>Ga0208045_1000688_pt1 | contig 12353 bp, 12 predicted proteins | sample PL_2010_200m_FD_184160 | JGI IMG/M metagenome (GOLD analysis project Ga0208045, IMG submission 184160) | Freshwater microbial communities from Powell Lake, British Columbia, Canada to study Microbial Dark Matter (Phase II) - PL_2010_200m... | ecosystem: Environmental > Aquatic > Freshwater >...
TTCTATAAGAAAACGTGGCTGGATTTGGTTATGGTTACAAGTATTTTATTACATATTTTATTTCACGTATATTTTATTTTTTGGAAAGTAAAGGAGCAGTTTTCCCGCTGAGCAAATTAAACTTAAGGCGGGACCCCGCACGCAATCAAGATTGACTGTGCGGGGAGTAATGCCACGAGAACGAATCACGAGAAGGCAGAAGGATATATCAAGGTTGTTAAGAGAAAAGAAGCAAATACATAGAGAGAAATTGAAGACCTTTAAGCATAAATAACCTATCTAATTCCACAAGGGCTGGACTTAACCGTTCAGCCCTTTTTGTTTGGTTAGGCAACAGTTAATTCTTATTCCTTGACAAATTACCTTTATGAGTTATACTATATATGGAAGGTGGAAAGAGGCACATAGTTGTCTAACCTTCCACGGCAAGAGTGAGGGCTTTGGAATTGAAAAGTGAACCTCCACTCTTGCTTTTTTATTCCCTTAAAAATCCCCGTTAGATTTCCCCGTCCATTGTTATATCTATAGATTCATTCACTAAATTACTTACAATTTTGAAAGAGGTGGATCGGCACGCCCGCTGTAGGTAGGCGGGACCCGCTAAAGGCATAAAAAATAATTTGACTTAAAGCTAAAATATGTTATACTTTTTATTCCTATGAATAAAACATACATGGCCAAAAAAGAGGATATAAAAAGGCAGTGGTATCTGATAGATGCCAAGGATAGGATCTTAGGCAGGCTTGCCACAAAGGTTGCAGTTTTACTGCGCGGTAAACATAAACCTATCTTTACGCCACATGTAGATACCGGCGACGGAGTGATTGTCATTAATGCTTCAAAAGTCAAAGTCACCGGCAGAAAATTGAAGCAGAAGGTCTACCGCAGGTATTCCGGGTATCCGGGAGGGCTAAGAGAGGTTACTCTGGAAAACATGCTTGCTAAGAAGCCTACGATGGTAATAAGGCTTGCTGTAAAACGCATGCTTCCCGGGGGGCCTTTAGGCAGAGATACAATCAAGAAATTAAAGGTGTATGCCGACGATAAACATCCGCATACAGCACAGAATCCGGTAATAATAAAGGCATAGTAAATATGGAAAATACCGTCAAACATATGACCGTAGGAAGACGTAAAGAATCAGTAGCCAGGGTCCAGCTTATTCCCGGCAAAGGGGATATCCGGATAAACGGCAGGCCGATAGAGAAATATTTCCTGCGCGAGACTGATATGATCATCGTCAAACAGCCCTTGCAAATCACCGATTCTTTGAATAAATACGACGTAATTGCTAATATCAGGGGAGGCGGGACGACCGGCCAGGCAGGGGCATTGAAGCTTGGTATTGCCCGGGCTTTGATTTCCGCGGATCCGGCGCTTAAGGATATGCTGCGCAAGCAGGGATTTCTGACTCGTGACCCGCGTGCTGTCGAGCGTAAAAAGTACGGCCAAAAGGGCGCGCGCAAACGCTTCCAGTGGACGAAACGTTAGGAGGATTCTAGAAAAACGCACCACAATTAGGGAATTTCTTCAGTCCCGCTTGAAGCGCAAGCGGGATTTTTTGTTTGTCGCAAAAGCGCAAAAGGCCGCAAAAGCGCAAAAGTTTTTGCGTTTTTGCGCAAAATTTCTGCGTTTTTGCGTTAACTCCGACGAGAAAATGCTTGACTGTAGCCTTTTTTTCGTCTAATATGATGTTTTATTACAAGGGAAGGAAGAAAATGATCAATGTAGGTATTTTTGGGGCAACCGGTTATGCTGGAGAAGAATTGATCGGTATCCTCCTAAAACACCCGCAGGTTAAAATCACCTATATTGCGGCAAAAATCGATCGGCCCGTCCCAATCGCAGAAATTTTTCCTAAGTTTGGGAACCAGCTTGATCTTATTTGCGGCCTACCCGAGGTAAAAGAGGCCAGTGATAAATGCGAACTGGTATTCTTAGCGCTTCCGCATACCGCCTCTATAGATTTTGTGCCCCGGTTATTAAGCGCGGGCAAAAAGGTCGTGGATTTAAGTGCGGATTACCGGTTGAAGGATATTAAGGTTTACGATACGTTTTATGAAACAGCGCATAAAGACAAGGCGCATATAGATGAGGCAATTTACGGCCTGCCGGAATTATATCGGGAGGATATTAAACATGCTCAGCTGATTGCTAATCCGGGTTGTTATCCGACAGCGGCGATTTTAGGTCTGGCTCCGGCAATTGCTACCGGATGCCTGGAGTTAGACTCGCTTATTATCGATGCCAAATCCGGCTTTAGTGGCGCAGGCAGAAATTTTGCCGCTTCCCAGATTAACGAAGACTTCAAGGCCTATAAAGTTAATGTTCACCAGCACGCTCCGGAGATAGACCAGGAACTATCAAAGCTGGCCGGTAAAAAAATCAAAGTCACTTTTGTGCCGCATCTTTTACCTTTGGAAAGAGGGATTTTGGCGACGATATATGTAAAGAAAGCGCAAAAGGCCGCAAAAGCGCAAAACTTAGTTAGTTTATATAAAAAGTTTTACAAGAAAGAGCCGTTTGTACGGATATTGGAAGAAGGCAGCTTCCCGCAGCTAAAGGATGTGGTACGGACTAATTTCTGCAGCATCGGTATCAAAGAAGAAACGGATCAGGTGATTATTATTGCGGCTATTGATAATCTCTTGAAAGGTGCGTCAGGGCAGGCAGTACAAAATATGAATATTATGTATAATTTCCCCGAGCAGATAGGTTTAGTATGATATACAAGAAGGCGATTTTACCAAAAGGATTTAAAGCGAGCGCGCTAGCCTGCGGATTAAAGAAATCCGGTAAGCTCGATCTGGCGCTTTTTTATTCCGCAGCGTCGGCAAAAGCTGCGTGCCTGTTTACCGCCAATATAATCCAGGCTGCACCTCTAAAGGTAACTAAAAAGTACCTGAAAAATAACAAAGCCTTTAGAGCGGTAATTGCAAATAGCGGGAATGCTAACTGTTTTACCGGAAAAGCCGGCCTTAAAGACGCGCAAGGCATGAGCGCGTTAACCGCTAAAGAGCTCGGCATAAAAAAAGAAGCGGTTTTAGTGGCTTCCACCGGGATTATCGGCAGGAGATTAAAGTTGGATAAGATTAAGAAAGCAATGCCGGCGCTGGTGAAAAGTTTATCCCCAAACGGCATTGCTAAAGCAAAAAGAGCGATTATGACTACGGATACTTTTGCCAAAGAGATAACCGTAAAATTCAATAGCGCCGGAAAGACTATTACTATCTGTGGCATTGCCAAGGGCGCAGGTATGATTGCTCCGAACCTGGCAACTTTGCTTTGTTTTATTTTTACCGATGCCGATATTACCCAGGGCGCGCTAAAGCAGGCTTTAAAAATAGCCGCGGATGATTCCTTTAACTGTATTACCGTTGACGGTTGTATGAGTACCAACGATATGGCGATGCTTTTAGCTAATGGTGCCGCAGGAAATAGCTTAATCGATACCGATAGGAATTTCGGCGCATTCAGCAAAGCATTGAATACGGTTTGTCTTGAATTGGCAAAAATGGTAGTTAAAGATGCAGAAGGCGCAACTAAGTTTATACAGATCAGGGTAGAAAATGCTAAAACCGGCAAAGAGGCAAAACAGGTGGCGTTAAGTATAGCTAATTCCAGTTTATTCAAGACCGCGATGTTTGCCTCAAGCAAAAATATTCTGGGCAGGACTGTTGCCGCTGCAGGCGCCAGCGGAGTAGATATAAAAGAAGAGGATTTAAAAATTAGTTCCAGCCCTTTAAAGAAAAAAGAGGTAAACATCAATGTATCGCTTAAACGTGGGAAATCTAGCGCAACCGTTTATACCTCGGATTTAAGCTATGAGTACGTTAAGATAAATGCAGAATACAATTAAGTAAGCGCATAATTTATTTGTGCGAACTTATTCCCCCCGCCACTTTATGATATGTTAAAGATTAAAAAGTGGCGTGGGTAAACTCGCTGCAAGAAAAGAGAGGGCTCGTTTAATGGAAGAAGCGATTAGAAAAGCGGAAGTTTTAGTCGAGGCGCTGCCGTATATAAGAAAATTCCATAAGAAAATCATCGTGATCAAATACGGCGGAAGCATCCTCGGGGATGAGAAAATCAGGCAGGGGGTTTTAGAGGATATCGTTTTCCTGAATTTTGTGGGCTTGCAGCCGGTTTTAGTGCATGGCGGAGGCCCCAATATTAGCGACCGTATGCGCGGCCTGGGTGCTAAGGCAGAATTTGTAGACGGGATGCGGGTTACTGATGAAGAGACACTGGAGGTGGTTGAGGAGGAGTTAGAAAAACTCAATAAGATGATCGTTAGTGAGTTAAGCGCATTGGGTGTTAAGGCTATCGGTTTAAGCGGCAAAGAGGAAAAGATTATTCAGGTAGAAAAAAAGAGGGGCAAGGTGGATCTAGGTTTAGTTGGCCACATCGTGGATATCAACGCTAAGCCTATCTTAGAAGCGTTGCAAGAGGATAATGTAGTGGTGATTTTACCGGTGGGTAAAGGCGAAGATAAGAAGATTTATAACGTTAATGCCGACGAGGCAGCGGCCAATATTTCCGCTGCTTTAAAAGCAGAAAAATTAGTCTTGTTGACTAACGTCAAGGGGATTATGCGTAATATCGAAGACCCGAATTCTTTTCTTTCGACCTTGACGGTGGAAGAGACTAAGGGCCTGATTCAGGATAATGTAGTGCAACAGGGGATGATCCCCAAGGTGAATGCCTGTATCGAAGCTTTAAAGAAAGGCGTTAAGAAAACGCATATGATCGATGCGCGTATCCCGCACGGTTTGTTATTAGAGATATTTACCGACCAGGGAATCGGCACGGAGATAGTAAAGTGAAAGCGCAAGAAGTATTCGATACTTATAAAGATTGCATCATGCCCACTTACACCAAGACTCCTTTGATCTTTGTCAAAGGCAAGGGGAGCCGGCTCTGGGATATCCATAGTAAGGTATTCCTAGACTTGTTCCCCGGCTGGGGTGTGGGGAATCTCGGCCATTGCCATCCGAAGGTGATGCAGGGAGTGCGGGATCAGGTTTCAAAATTAATCTTTATCCCGAATAACTATCATCATATCCCGCAGGCAAAATTAGCCAAAGAGATTACTTACTGGACTTATCCGGCAAAGGTCTTTTTCTGCAATTCCGGAGCCGAGGCCAATGAGGGAGCGATAAAGTTAAGCCGGAAGTTCGGTAAGGGTAGATATGAAATCATTACTTTTGAAAATTCCTTTCACGGCCGGACTTTGGCGACTCTGGCTGCCACGGGCCAGAAAAAATACCAAGTCGGTTTTGAGCCGCTGCCTGAAGGGTTTAAAATCGTCAAGTTTAATGATCTGGAAGCAGTTAAAGCGGCAATAACCGATAAAACCGTAGCGATAATGGTAGAGTTGATCCAGGGTGAAGGCGGAATAAATATTGCTAGTAAAGATTTTGTTTTGGGTTTAAGAAAATTATGCGCTGAGAAGAATCTGCTTTTGATAGTTGACGAGGTTCAGACCGGCGTTGGCCGGACAGGAAAATTATTTTGCTATCAGCACTACGGAATAACGCCGGATATTATGACCCTGGCTAAAGCTTTAGGCGGAGGCCTGCCTATCGGTGTAATGGTAGTTAAAAAAGAAATCGCCGATACCCTGCAGCCGGGTACGCACGCTTCTACTTTCGGCGGCGGGCCGGTAATCTGCCGGGCGGCATTGGCAGTTTTAAAGGCGATACAGGAAGAGAAACTCCTAAAGAATGCCGCGGCAATGGGCGAATATTTGTTTTCCAAGCTCAATGAGCTAAAAAACAAATATCCGCTGATCAAAGAAGTAAGGGGCATAGGTTTAATGGCTGGTATCGAGTTAAATATTGAGGGTAAGGCGATTGTGGAGAAATGCATTGAAAAAGGCCTGTTGATTAACTGCACCCATGATAAGGTTTTAAGGATTATGCCGGCTTTAAATATAACCAAAAAAGAAATCGATAAAGGAATTAATATACTGGAGGGCGCGCTGAAAGGTTGCTAAAGATGAAAAAAGATTTAATTTCAGTCGGCGATTTAACGGCTAAAGAAATAGAGGGAATCTTTGCTTTAACGGATAAACTCAAAAAGAATAGGCTTAAGTTTAGTAAGGTGCTATCCGGAAAAACTCTGGCTTTGATTTTTCAGAAGCCCTCTAATAGAACACGGGTTTCTTTTGAGGTAGGGATGTATCAACTCGGCGGTTATTCGCTGTATCTTAGCCCGGAGGAGATCAACTTAGGAGTAAGAGAGTCCATCAAGGATGTAGCTAAGACGCTTTCTAAGTACGTTGATGGCATCGTCTTGAGAACATACGAGCATAAAAATGCTTTAGAGATGGCAAAGCATGCGGCAGTGCCGGTGATAAACGGGCTATCTGATTTTTCGCATCCCTGCCAGGCACTGGCTGATGTTTACACGATAAAGGAAAAATTAAAGAAGCTTAAAGGCAAAACACTTGTTTATGTGGGAGACGGAAATAATGTCTGTAATTCCCTATTGTACGCCTGCGCTAAGGCGGGTTTAAATATGAACGTAGCCACTCCCAAAGGCTATGAGCCCGACGGTGGAGTCTTGGAAGGCGCAAAAGTAATGGCTAAAAAAGGGGTCAGAATTAATTTATTCCATAAACCGCAGGAAGCGGTAAAAAATTCAGATGTAATTTATACAGATGTCTGGGCAAGCATGGGGCAGGAAAAAGAAGCGCAAAAGAGAAAGAAGCTCTTTAAAGATTTTCAGGTGAATAAGAAATTGGTGAAGTTAGCCAAGAAAAATGTCCTGATTATGCACTGCTTGCCTGCGCACCGGGGAGAAGAGATAACCAATGACGTCATCGATAGCAAAAATTCAATTGTTTTTGACCAGGCAGAGAATAGGATGCACGTGCAGAAAGCAATATTGATAAAATTATTAGGAGCTAAATGATGAAGAAAGTCGTATTAGCATATTCAGGCGGGTTAGATACTTCCTGTATAGTAAGATGGTTAAAGGATCAGGGCTATGATGTAGTCTGCTTTGTGGCGGATTTAGGGCAAGGCTTGGGGCAGGGTGAAAATTTCGCGGCTATAGAGGCGCGGGCCCTGGCAGCCGGAGCATCCAAAGTTTATGTCAAAGATTTACAGGAAGAGTTTATCGAGGATTTTGTTATTCCGGCTTTGAAGGCGAATGCAATTTATGAAGGTAAGTATTTATTGGCCACGGCGCTAGGCCGGCCATTAATCGCAAAATATCTTGTAGAGATTGCGCATAAAGAAAAGGCCACCGCAGTTGCTCATGGTTGTACCGGAAAGGGCAATGATCAGGTCAGATTTGAAGTCACGGTCGGAATATTGGACCCGAAATTGGAAATTCTTGCTCCGGTCAGGGATTGGGAATTTAAATCGCGGGAAGAAGAAATAGAATACGCCCAGATGCATGGTATCCCCATAGATGTGACCAAGAAAAAGCCCTACAGTATCGACAGAAACATCTGGGGCATCAGCATTGAGGCGGGGGTCTTAGAAAATTTGGAGCAGGAGCCGCCGGAGGATACTTATATTATCACCAAAAGCCCGACGCACGGCTCGACTTACCCTAAATATATCGAGATTTCTTTTGAAAAGGGCGTGCCTAAAAAGCTGGATGGCAGAAACTATAAATTAAAGACTCTGATTATGCATCTTAATGAGATTGGCGGGGTTCATGGCGTGGGTAGAGCTGACCTCGTAGAGAATAGATTAGTGGGGATTAAGTCACGGGAAATCTATGAGGCGCCGGCGGCGACAATCCTCTATACCGCGCATAAAGAATTGGAAAGCTTAGTCCTGGACAGGGAACTGGCGCATTTTAAGGAGATTGTCGCGCTGAAATATGCGGAGTTGGTTTATTACGGGCTCTGGTATTCTCCTTTAAAAGATGCCCTAGACGGTTTCCTGAATTCGACGCAGAAGCATGTTACCGGCTCGATAAAATTAAAATTATCCAAAGGAACCTGTATTGCGGTAAGTAGAAAATCTGCTCATGCCCTTTATAAAAAGGAACTGGCTACTTACGGCAAAGGAGATCAGTTTAACCAGAAATTAGCCGAAGGTTTTATTAAAATCTGGGGGATGCCTTATCGAAAATAGGGACTGTCCCCGCCAAAGCTATCGCGAAGTATTCCTAAGGGGACTGTCCCTAAAAAGGAGCAATAATGGCAAAACTATGGGGAACGAGATTCGCTAAAAAGACAAGTATTCTGGCCGATAGGTTTACTTCCAGCATCTCTTTTGATAAGCGGCTGGCTAAGTATGATGTGTTAGGCAGTATTGCCCATGCCAAGATGTTGGGAAAGAAGAAAATTATACCTGCGGTTGATGCCAAAAAGATTGTCAAAGGCTTGCAGACGATCCTGAAAGATTTAAAAAAGGGAAAGTTCAAATTTGACGCCAAAGCAGAGGATATTCATTCTAATGTCCAGGATGCGCTTTCCAAGAAAATCGGCAAGCCCGCGGAGAAATTGCATACGGCCCGGTCAAGAAATGACCAGATCGCTTTGGATGTGAAAATGTATATTAAGGATGAAATAAATGACCTGGCGGAATTGATTACCTTGATGCAGCGGGCAGTCTTGAAATTTGCCCAGAATAATAAAAATGTTATTATTCCCGGATATACGCATCTACAGGTGGCGCAGTGTCTATTATTAGCGCACCATCTTTTGGCTTATGTTGAGAGTTTAGAAAGAGACAAGGAGAGGCTTTTAGATGCCAAGAAGAGGGTAGATAAAATGCCTTTGGGCGCATGTGCTCTTTCCGGTACCGGATTAGGCATTGACCGGGAATATGTCAGAAAGGAATTAGGTTTCCAGGCTACGACCGATAACAGCATTGATTCTGTCTCGGACCGGGATTTTATTCTGGAGGTTTTAGCGGACCTGGCGATTCTTACGGTGCACCTTTCCCGGATTGCCGAGGATCTTATCCTTTGGTCAACAAAAGAGTTTAATTTTATCGATATCGATTTTTCCTTCTGCACCGGCTCAAGCATTATGCCGCATAAGAAGAATCCGGATGTGTTAGAGTTGATCAGAGGTTCAGTGGGTAAGGTGCAGGGTGATTTATCCAGCGTCCTGATATTGATGAAGGGCCTACCCTTATCATACAACCGGGATTTACAGTTAGATAAGCCTCCGTTGTTTGACGCCATAGATACGGTCAAAGATATTCTGGATATTTTTATCGCATTATTCCAGAGCATCGTTATTGAGAAAGAAGCGATTGCGGCAAAATTAATGGACGAATCCTTATTTTCCGTGGATATCGTGGAATACCTGATTAAAAAAGGCGTATCTTACAGACAGGCGCATGACATTGTCGGCAAAATGGTGAAGGGCTGCCTGGATAAGGGCAAAAAGATTTCTAGCCTTACGCCGCACGAGCTAAAAAAATATTCGCCTAAACTCGGGCCCGATGTAAAAAAGATTCTCAATGCCTGGGCATCGGTGAACCTGAAGAAATCTTACGGCAGCACGAATCCGAAGCTGGTAGAAAAACAGCTGATAAAATGGGGTAAAAAATTAAATGCACGAGTTTAAATACGTAAATAATAATCTATACTGTGAAAAAGTAAAAGTGGCGGATTTGGCGCAGAAATACGGCACGCCGCTGTATGTTTACAGCTATCATACGTTGCTCAGTCATTTCTTGAAAATTCAGGATGCTTTTAAATCGATCAGCCCGCTGATTTGCTATTCGGTAAAAGCCAATTCTAATTTAGCGATACTGAAAGCGTTGGTAGATAAAGGCGCGGGGCTGGATATTGTCTCAGGCGGAGAGCTGTATCACGCGCTGCAAGTCGGCTGCCCTGCGGAGAAAATCGTCTATGCTTCGGTTGGTAAAACCGACAAAGAGATAGAAGAGGCAATCCGGCATAAAATTTTATTCTTTAACGTGGAATCAGTGCCGGAATTGGAGAATATTAACCGCATTGCCAAAAGCCTAGGCCGTATTGTGCAGGTGGCTATCCGCATTAATCCGGATGTCGAGCCAAAAACCCATAAATATATCACCACCGGCAGACTGACCAATAAATTCGGCATAGATTTTAGAGCCGCCGAGCAGATTTTATTACTGCGTAGAGCGTTTTCCCATGTCAGAATTAGCGGCTTGCACATTCATATTGGTTCGCAGATCACTGAAAGTGCACCTTACGTCGCAGCCATCGGCAAAATAGTAGATTTCGTGGCTAAATTAAGAAAAAAAGGAATAAGGCTGGAATATTTGAATATCGGCGGCGGCTTAGGGATAATTTATGATAAAGAAACTCCTCAGACCGCGCAGAAATTCGCGCAAAAAGCGCTGCCGATACTTAAAAAAACAGGTTTAAAAATCATCATGGAACCGGGCAGGTTTATTGTGGGTAATGCCGGGATCCTGGTGACTAAAGTTTTATACGTTAAATCTACGCCCAAAAAGAAATTCGTTATTGTTGACGCCGGGATGAATGATCTGATCCGGCCGGCGCTGTATGATGCGTATCATCAGATACTGACGTTACATACAAAAAGCGGTGCGCAAAAAGCAGAAAAAGTAGATGTAGTTGGCCCGATCTGTGAAAGCGGGGATTTTTTTGCTAAAGAGCGCAAACTGCCCAAAGTCAAAGCCGGAGATTATCTGGCGGTGATGAGCGCCGGCGCCTACGGTTTTAGCATGGCAAGCAATTATAACTCCCGCCGCCGCGCAGAAGAGGTAATGGTGGTAAAAGACCAGCACTTTGTGATCAGGAAAAGAGAGACCCTAGAAGATTTAACGCGCAATGAAATAATCCCTGCGTTTCTCTTCGGCATATAAGATGAATAAAATCGCATTCACCAAAATGGCAGCTTCGGGTAACGACTTTATAGTTCTCGAGTTCGCGAGTTCTCGAGTTCGCGAGTTCGGCGAATTAGCTAAGAAAATATGCAACAGAAAATACGGCATAGGGGCGGACGGGTTGTTGGTTCTAGGGAAATCAAAAGTTGCCGATGTGAAAATGCGTATCTTTAACGCCGACGGTTCAGAGGCAGAGATGTGCGGAAACGGGGCGCGTTGCGTCGCACTTTGGGTAGCCGAGAACCGAGAACCGAGAACCGAGAACCTGACTATCGAGACCAAGGCCGGAATAATCAGGGCGCAAGTTAAGGCGGGTAGCGTTAAGATAAGGCTTACCGATCCCAAAAATATTAAGCTAGATATGCCGATTAAGGTAAATAGCCGTACACTCAAAGTGAATTTCATGGACACAGGAGTGCCGCATGCGGTAATATTTGCCTCTGGGCTAGAGAAGATCGACGTTTTTAACCTGGGGCGGTTTATCCGTTACCATAAGAAATTTACTCCGCGCGGTACAAATGTTGATTTTGTCGAAGTGCTGAGCCGCAATTCTATTGCCATTCGTACCTACGAGAGGGGCGTGGAAGATGAAACCCTTGCCTGCGGTACGGGCTCGGTGGCATCGGCGCTGATTTTTGCGCTTAAAGCCAAGCCAGGAAATAAAATTTCTGTGCGCACTAAAAGCGGAGAAATATTAACCGTTTATTTTAAGAGAATGGGCAAAAATTTTAGCGATGTGTGGTTGGAGGGTAAAGCCGAAATAGTTTTTAAAGGAGAACTTTGACTTGCCCCTCGCGTAAACGCTTGTCAATTTCTTTGAAATTGACTGCGCACGCTCGGGGTTAATTCGCAGACGCCCCGCCTGCGGCGGGGCTACAATTTACGTCGCTCCTAAAGGAGCTTCCGTAAATTGTCTGCTCATTAAAAGGAGGTAGGCGATGGTTGGTTGGATAATTTTAGGGGTGTTGGCGGTAGTAGTCATCTGGGCGATCGGGGTGTTTAACAGCCTGGTATCGCTAAAGAACCAAACTTTAAATGGTTGGAAACAGATCGATGTGCAGCTAAAGAGAAGGCATGATTTGATTCCCAATCTCGTCGAGACGGTAAAAGGGGTAATGAGTTTTGAACAAAAGACCCTGACTCAGGTCATCGAAGCGCGCAATAGGGCAATTTCTGCGCAGGGTGTTGCGGATAAGGCAGTGCAGGAGAATGTTTTGTCTGGAGCTTTGAGGCAATTATTTGCGTTAGTGGAGAACTATCCAAATCTAAAATCCAATGAAAATGTCTCTAAACTTCAGGAAGAGCTTTCTTCGACTGAGAACCGCATAGGCTTTGCGCGGCAATTCTATAATGATATTGCCACCAAATTCAATATTGCCCAGCAGACCTTTCCCACGAATATGGTCGCCGGGATGCTCGGATTTCAGGCAGCAGAGTTGTTTGAGATTACCGATGCTGCGGAAAAAGAAGTACCGAAGGTAGATTTAAATTTAAAGTAAAGATATTTATAGCAGAATGAATATTTACGAG
>Ga0208045_1000691_pt1 | contig 12306 bp, 11 predicted proteins | sample PL_2010_200m_FD_184160 | JGI IMG/M metagenome (GOLD analysis project Ga0208045, IMG submission 184160) | Freshwater microbial communities from Powell Lake, British Columbia, Canada to study Microbial Dark Matter (Phase II) - PL_2010_200m... | ecosystem: Environmental > Aquatic > Freshwater >...
ACGAAGTGCTGAGTGATGGGCCGGCCCCCATCGAAAACGGGGAGTTTTCATTCTCGTTCGTGGTCCCCCTGGAGATCTCTCCCTATTTTGGTTTCGGCAAGATCAGCTACTATGCCCGTTCGGAGACAACCGACGGGAACGGGTTTGACGATCATGTGGTGATCGGCGGCAGGGATCCATCGGTCAATCCCGAAAACGAAGGTCCGGAACTGGCGATTTTTCTGGACTCCAGGGAGTTCATTTCGGGCGAAGAGGTGGGCCGGGACCCGTTGCTGATGGTGGACCTGTTTGATCAAGATGGGATCAACCATGTCGGATTGGGGTTGGGTCATGAGATCCTGGCGGCCATCGATGATAACTGGTCGCATGCTGTTGTTCTCAATCCCTATTATATCCCGGCCTTGAATGATTTTCAGCGGGGAACAGCCATCTATCCGTATGCCGATTTACCGGTTGGACGCCATACACTGACCGTCAGGGCGTGGGATATGTTTAATAACTCCTCTGAATCCACGGTTGCTTTCTATGTATTTGACCATCCGGCAATCCATGTAAGGGAGGTATATACTTTCCCCAACCCCCTCATCGAAGGGACTACCTTTACCTTCCGGCCGGAAGCCGGCAGTGGATATCTGGATATAGCCATTGAGATCTATTCGGTTACCGGTCAACCTGTCCGGGTTATTACTGTTTCGGTTGCGGCGAACACGGGACAACCCTTGCAGGTATACTGGGATGGAACCAATCAGAATGGTATGAAACTAACCAGCGGAATTTATCCCTATACGGTCCGGTTCACGGGCTCAAATGGCGGATCGGCTCTTACTTCAGGGAAGGTCATTATTTTGAGGTAGAATAGGTTAGGTCATTTTTTATACCAGAAACAATATCAACTATTTAAATTCGTTAATTTTGCAAACTATTTTTTCAGACTTAACAGTGATTCGAATGCAACAAATAAAGTTTAGATTAGGGTTGATTTTGGCAGGATGTTTATGGATCAACTATGCGATTGGTCAGAATGAGCAGCAAGCCAATGTGATTACAACGGCTGTGCCGTTCCTGATGATAGCTCCCGATGCACGGGGAGGGGGGATGGGAGATATTGGTGTTTCTACCACACCGGATGCATACTCACTCTACTGGAATCCTGCCAAATATGCCTTTATCGAGAAGGATTTCGGAGCCGGCATCGGCTATGTTCCCTGGTTGAGAGGCCTGGTCAACGATATCGGGCTGGCTTCCATATCCGGTTACAAGCGGTTTGGCGACAAACAGGCCATCGCTCTCTCATTGCGGTTTTTCTCTATGGGGGAGGTGATGTTTACCAATGATGTCGGGCAGGAACTGGGAGCCGTTAAGCCAAATGAATGGGCTGTGGATGCAACCTATGCCAGGAAATTCACCAGAACATTATCCGGTGCGGTTGCATTTCGATTCATCTATTCCAACCTGGTCCCGGTAAACTATACCAAATACGATGTCAGGCCGGGAATGTCCGGCGCAGCCGATGTTGCGTTATATTACCATAAAGAACTCGAGATCAAAGGGCTCAGTGCCACTTATATCAATTTCGGATTCAATCTGTCCAACATAGGAGCCAAGATATCCTACAGCAGTTCTTCCACCCTTCGGGATTTTCTCCCGACCAACCTGCGGATCGGCCCCTCCTTCACGATGGATATTGATGAATACAACCGGTTATCGTTTGCCGTTGACCTGAATAAAATGCTGGTCCCGACACCGCCGATCTACTATCCTGACTCTATCGGTCCGGATGGGAAACAGGTCATTGAAAAAGGAAGGGATCCCGACGTTTCCGTTGTCAAAGGGATGATCCAGTCGTTTTACGATGCCCCATACGGTTTCAAGGAGGAGCTGGAAGAGATCAATGTAGTGGTATCGGCTGAATACTGGTATAACAAGTTGTTCGCCATCCGTGCCGGTTACTTCTGGGAGTCCAAATACAAGGGTGACCGCCAGTTCTTCACTCTGGGCGCAGGATTACGTTATAACGTTTTCGGACTGGATTTCTCCTACCTGATCCCTATCCGGAATAACAACCCGTTGCAGAATACGCTTCAGTTCACGCTCCTGTTTAATTTTGAGCCGATCAAACCAAAGGATAAGGAAGGGAAACAGTAACGAGGTGGCGAGGTAGCGAGGTAGCGTTGCTTCGCTACGCTCGCAATGACAACAACGAGTAGCGATCATGAATTATCGTATCGGTTTTGGTTTTGACACTCACCGGCTGGAGGAGTGGAAGGAGTTGTGGCTGGGGGGTGTACTGGTGCCTCATTCGAAAGGGGCGGTTGGTCATTCCGATGCCGATGTACTGATCCATGCGATCTGTGATGCCCTGCTCGGGGCTGCGGCCCTGGGTGATATCGGCACCCATTTTCCCGATACCTCTGACGAATTCAAAGGGATCGACAGCAAGATCCTCCTGCAGCGAACCTGTGCCCTCATCCGGGGAAAGGGATATACCATCGGAAACATCGATACTACCGTCGTCCTGCAGGCCCCTAAGATCACACCCTATGTTTCTGAAATGGTTATCACCCTGAGAGATGTCATGGGTATTTCGCAGAACCAGCTTTCCGTCAAAGCCAAAACCAGTGAGAAGCTGGGGTTTATCGGACGGGAGGAAGGGCTGTCGGCTTACGCGGTGGCGATTATTTTGGAATCTGAAATTTAACCTGTATCTTTGCACTCCCTTTTAAAAAACGAATATTTAGTAATCATTTCATTTAATAACAACACTAAACACAATGTCGAACCAGTACGAAACCGTTTTCATTATGACTCCCGTTTTGTCTGATGAACAGATGAAGGAAACGGTAGAAAAGTATCAGAAGTTCCTGCAGGGCAAGGACGCTGAGATCGTCTTCGAGGACAACTGGGGATTGCGCAAGCTCGCCTATCCGATCCAGAAGAAGAGCACCGGGTTTTATCACCTGATTGAGTTTAAAGCTGATCCGTCCATCATCCGTGAGTGGGAAGTAACTTTCAAACGGGATGAGCGGATCCTTCGTTTCCTGACCGTAGCTCTGGATAAACATGCCATTGCCTACAATGAAAAGAAGAGGGCCAGGGCCAAGGCGGAAGCAGCAGAACCTGTAACCGAGTAACCACGTAAAAGAACCGGACCATGAGTGCACAACAATCAGGCGAGATTAAGTATCTGACTCCCATAACGGTCGATACAAAAAGGAAAAAATATTGCCGTTTCAAGAAGAGCGGAATCAAGTATATTGATTACAAGGATGCCGATTTCCTGTTGAAGTTTATCAATGAGCAGGGGAAGATCCTCCCCCGCAGGATCACGGGCACCTCGACCAAATATCAGCGGAAAGTGGCCCAGTCTATCAAGCGGGCCCGTCACCTGGCATTATTACCCTATGTGGCTGACTTGTTAAAATAAGGAGGTAAAGCGATGGAAGTAATTTTAAAACAAGACGTGCCCAATCTGGGTTTTACCAATGAACTGGTACATGTAAAGCCGGGGTACGCCCGGAATTACCTGATCCCTCAGGGGATGGCTATGCTGGCAACCGGGAAGAACAAGAAGATTCTGGCCGAGAATGTCAAGCAGCAGGGCTTCAAAGCGGATAAGATCCTCACTGTTGCGCAGGAACTGGGCGGGAAGCTGGAAAAACTGGAGGTGAAGATCGGGGCCAAAGCTGCTGAATCAGGAAAAATATTCGGTTCCGTCAATACCATCCAGATCGCTCAGGCGATCAAGGATCAGTACAACCTGGAGATCGACCGGAAGAAGATCCATGTCGACCAGGAGCATATCAAAGAGCTGGGCACTTACAAAGCAAAAGTCATCCTCCACAAAGAGGTGGTTGTTGAGATCAGCTTCGAGGTGTTCGCCGAGTAACTTTTTCCGATAGTTTCGTTTACCTTTGATTTAGTGGTGCCATAGTGCAGTGGTGTTGCAAAAAGTTATAATTTTGTACACCTGTGCCCCTGTGCCCCTGTGCCCCCCGTACTTTATAAACCTTGCTGACAAAATCCCAAATACAGTTCATTAAATCCCTGCAGCTGAAAAAGTATCGCGACCAGCACCGGTGCTTTGTGGCGGAGGGATCAAAACTGGTTCTGGAACTGGCGCGTAGCAGGTTTTCCATCCGCCAGGTATATGCTTTACCTGACTGGCATAGCAATCATACCCTTCCTTCTTCCATTCCCGTTGAACCGGTCAAGCCCTTCGAGATGGAGCGCATCACGGGCCTTTCTACTCCAGGTCCGGTGCTTGCGGTGGTAGATATACCCGGGATGCAACCCGATCCATTGTGCTGGGAAGAGAATCTCACCCTGGTTCTGGATGACATCCGGGATCCCGGGAACCTGGGGACTATGATCCGGATTGCCGACTGGTTCGGGATCCGGCAGATGCTTTGCTCTCCGGATTGCGTGGATTGCTATAATTCAAAGGTGGTGCAGGCGACCATGGGATCCATTGCACGGGTAGCGATAACCTACCTTGAACTTCCCGGATTCCTTGCCTCGCTCGATAAGCAAACACCGGTATACGGCATGATGCTTGACGGGCAGGATATTTACTTGTCGGAGCCCGTACACAATGGATTACTGGTGGTTGGGAATGAAGCCCACGGGATCTCGGAAGAGGTTGCGACCTACGTTAAACACCGGTTATCCATTCCCTTTTATCCGGCTGACAGGGAGGATCATGCCGAGTCGTTGAATGCGGCGGTGGCAACGGGGATTGCCTGTTCGGTGTTGCGAAGGAGGAGGAACGAGGGAAGAAGGAAGAGGGAAGAGGGAAGAGGGAAATAGAGGAGTAAGCAATGAGGAATGAGGAATAAGGTGCGAACAGCGAACAGCGAACAGCGAAAATCATGAAAAGCAAGGGATTTCTTTTGACCTGGTTCGTGCTGTATACCGGATCGCTGCTGGCGTGGGACTTCCCGAATGAGAACCGGATCTATGATCCGAATATCCATACCGTTATCCTCCATAAAGCGGGTTTTGAAATGGCGATGCCCGTCATCGCATTGCATTCCGGTGAGCAGCTGAAATTGACCTTCGACGATCTGAATGTTTCGCTGAAAACCTATCGCTTTACGATCCGCCATTGCACAACCGGGTGGGAAACCACACCGGACCTGCTGGTGACTGATTACATTGACGGGATGCAGGAGGAGGTCATTGAGCAGTTTGACTACTCCCGCAACACAACGGTGGAATATATCCATTATACTGCCATTTTCCCATCCCGGTATATGAAGCCACGGATATCGGGCAACTACTTGCTGATCGTTTACCAGGATGATCCGGAGGCCCCGCTCATCACGCGCCGGTTTATGGTGGTGGAGCCCACTTCCGTATCGGTGGATGCCCGGGTGGTAAGGTCCGACGCTCCACTCGAGAGTTATTCAAAGCAGCAGATCGACTTTACCATGACCATGCCGGGTTTCATCTGGTCAAATCCCTCCCGGGAGATCACGGTTGTGATCCTGCAGAACGAACGCTGGGATAATGAAATATGGAATCCTAAGCCCCGGTTCATCCGGGGTAACGAACTTGATTTTACGTTTGATCCGACACTCACCTTTAACGGGGGTAACGAATTTCGTGCGCTGGATATTAAAAGTTTACAGTATCAATCTGAGAATATCCGCCACATCGACTGGGATGGTCAGTATCAGGTGTACCTGCTGGAAGATATGAGTCGCGCCCGAAAGCCTTATACGCTGTACCAGGATATCAATGGAAGGATGCTGATCCGGAATGAAGAGTATGCCGAATACAGCGAAATTGAAGCCGATTACGCATGGGTTCATTTTGCTATTCCTTCGGGCAGCCTGATCCCCGGCGGAAAGATCTACCTGATGGGAGCCCTTGCCGATTACCGGATGGCCCCCTCCAACGAGATGGCATATGATCCGGAGAGCAGAAGGTATGCCTGCTCCCTTTTTCTGAAACAGGGGTATTACGGATATCTGTATGTATTCAAGCCGGACGGATCGACTAGTGGAGATGTCTCATTTTTCGAGGGGAATCACTGGGAAACAGAGAACCAGTACACCATTTTTATATACTGGCACCCGCTGTCGGGACTCTATGACCAGCTGGTTGCTGTGAGGAATGTCAACTCCCGGGATTAATTATGGTTTTTCACTTCAGGTTCTTCCGGATCACCCGGTAGAGGTCATTCATCAGAAAAGGTTTCATTATATAATCGGAAACCCCCGCCTGCTGGAATTTCCCGATCTCATCCTGCAGGATATTGGCGGTCAGGATGATGACCGGGATTTTTGAAATCTCCGGTGAGGGATCCCTGCGGATCTCTTTGGTGAGCTCAATGCCATCTACCTCCGGCATGTTCACATCGGAGAGAATGAGGTTATACGGATGAACCTTGATCAACTTCAGTGCCTCTTTCCCGTTCCCGGCCGTGTCGACTTTTACGTTCCACTTTTCAAAGATGGCCTCCAGCAATACCAGATTGATCTCGGTATCATCCACCACCAGGATCCGTTTGCCGGTAAATATGGAGGCGTCGATCCCCTCTCCGGGTGGAACAACCTCTTCGATCGGTTTTTTACTGATCGCATACGGGATGATGAAGGAAAACACCGAACCCTTGCCAGGCTGACTTTCGACCCAGATCTTCCCAAATTGTTGTTCCATGATCTTTTTACAAATGGGCAGTCCCAAGCCGGTTCCGATGATCCATTTTTTGCCCGACTGCTCGTGTACCTGACTGAATTCACTGAAGATCTCTTCCTGATGCTCTTTCGGTATCCCGATCCCGGTGTCGGCAATCTGGACCTGCAGGCACTGTTTTAACCGGCAGGGTTTCAGGGATATCGTTACCTTAATCTCTCCCTTTTCTGTATATTTCACTGCATTGTTCAGGAGGTTGATGAGCACCTGTTTCAGACGCATTTCATCTCCCGACAGCACGGTTTTATCTGCTATCAGGTTGGAAAAGGTGACGTTCAGCCCTTTGCTGGTCGCCAGCGGACGGAGACTGTTCAGCACCTGCTCTACCACGGAATCCGGGTTAAAGGGGTTGATTATAAAATTCATCTTGCCCGCTTCCAGTTTGGATAGATCGAGGATGTCGTTGACGGTTGTCAGCAACATTGCCGAAGAGGCAACCATGGATGAGAGGTAGCGTTCCTGGGTTTGATCAAGGGAAGTATGTTTCAGCTGTTCGGTGAAACCGACGATGGATGTCAGCGGAGTCCTGAGTTCATGGCTCATATAAGCCAGGAAGCGACTTTTCTCAGCGGCATCATGTTCCGCTTTCAGGCGTGCGATATGCAGTAGTTTCTGGTACCGGATGACCTTTCCGATGGTTACCACAATCAATATCAGCAGAATGAGTACGATTCCCAGACTGATCATACTGGTATAGTTGATGATCCGGGTCGAACGGTCGAGGGCTGCCAGCGCATTGCCATGGATCTCAGCATTCCGTCTCTCCACCTCTTCATTCAGCAGATTGAGGATCTCCTTCAGCTCTCTCATCAGCGATTTGTTGGTCAGGATCAACTCTTTCTGCTGGTTCTCCATCAGTTGTCTGTAAGCCTGTTGAAGCCTGAGCTGCTTCTGGTAATAGAGGTTGGTCTGGCCTGCTATGACCTGGCTGGCTTGTTCGACTTTTGTAAAGAGCCCTTTCTTTTCCCGTTCGGAAGTGGTTGAGATGTTGAGGGTATCGATCCCCATAGCCTTGAGGTCGGGATAGTACCTGCGAATGGACAGGGTGGTTCTGGGAAAGGTGCCCTGGTGTAGTGAACCTATGGTGGACGTCACAAAAAGGAGGGAATCGGCTAATCGCTTTAACCGGATAAAGCGATCCGAGAAATCCTCTTTCTGAAGAATGCTTGCGCTGGCTTCCTCCACGAAAACCAGTTCCGAGGGATCGGCCGCCAGTCCAACCCGTAACGAGTCGAGGATGGATAACAGGGAGCTGATATCATCCGTATATTTTTTCGAATAGGCAGGATCATACGTAAGTGTAAAGAGCCAGAAGTCGTTGTCGGCTTCATAGAGTTTCTGGAAGCTTTGCTCCATCATCACAAGGTTCCGGTCTTTGTATCTCAGAAAATTGAGCGCTTCGGTTATCTTTTCCTCCTCGGTATACCGGATCCAGAAAAAGATCCCGATGGTCAGAAGCACGATACCAATCAGAAAAGCCAGGAGGGTTTTGAGAACTGAGATCCCTTTGCTGCTTGTTTTCATACTAAGTCCCGATAGAACGAGGACGAAGATACGAAAAAAGGTGGATTCGAACCTGTGACCCTCTGCTTCTTAACAGGGGCTAGGTTTATTTTGAATTTGTTGAATTTGAGTTAGTTAAAGATAGAATGAAATAATGTTGTCAAAACAACCTGCTCACCTGGAATTTGGACACTTTCGTCAACTTGAGGCATAAGCGAAGTTATAACCAAATTCAGCATTCAATCCAATAAGATCATTGAAGAAATAAGACCCACCGATAAAAGCGGTAGGCAGAAAGCCCACGTGCGAGGATTTTTTATCCGAGGGGAATCCATCATCGTCGTACATGCTGAAAAAAATCCTTGCTCCGAATCCCAGGATGCCGGCGCCTTTGCCGGCTATGTGCTAAATTATTATTGATACAATAGTGAATACAGTTCTTTCAAATCCGGCGACAAGATGATCTCAGTTCTGCGGTTGCCGGCGCGTCCTTCATTTGTTTCATTCGTTAAAACAGGTTGAAATTCGCTTCTGCCTGCCGCCGTTATACGTTTCGGATCAAATCCATAATCGGTTGTCAATATACGTACAATGGATGTGGCTCTTGCCGTGCTGAGATCCCAGTTGTCTTCAAATTGTTTAGAATGAATGGGAACATTATCCGTATGGCCTTCAATCATCACCGTAATGTCTTTGGCGTTGTTAAGCACATTGGCAAGAGATTTGAGCGCCTCTTTTCCCTGAGGATTCACCACATCGCTGCCCGATTTGAATAACAATTTTTCTTCAAGTGAAACATATACCTTCCCATCTTTGATATAAACGGATAGTTGATCTGTTGAATAACTCAGCAGCGCCTCTGCGATAGATTTTTGAAGATTGGTCATGATATCACGTTGAGATTGAATGATATCCTGAAGGTTTTCTAACCGTTTTGCCTGGTCGGCAATCGTCATTTTTGATTTGGAAGAAAGAATTTTCAAGTCATTAAGAACCGACGCATTTTCACTCTGGGAAGAGGTCAATTCCTCGTTCAATTTTTTTACCTGTACATCGCATTCATACAGTTTGCTATGGGTATTGGCGTTGTCCAGTTGAAGTTCATCCACTTTGGCTTGTGAAGCCAAAAATTTCTTATTTGAGACGCATGACGTAAATGTCATACTTAGAATCAGGGATAAGAATGCTAAAAAATAGAGTCTCTTTTTCATTGTGCTGTTTTTTGGAATTTAGGAATATGCAAAGGTGAGGCCCATCAGAAGAATATGTATTACACAATTGCAGAAAAGAGTTACATAATTCACATGTTTTGGGTAGTTTGCCTCAATAGCCTCTGATAGGATATGTGTGAATCATGTAACTTATTTACATTATTGTGTAACATTTAATTATATAATGAGAGCGACCTTTGTAAAGTTGTGAAAATTCATTCACAGGTTAATAGCAAACAAAATGAAAAAACAACTACTCCATGGATTGATTGCAGTTATCCTGCTTTCAATACCTATGCTGAATTTCGCGCAAGCTCCTCCTCTGGGAACCGCTGCTGAATTTGTTCTCTTTTCCAGTGTCGGGGCAGTGAGCAATTCAGGAATTTCGCAAGTTACCGGCAATGTAGGCACGAACAATGGTTCCAGCACCGGTTTCGGAAATGTGAACGGGGTGATGCATGACAATGATGGTGCCAGCGCCCAATGCGCAGCAGATTTGCTGATTGCCTACAATCAGCTCAACAGTACCATTCCAAATTTCTTTCCTGCACCGTTGCTTGGAAACGGACAGATTCTTAATGCTGGTGTTTACTCCATATCCGGGGCAGCAACAATGAACGGAATTCTTACATTAAATGCCCAAGGAGATTCGAATGCGGTATTCATTTTTCAGATACAGGGCTCCTTTTCCACGAGTGCCAATTCAAAAGTTAACCTGACGAATGGAGCGCAGGCATGTAATGTGTTTTGGAAAGTGGAAGGCCTGGTTAGCATGGCTTCCGGAACTACCATGAGAGGAACGGTGATTGCGAACAACGCAGCAATTGAAATGAACACCGGCGATACGCTTGAAGGAAGAGCGCTTTCCACTGCCGGGGCTGTCACTGTTGACGGAGTGCTGGCATATACACCCATCGGGTGTGGAAGTCCTGTTCTTACAGGACCAATACCTCCTGCACTTGCTTCCACAGAATGTTACGCACTATTTTCTTCTGACGGGCCGGTTACAAACTCCGGTGTGACCTATGTCACGGGTGATGTTGGAACAAATGTCGGCCTAACCACCGGTTTCGATTCACTGCTGGTAACGGGCACCATTCATCCCATCCCTGATGCCTCTACCGCAGCATGCGCAGCTGATATGCTTGATGTTTATGATTATCTGAGCGCACTGCCTTATGATATTGAGCTGCTCTATCCTGCCCAGTTTGGAAATAACCTGGTCCTCACGCCACATACCTATCTCCTGAACGCTGCTACCACCTTTACAGATTCGCTTTACCTCAATGCACAGGGCAATGCAACTGCTGTTTTTGTTATTAAGATATACGGCGCTCTTTCAACAAGCACCTATTCAAGGGTCGTACTGACTAACGGAACACAGTCAAAAAATGTGTATTGGTTGGTTAATGGCGCAGTGGATATCAATGATTATTCGGTTTTCAGAGGGACGATAATTTGCAACAATGGAGCGATGGACTTAAATACAGGAGTTACCATTGATGGGAGAGCGCTAACAACCACAGGTGAATTAATGACTACCGCAATGAATGCCATTGCTCCTGTGATCCCTTCCTATTGCACAACTGTAAGCATTCCATTAGTTGATGCACCAAAGGCGAATGACGTGGTCACCATTTATCCGAATCCATTTTCTGCATTCGCTACAATCATGATAAATGATGCATCTCTGATTAAGGAAATTGAATTTAAATTGTATACTGTTCTGGGCGAAGAGGTGATGAAGGAAACTCTCACCAAACAATTGACTACTCTGGATACAAGTAATCTTCCTTTAGGAATATATTTTTACCAAATAATCAGCAATAAGAAAACAGTTCAATCAGGTAAATTGGTTTCACGGAAGTAAGTCGCTTCAATTATTTTTTCTCGTCTTTTGCTTTTTGCTTTGCAGCTTTCTTGTCTTCCTTGTCTTGCTTCTTTAATTCTTTTGCCTTTTGGTCTTCTGCTTCCTTCTTCTTTAGTGCTTCTGCTTCTGCCTGCTTTCTGAAATAACCTCTTAACAGGAAATTATGCTTGGCCGCTTCCATGTTTTCATCTAATCCTTTGCTGCTTCTTCTGATATTGATCATGGTCTGGCTAAAATTGCCTGCAATGGTCGTATCCTGAATTAATCTGCCAAGTGTTCCGTTTCCGCTGTTTATTTGAATCATAATCTCCGCAAGTTGTTGTGAAATTATCTCAGCATTAACTGCGGTCACCTCTAAACTTGCCATGATGGCATCCATTTCAACAGGTTCGGCTGATCCAAGTTGTTGTCCCTCTTTTGCTACAGGAGCATCAGAGCTCCCTTGAGTAATAATTAAAAGCCGGTCGCCGATGAGTCCTTCCGAACCAATGGCCACTTCACTGTCCGTCTTAATAAACTGGTTTACATCTTTCTTAATCAGCATCTCCACCCGAACGGTTGAATCGTTTATAATAGTGATTCTATCGACAATACCAACATTAATACCGGAAAAACGAATGTTGTTCCCAACCTGTAATCCGCTTACATTGTAGAACGTCGTAGTAAGTTTATAAACCGGATTAAATAAGTTTTGTTGTTTCCCGATGATAAATATGGCGAATACAAAAAGTGCCACTCCTCCGGCGATAAACAGTCCCAGCCGTATTTTAAATTTTTTTGTGTGCGTCTCCATTTTTTTGTTTTTTTACCTCAATTATTCTTTCTGTATAAAGAAAGATTTAATAAACGGATCGGTCGAGTTTCTAAAGTCAGCAATATTTCCTTCCTTATAATTTCCCCCTTCCTTCAACATGATAATACGATTTGCCGTATTCAGAGCACAATTAATATCATGTGTGATGATGAGTGAAGAAGTTTTATATTTTTCCTGAATCGTATTGATGAGTGAACTGATCTCATCGG
>Ga0208045_1000699_pt1 | contig 12238 bp, 9 predicted proteins | sample PL_2010_200m_FD_184160 | JGI IMG/M metagenome (GOLD analysis project Ga0208045, IMG submission 184160) | Freshwater microbial communities from Powell Lake, British Columbia, Canada to study Microbial Dark Matter (Phase II) - PL_2010_200m... | ecosystem: Environmental > Aquatic > Freshwater > Lake...
ATAACTGACGTACTTTCGTAGACCCTCATAGACGTTCGCAAGGTATTCAAGCGAGGGATGGACGGCATGGAGTTGCAGCAGGGCGTGACCCCAATTGGCGTGATAGAACATCTCCTGGCGGTAGTAGTTCATGTCGATGTAGCCGCGGAATCCTCCATCGTCGCGTTGATTGTCGATGAAGGTCAGGAGACTTCCCTGGGCGAGTTCGGGTTCGTGCATCCACCGGTTTTCGAGCATGTGGCATTGCGCGCTGTACGAGATGGGAGCCCGAAAGTATCCAATTCCCTCGGAGACGAATGCCCGTTTGTAGTTTCCTTCATCGCCGTACTGCGTATTCAATTTCAGCCCGTACCACCTGTACCAATAGTATCGTGTCAGGAACTCGTTTGAACATTCGAAGTAGGGGACAGAACGAAAATGATCATTCCAACTGATTGTGCTCAGTTCGACGGGGCTCGGCTGCCGAAGAACCGCACGAATGTTCTTCCGGGTTTCTTCAGCGGAGGGCGACGCGGCAAAGCCGACCGCTACCTCTGTCTTCTTGCCGGGTTGCAGCGTGAGCGGCGCGCACAAGGCGAGATACACAGAGCCTTCGTCTGTGGCTCCTGTCAGCTCTGATTTATTCGGGAGGCCTCTCCGGGAAAATGTATCAAACCAGGGTGTGAACGACCATCGTGGCTGCACGGCCGTGCGCTCGCTCAGATTCACACTGTATGACTGACTCGCCGCGCTCATCCCGAGGGCACATGCAATCTCGACATGAGGGGTCACAGACGGTCGTAGAAACTTGTTGAAGGACAGAACCCCGCCCTGATATTCGACGTTGGCCAGCCAGGAAGATTCCTTGGAGGGCATATGGTCCTGAATGGTCCATGCCACCAGGTTGAGCCGGAGCTTTTTCCTGGTATTGTTCTTCAAATGCACAACTCCGATGGCCACGTCACTTGAGAGCAGTGATTTGGTCTCTTTGACCTGGACTTTCTGTCTCTTGCCCCTGAAGGACGCGCTGTACTCCTGAGTCAATGAGGCCGGGTTCCAGGATCGCCTCACGAAATCGAGATCCAGTTCATTTCCGTCTTGATCAAGTATTGCCCACGTAAACATGGGCTTGATTTCATAGTTGTAATAGTGCGCCTCATCCCAGAACCCCGGAAAATCGAGGTAGACTGGAAACGAGGGAGCCCAGAGGAGGCGATTACCGCCGCCGAGATACCACTTGTCATCGCGCGCGAGATATCGAAGGATATCGATTTTTTTCATGGACACATCCTCGCTTCCAATGAAATGATGGGACCGATCAGGCCTTCAAACCCGTCATGGTGATTCCTTTAACGAAGTACTTCTGTGCGAAGGTGAACACGATGATGACCGGGAACATAACAAGGACGGCCGCTGCCATTTGATGAGGCCAGTCGGTCGAATACAGATTGCTGAAATTTGCAATCCCCACTTCGACGGTCCGCATGTCAATCCTGTTGGTAACGATAAGGGGCCAAAGAAAATCCTTCCAACTTCCCATGAAGGCGAAGATGGCGAGCGTTGCAAGGGCGGGCTTCGACAGAGGCAGAATCACCTTGAGAAAAATCGTGAATTCCGATGCTCCGTCAATACGCGCGGCATCCTCGAGATCCCTGGGAATGGTCAGAAAAAATTGCCGGAGGAGGAATATTCCCCAGACGCTGGAGACCGTTGGTGTAAAGAGAGCCCAGTAGGTGTTCACCCACCCGAAGGTATTGATGAGCAAGAACGCTGGTATGATGGTGACAATAGCCGGAATCATCATCGTGCCCAGATAGAGGGCGAAGATTTTCTCACGCCAGCGAAAGCGGAGCCGCGCAAAGGCATACGCGGCCATCGAGCAGAACGTCAGCTGTCCGACGACCGAGGCTCCGGCAACGATCATTGAATTCAGGAAAAACCGACCGAACGGTTGCAGCGACATCGCCTCCAGATAATTGGACCATTTCATCGTCGATGGCAGGAAGCGCGGTGGGAACTGATACACCTCGAGTTCGCTCATCAAAGATGTGCTCAGCATCCAGAGGAACGGGATGATCATCGAGAGAGCGATAAGCACCAGGCCGCCGTAAATGAGGAGCCTTTTCGTTTGTTTCATCAGGGTTGCGGATAGCTATTTTGTGGAATTCAAGTGCTGCCAGACCTCAGGGTCTTCATGTCCCAGACGCCAGACCGATATCCCGCGGAAGTGATACTTCTTGACGAGTGCGAGTTTTGCATCAAACGAGCGGGCATCTTCGAGATAGATGTACTCGTTCAGGTATTCGTTGGGATATACAGTGAAGGAGACCTTCTCCCGATCGTCCCACTGCCAGGTCGCCCCAAACCGTTCGGCCAATCCACGAGCTTCTGCATGGTCGAGGCTCCGTCCCCAAACGTGAGCCTCGTTGTTCAGGTAGGATGGCTGCCAACGATATGAATAGAAGGGAATCCCCAGCGAAATTTTGGCGGGAGGGACCCCTTTGAGTACGAATTGTATTACTGCCTCCATCCACGGAATTCCAGCAACCGGCCCAGGAGTTGTTCTATGCGTGTGCTGATCGTACGTCATCAACGAGATGAAGTCACCGATCTCTCCCAGAGCCTTGTAGTCATAAGCACCCCGCCAATATTCGTAGATCCACTTATGATACTCTGTAGGACCGATGTTGTCACCTGTCCGTGGTACCGCAGCGATGCTGATCGCAAATCCGTTCGCGTGAAGAACTGAAGCCGTCTGACGGTAAAAATCAGTGAACAGGTCTCTGTCCTTTACAAGGATGTTCTCGAAATCGAACTGGAGCCCGTAGTACTTGTTCTCTCTACAAACCCTGAGCATGTTGCCGACCGCCCGGACCCGGCCGAGGGAATCTTGCAGCAATGTGTGAAATGCAGGCTGATCAAAGCCGGCATTGAGCACGAGAGGCATAACCTTCACATTGTTCGCAGCTGCAAGCTCGATGATCCTGCGATCAACTGATCCCCAAAGAACGCCATTTGCGTCCATCTTGTAGGATTGCGGACCGACAATATCAATCGACCGAATGTGCGATTTGAAGCTCTGAAAGCACTGTTCGTTGTCGATGGTGTAGAACATCTTCTCCGGCTCTTGTGCCTGAGACACACACACGCCAAAGAAAAGGAGAAGGAGGCCAACGAAGTTTCGTAAAGTATATGACATACGTATTCCTCTTGAGAGTTCAGTGCCAGCTAGTCACCAAAGCAGATACCCAGATCCCTGGCGGTGAGCATTGTATCGCAATCCAGTGGAACCGTTTTCATCCGGCGGGTTGCCTGCTCCAGTGGAACGTAGCGCACGGTCGGTGGATCGAGCGCAACCATGACCCCCGATTTTCCTTCTTCCAATGCCCGTACGGCAGCCGCGCCGAACCGGAGGGAAATCAACCGATCAAACGTCGTCGGTGAGCCGCCGCGCAGGAGATGACCCAGCACGACACAGCGTGATTCGCGTCCAGTGAGTTGTTGGAGTTCTTCGGTCACTCGTTCGCCGGCACCGCCGAGGCGTTCTGCACGTCCGAGTTCTTTTGAAACGACCGAATACGTTCCTCCTTTTGCCCTGGCACCTTCTGCCACGACCACGATCGCGAAATTACGGCCACGCGCGTAGCGCTCCTGAATCTTCTCCGCCACCGTCTTTATGTCGTACGGAATCTCCGGGATGAGAATGGCATCCGCAGTCCCCGATATACCGCTGTTGAGGGCGATCCATCCGGCATAACGTCCCATCATTTCAACGACCATGATCCGCTGGTGCGCTTCAGCCGTTGAATGAAGCCGGTCGAGACACATCGTTGCAAAACCGACCGCTGTGTCAAATCCGAACGTGATGACGGTCTTCTCGAGGTCGTTGTCGATTGTCTTCGGGACGCCGACGACACGAAGCCCCTTCTTGGCCAGAGCATTTGAGATCGTCAATGAGCCGTCGCCGCCGATGGAAATCAGGGCGTCGATCTTGGAACGCTTGAAGAGTTTCACCACCTCACCCGTGCGGTCCGTCTCGTGCATCTTCCCGTCTCTTCCCTTGACTGGATACTTCATGGGATTTCCTTTGTTCGTCGTCCCCAGGATGGTCCCTCCAAGGTGAGTAATACCTCGTACACGTTCGCTGGTGAGCGGGATGAGCCCGCCGTCAGGATATTGTTCAGGGGTGAGAAGGCCGTTATAGCCATCTCTGATTCCAACGCATTCCCAGCCCCGATTGAGGGCGGCAATCGTGGCAGCGCGTATGACCGCGTTGAGGCCGGGGGCATCGCCGCCGCCGGTGTTAATCGCAATGCGCTTAATGCTGTTCTTGGCCATAGTGTTTCTCCGTATGATAGGAATCAACCGTATTCCACTTCACGACCGATAATCTTGAATTGTATCCAGGTCGCAAGCATGATGATAACAAAAAGGACCCAGGACATCGCAGAAGCATATCCCATCCGCAGTTCTTCCCAGGCAGCCTGATAAATATGGTACACAATGACGTCAGTACTTCGCACAGGTCCGCCGCCCGTCATGACATAGATTGACGTAAAAACCTGAAACGAACTTATCACCGATGTCACAAGAATAAAAAAGGTTGTCGGCTTCAATAAAGGAAGTGTTACGCGCCAAAAGCGCTGCCAGTTGTTTGCCCCGTCAATGCGCGCCGCATCATGAAGTTCCTCCGGTATCCCCTGAAGACCGGCGAGGAAGATTATCATCTGGTATCCCAGACTAAGCCATACCGAGAAGATGATGACAGACACCATGGCCGTGTCGGTTGAGTTTAACCACTGAATTGGTCCGAGCCCGACGCCCGCCAGGATGAAGTTGGCCACGCCGAACGTTGGATGATAGATCCACATCCAGACCAGCGCGATCGCTACGAATGACGTGACGCTCGGAAGAAAGTAGAGCGCCCGAAGAAATGCAACCCCTTTCAGGCGCCTGTTCATCATCATTGCCACACCGAGTGAAATCGCCATGGCAAGCGGCACGTTCAGCGTATAGAGAATCGTGTTCTTCAGAGCATTCCAGAACGTCGGATCAGAAGCCATATCTTTGAAATTTTCCAAACCCACGAAAGGTTTGTCAGGCACTACGACATCCCAGCGATGCATACTCAAATATGCGGCGAAGACTATAGGAGTGAAAACAAACACGGTCAGATGAAGGAGAGAGGGGGCGAGGAAACCGAGCGCAGTGCGTGTGGCTTGTCGCGCTTTGCCTCGAGCACGGAAGTAGAGCATGCAACTGGAAATAGTAACAATGACGGCGACACCGACGAAGAAACGGAGTATGTCGGTGTGTTCACGTATCGGTTTGAAGTCAAACGACTGGTGTGCTCGTATGTTTTCCAGCTGGCGGTCGATCGTAGCTGCATATGTCGTCATGGTTTTGTGTAGGGGGTGGCCCATGATCATCACCTCATCGACAGCATCCTGTAGGGTCCATTCGACCTCACTGAATCTCTCGATGATTGAACCCCACGGCTGACGGCAAAATGGTATCTCCTCGACGAACGGACGCTCAAGTCCAAGTACATCGTTGGCAACAACCTCTTCCGCTATCGCGCGGACAGAGGGTATCTCGAGTCGGCGAGCCGCCCGGATGCGATTAGCCTTTTCGCCTGCCATGAAGGCAGCCAGGAGAGCGGCTTCCTGGGGGTGTTTACAGTTGACCGGAACGCACCAACCCGATTCATACATCACATTCGTTCTGATTCCATCCGACCGGGACGGCAGGGGGACGACTCCCACAGTGAGGTTCCCTTGCTCGATCTGACGCATAATGCGCGGCAGCCGCCAATGCCCATCGACCATCATCGCTATCTTGCCGTTCATGAAGAGCTGAACGTTGATTCCTGTTTTTTCGGATTGTATCCAGCTTCCCGTGTTTGGCGCGACCTTGTGAGTCTTTTGCAGGTCGACAAGGAACGAGAGCGCGGATTCTGTGGGTGGCGAGTTCAAATAGCCCGTCGCAGCTGTCCCCGCGGGATTCACCACATCACCACCGGCTTTCCATACCCAGGCAATCCAGAAGTAATAGTAATTCGAGAATGACGCGCCATATTGGTCGGGTGTCCCGTCACCGTCGAGATCCCGCGTCAGCCTCTTCGCGGTTGATAAGTACTCGTCCCACGTCCATGTCTCCGAAGGGTAGGGAAGATGTTCCTGGTCGAACAACCGCTTGTTGAAAAATACCATCAGAGATGTGAAGCCCTTGGGAAAAGCGAAGAGTGCATTCCCTTTGCGTGCGATGTTGAGTACGTTCGGGTACCATTGCGCGGTGTCTATGCCAAGCTCCCGAACGTATGGACTCAAGTCGAGGAGGATCTTCTTGTTGGTGAAGGTGGGAATAAGTTTCGAATCAAGGAGAAAGACGTCGGGAGATTCATCGGCTGCCAGCGCGGTGAGTATCTTCTCTTCATATTGACGACCGGGATTCGGTTCATAAAGGACGTCAATAAAAGGATAGAGTCTCTTAAATTCTGCGAGAGCCTGCTGGTCAAGCGGAATCTCATCCAGGTCGGCCCAGTCCGTAAGGCGAAGAGTGATTTTGTTTTGAGCGGATACGGCGGGGACACAGATGATGAAAACGAAAAGCAGGAAGAGGTATGGGAGCTTGCGAACAGTCAGACAAGGTATTGTCAGACGGGAAACCACTGGTTCTTCTTTGGCTGATGATGATTGGCCAGGAGACGTTTGTCGTCTCTGTTCGATGCGATGCTCTAAAAGCCTGAGTGACGACCCGCCATTAGCCACAAAGACACCAAGTCACAAACTATCTTGCAGCCAGAGTTTTGAAGACTTCCTTCGTGATCGAAGCCGCAGTGCGAATTTCATCCATCGAGTTGTAAAAATGTGGCGAAAATCGCAGCTTGCCGCCGCGGAGCGAAAGGAACACCTTTCTGCGAGAAAGCTCCTCGAAAGCAGCCGCCGGGTCGACATCGTTCGGCGGCACTATCGTGACGATCCCCGACCGTTCACCGAGTGCCTCCGGAGAGTAGAGCTTGACTCCTTCGGTCTCCCGGAATTCGTCAAGGAGCCCGGCGGTCAGTGCAAGGATATGTGATTCAATGACCTGAGGCCCAACTTCAAGGAGTGTGCTCAACGCAGCGTGCATTCCCCACATCCCCGGAATATTTATGGTCCCACCTTCGAATCGGCGCGCCGTCGGTGCCAATGCCTGATCAAAGCGAAAGAAATCCCAGGGGTTTTCGACTGAGAGCCATCCAAGGTACTTCTGATGTATTCTTGCCTGCAATTCTTCTGTGAGATACAGGAATCCAATTCCTTGCGGACCCATCTGCCACTTGGCTGCACCAGCGGCCATGCCGTCTATTTTCATTGCCTGAACATCGACCGTCACTCCCCCCACAGCCTGCATTGCGTCAACGATGAGCAGAATACCTCTGGAACGGCAGACCTCACCCAGAACCGCCAACTCTGCACGATATCCGGAAAGAAACTGCACTGCGCTGATGGCAAGTATTCTCGTGCGCGGTCTCAACGATGCGTAGATTGCCTCGGGCGTCACTCTTCCATCAGGACAATGGATGAAGTCGATTTCCACTCCCTGACTCTTGAGGTGATAATACGGATATATGTTTGACGGGAATTCGAGATCGTTCAGCAGGACCCGATCCCCCGGATTCCAATCGAGTCCGGCTGCGATAACGTTGAGAGCATCCGATGTGTTGCCGGCGAGAGCAATCCGGTCGATCGACTCGGCATTGATCAGCCGCTGGACACATCTCCTGGTTTCCTCGATCTGCTTGACGTCGTCGCAATACGTCTCAATCTTTCCCGAAGAACGATCCTGCAAGTGCCCGACTTGGGCTCTCAGCACGCGTGTTGAGAGAGGGCTGACCGCCGCGTGATTGAGATAGATGACCCCTTGCTCGGTGTGAGGAAAGAGACTTCGATAATCTTGATGACGTTCGTACGGTATAAGCCGTGGCGTTTGTGCGAGCACGTTGAGCGCAGCCTATTGTGAGATTCAGTTTGGTGAGGTGAGTATACTCAAAGAGACCAGTAAAATCAAGGAAATCCCCTGCATTTCCAGCGTTGTTTTTGTGTCACGAGATGCCTACAATAATTGTTAGTTGTGTGCTCGACATCGAGGGCGGTATCTCAGGTTGACTTCAGGTTCGGTAGCAATGGAAGAAGGGGGACCCATTGAATCTGTTTCGAATAGTGCTAGATTTATATGAGATAGGCATCTAAGGATACTACGAATTTGAGACGAGAGGAAAATACTTCGATGAGAGCGACTATTCTAAGCTTCATTATGGTGATCCTGGGTCCATTCGCCGCCCACGCCGATCAAGCGCATGTCGACAGTTCCCAGACAACAGTCCTGATTCGCTGTGATGACCTGGGGATGTGTCATACCGTCAACACCGCGGCAAAGCAGCTCTTCGAGACCGGAATTCCGGTCTCCGTGTCTGTGATGTTCGCCTGTCCCTGGTACCAGGAAGCTGTTGAGCTTCTCAAACGCTACCCAAATGTTTCTGTAGGCGTCCATCTGACACTGAATGCTGAGTGGAAGAACTACCGCTGGGGTCCAATTGTCGGGAGGAACGATGCCGCGAGCCTTGTCGACAGCCTGGGTTACTTCTTCCCGTCCCGTGCTACGTTCTTCGCAAACGGACCGAAGCTCGAGGAAATCAGGAATGAACTGAGAGCCCAAATTGACCGTGCCGTCCATTCGGGTCTGCAGATCGACTATCTGGATCATCATATGGGTACCGCCGTGGACAAGCCTGAGTTGCGGGCGCTGCTTGAGTCCCTGGCGAAGGAATACGGCCTGCCCATTTCGAGATATTTCGGTGAGACCGACGTCAGCGGGGTGTACAACGCGCCCTTAGCCAACAAGCTCGACACACTCCTTGCGCGCACAAAGTCGTTGGGAACCGGAGCAATCAATCTGATGGTGTTCCATATTGGCCTCCAGACAGCTGAGATGGATGCTCTTGAAGACATGAACTCATTTGGTTTACGCGAGATGAGCAAGCACCGGGAAGCCGAATTCAAAGCCCTGACTTCACCTCAATTCCATGCATTGGTACGTTCGAACCAGATCCGGTTAACGACGTATCGCGAAGTACTGAAGGAAGCCGGACTGTCGAGCATGAAACGCCCAACTCCAAAGGACTGATATCTTTGAAAACTGCTGTAGTACTGGTAGTCTTCGTTCTCGGGCTCGCGTCCTGCGGTATCCCACTCTACGAACCGTACTTTCAGGTGGCGGAGAGATACTATAGTGAGGGAGACTACACCCGGGCAATCGCGATGTACATCACGGCCATCGGCGAAAATGACAAGCTGGCAGAAACATATTATGGATTGGCGATGGCATACTACCGGCGGGGCGATCTGGAAGAAGCTATGCTCGCTTTCGAAAAAACGATCTCGCTCGATCCGAAAAACGAGAGTGCGTATGAAAGGCTTGCCTCCGTTCACCTCGATCTCGGAAATCCCGATACCGCACTCACCCTCTGCAGGAAAGCAATCAACCTGGATCGTGAGTTTGTGGAAGCATACAATACACTTGGGCACGCTTTCCTCGATTTGGGCACGCTGGACAGCGCCGAGGCGACGTTTACCTACGCCATCAATCTTGCAAAGGGATTGTCGAAGCGCGATCGAGGTATTCGAGGCCGTGCTCTGTATCTTGACGAAGAGTCGGAAGCTTTCAACGGCCTGGGTGAACTCCTCAACTCGCGCAAACAGTATAGGTATGCACTTGAGTACCTTGGTTCATCGATCTCGCTTACCCCGCAGTGGGATACGCCATGGACAAACAAGGGAGTAGCGTATGAGGGGCTGGGCAACTCCGCCGCCGCTCAAGTTTGCTACCAGCGGGCGATCGATCTTTCCGTCACGAACTTCACTGCATACAAGAAGCTTGCTGACCTCTATCGCAGAATGGGCAAGGGCGATGATGCTCTCAACATCTATCGTTCTGCGCTTCGAGTGGATCCATCAAACGTCGACATGTACTACGGGTTGGCGGACATGTACGAGAAGAAGGGAGACCACGCCCATGCCCTCGAAGCATTTGAAAGTATCCTGAAATATGCCCCTGACGATCCGATTGGGTACGTTCGAATAGGGCAACTGTATCTCAAAACTTCTGATAATGACAAGGCTATCGCGTATTTTGAGCAAGCAGGACAACTCGACGCAAGATTCGCGGAAGCTCACGATGGGCTCGGTGAAGCTCTTCAGGCGAAAGGGATGTTGAAAGAAGCACGGGGAGCATACGAGAAAGCGATTGCCTGCGATTCCATGTACACTCACCCAATACGGCATCTCGGATCGTTGTTTATCGCTCAGGGGAAGGAGGCAGAAGGATTGCGGCTCTACCAACGGGCTGCCGATCTCGGTGACATCGATGCGATGATCTTCTTGCGGTCACAACTGTTAAACGAGAAGAAATAATGAAAACCAACCTGCTGCAGATTGTCGTTCTTGCTTTCGCCCCGCTCGCTCTGCGCACCGTTCTATACCTCATAGCGTTCAAAGTCCGATCGATTGAAATCACGTTATTGAATTGCATCATCGTCGCTGGAGCGGGATATCTCGTATCCGTTGTGCCGCTCCCGCTGCCGTTCGGCCTGTATCGTGTGCTTTCAATCGGAGCAGCGATGTTTCTTATCACGCGATACACAAAGGCTGAGATCTTTCCAGATGTGATCCTAATTCCACTGGTCGTCGAACTGTCCTCCGCTTTTCTCACCGACTATGTTCTCATTCCGCTGACCCGATAGTTGCCGCGGCAGGATTCGCATAATGGTTTGACATGAGTGCTTGGCACGCCTCGGCTTTTCCCTTGAGTACCTTTTGTGTACCACACCAGAAATTCCTAGTCGATCATTCGCCTCTGTGCTCAGTTCCTGGTTCATAGTCCCGTGGTGGGTATCACCGCGAATCAATCGGGAAGCGGCGCTAGCGTCTGAACATCACTCTTGCACACCCACCGAATTTTGCCTACCTTTGTCAAGAATCTGCCCCCGTAGCTCAGCATGGATAGAGCAGCGGTTTCCTAAACCGGAGGTCGGACGTAAGTTCTGGGCTAATTCCTCAATTTCCTTCCTCACTTGGCACTAGATTTGGCACTCTCGCCTTCAGAAATGGAGGCGTGTCATGTTCCTCTCAAAACATCCCAACGGGATTTACTACCTCTTTTTCCATGATGAGCTTGGTATTCGTCGCAAGGTTACGACGAAGTGCAGACGAAAATGCGAAGCAACCAAATTCCTCCAGAGCTTCAAGGTCAGTGAACGAGAGCGAAGGCTCAGCCAGGAACGCAGGCGCCTTAGCCAGTTCAAGGAAGACTTTCTTGCTTATTCTCGCACCGTTCACACTGTCAAAACTCAAGCTTCATTCGAAACTGCCTTCAAGGAATTCCTGAAGAAGCTGGGCGATGTGCCTCTGCACTTGGTCAACATTCGCGAGATTGAGCGCTTCCTGAGTGACAAAACTTCAGAGGCTTCAATTTGGACTGCCCGGAAATACCATACCGCTTTAGCGAGCGCCTTCGAGACAGCGAAGAAGTGGAAATGTATTTCCGATAATCCATTCCGGCAAGTCGAAAAGCCAAAGGCCCCCGAAGTTCAACCTGCACACTTCACAAAGAAGGAGTTTCAGGACCTTCTCAAGGGCATTTCTGAGGTGGATTTCCGGGAATTGTGCATTTGTGCCGTCTCAACCGGGCTGAGGCTAGGCGAATTGCTTTCCCTGGAATGGACTGAGGTCGATTTCGTGCTAAAGATATTGACGGTGAAGAATTCTGCGACTTTCACCACCAAGAACAAGAAGATCCGCGTTGTCCCAATGAGTGAGCAGTTGTGGCGAATGCTCGCTACACGAAAAGAGGGGGCATCGTCGGAACTGGTTTTTCACTCCAACGGACAGCAACTCCTAGCTGAGAAGGTGTCAAAAACGTTCAAGGAGTACGTGCGCGCCGCAAAGCTCGGTGAGAAACTTCATTTCCACAGTTTGCGGCACACGTTCGCAACTTGGCTAGTGCAGGACGGTGCAAGCATCTATGAAGTGCAGAAGTTGCTCGGACATTCTTCTATTGCGGTGACGCAGATATATAGCCATTTAGCAGCGAGCGAACTTCATTCAGTTGTCAATCGGATTTCCCTCAGTTGAGGCCGAGGTCTCTCAACCTGGGGCATTTACGCGCGAATGAAGGGCAGTTGTGCGAGATGCCAGGGGGGGAGGGGGTATTCCAAGAC
>Ga0208045_1000700_pt1 | contig 12234 bp, 14 predicted proteins | sample PL_2010_200m_FD_184160 | JGI IMG/M metagenome (GOLD analysis project Ga0208045, IMG submission 184160) | Freshwater microbial communities from Powell Lake, British Columbia, Canada to study Microbial Dark Matter (Phase II) - PL_2010_200m... | ecosystem: Environmental > Aquatic > Freshwater >...
GAAGGCCACAGGTTCGAGTCCTGTACCGCCCACCATAACTGACAGTTCCCGAACCATTAGCCCGAGCTATAATGGCGAAGGGAGCATTGTATTCCGGCCTGGTTACCTTCCCGTCTTCAACGTGAAGTCTTTTCAGAACCGTTTCACACAACAGGCGCCTCTGGTCAAAATTGCCGTTCTCATACAAAAAATCAAACTGGGTAGCCAGCTGAAGGGCTACCTCAAAATCAGCTTTGACCAGATGCTGGCGTTGCCTGATACTATCAACCGTAGTCTTTAGTCTCGATCTTTCTGCCTCAATTTGCATGCGATGTTCTTTGAAATCTGCAAGTGAGATATCCTCTTCCATATATAGGCTCTGAAGGTTTTTCTCCATGCGCTCCAGCTTGGCAAGCCGTGCTTCAGACGTTTTCAGATGCCCGTCCCCTTCCACTTCCTCGGCAAAGAAGCGGGAGAGTTCTTCTCTTAGCGTCTGCCTCTTGCTCTCGGTGATTGTAAGACTTTTGAAGAGCGCGGGGATCTGGTCCTCGATATTTTTGCTGTTGTAATAGATCTGGCTGCCATTTACCTTTTGGCGGCTGCGATAGTAGCTTATCTTCTTCTTGTTGTTTGTCTCTGCCCAACAGGGACTATCAGCATCCACCGAATGAAGAATGCCGCGAAGCAGATACTTATGCCTCCGGGTACGCTGCTTGTTCTTATCATGCTGCCTCAAAATCTGCTGTACCTGGCTGAAAAGATCTGCATCCACCAGCGGCTCGTGAATTCCCCTGGTAGGAATATCACCGGATTTCATCCAGGTCTCTCCAAGGTAGAAACGGTGATGAAATATCTCACTCCAGGCCTGTTTTCCAATACGGTTGCCTTTTCGGCTCCGCCGGCCCAGGGAATACGCATGGTCAGCCCACTCTTCAAGCGTCCACTTGCCGGTGGCAAACTCCTCAAATGCCTGGGTAACGAATGAGCCGTTATCGGGGTCAACTTCGATCCACGCAGAGGTGCTATCGTGCTTGTTGAGATAGCCAAACGGAGCTTTCTTGGGCCAGCCGCCGATTTCCACCTTTCTCAGCAGGCCTTTCTTCACTTCGACGGCCAGGTTCTTGGAGTACCACGAGCTTATTACCTGCATCATGCGACGGCTGATGTAGCCAGCCGGGGTTGAGGCATCGCCAGGTTCACTCATGGATTCTACGACAATACCCAAATCCTCAAGTTCTTTTTCGTAGGTTATGAAGTCGTAGTCGTTACGGGCGAACCGGTCAAACTTGTGAACGAGTATCACATCGAATTCCTTCACCCTGGCCGAGGCAATCATCTTTTGAAACTCGGGGCGTTTGTCGGTTCGAGCGCTCTCGCCGGCATCAACAAACTCCTTAACCACTTCCCAGCCGTTACCCTGGGCGTGGTAACGGCATCTCTCAAGTTGAAAGGGTATAGACAAGTCCCTTTCAGCCTGTTCTTCTGTCGATACCCTGGCGTAAATCGCTACTTTTTTAGATTCCACACTCATGATTTACCTCCTGTGGATTTCCAGATGCAGTCTCGGGAATCCCGGCATTTGCTTTCGGACGGGCACCAAACGTCTCCGTTTACCGGTATCGGCTCAATCAAATCTACCTGATAAGAAATCATGCTGAATTCTTCGTTGGGTATAGCTAAGAGTATGACTCGATAAGGATCCTGCCCGGCGGAAAGGAGAGGACGAACCAGTATTGCGGGAGAATCCTCAATATGGGTACTGCGCCAGAGCACTGGACGGCCACCTGCTACAGCTGCACATACTAAAGATCCAACCTGTGGGTGGCCGTTTCGTGCCGGCACGGTCTGCAACCCGCAGAGATCCTTTATTCGCCTGGCCCGTGGAGTCTTTACCACTACGGTAGCCACGAAATCATCGATTTCCGCATTTTCCGCCTCAGCGCCATCCAGGCGATGTTCATAGAGGATGCCGACCAGGGGAATATCAGCGAAATGCTGTCCCAGGGCGATGAGGAGGCACTGGTGAGAAAGCTCAAGGTCTTCGCCGAGCTTCACCAGGTCGCAACCTGTCATCCCAACCTGATTCATAAAGAAATCTGGCGGTATTAACGCGGCGGCGGCAAAGCGATCGGCGTAGCGGCTTATGTGTGGCTCCTTTATCAAACCATAGTCGGGATTGAAGAAATTCAAATTCTTGTGAATGACCTCAAAGAGCTCATGAAAGATATCGAACTTCTGTGTTGCCGGCCGGTCTTTGGCAGCATAGTGTATATGCCAGGAGCCTCCAGCCATCATATTTGTACCACCGGTATCCAGGTAAGGAACGGCTTGAATCTTGATGCCGAGAGAGCGCACCTGATCAACCGTCTTCCTGATGCCTGGAGTACGGTTATACCCGGCATATTCTCTGAAGAGGGCACCCAGGCGCACGGGGTCGTCGACGTATCGGCCTTCTTCGTAATCTAAAGCGTAACGACAGAAATCGCCCAGGCTACCTGGTGCGCTCATCAGCCCTCCTCGTTTCTACGGTGTCAGCAGTTTCTTTCCTGTCAGAGTCTCATAGACGATGACGATGCCTTTTTTGGCTTCAATAACCAGCGCTTCGCCCCTGATCCGGGTACCCAGTTTGTAATCCGGGTCGGACAACACATATTGGAAGGCGGCTTCGATACGCTCTTCCTCAGTCGCGGTGACCTCAGGATCATCAAAATAGCCAGCCCTCATCAGAAGCTCCCTTACGGTAATCTTGTAGGTTCGAGCCAGCTTTTTCAGGATATCCGGCCGCGGCGGTGGTCTGTCCCCCTTTTCGATCTGGGAGATGTAGGCATTGGAAACGCCGGTTTCCTTCTCGACATCGCGCAAAGACAACCGCTGCCTTTCCCGCAGACTCTTCAGGAACTGACCGAAATTGGATTCCTCCATTTTCCTCCTCTAACCTCTATGTTGCAAGTATTATAGCATACCAATGCTAACGATTGCAAGCACTTTATTGAGAATATGTCATATACCGCTTGACTTATTTAAAATTCCTGTCTTATAATAGCACCATGCAAACCGTCGAAACTACCCTGGAAGAACTCTTCAAGCATAACGCCGATTTTCTAAATGCGTGCCATGAGTTCGGCTGGGGCAAGATTGAGATCGCGGTAAAGGACGGCAAGCCAGTTATGGTTACGGTTAAGCGGGACATCAAACTGAGCTAAAAGAATAGGTTCGCCGAATCGAAGACGATAGGCGCTTTGGGCTGTATAGCCTGAAGCGCCTTTATTTTTTCCCAGCAAGCACTAGGTGGGAGATGGTGATGACAATAAGGGTCAGATTGAATCAGGTCGCGGTGCTGCGAGCAATCGCCAGGCGAAACATGTCGCAAAACATGCTGGCGATCAGGGTCGGTTCCAGCAGCGGTTACATCTCCCAGATTATGCGCGGAACGAGAAATCCGTCACCGAGGATGCGGGAGAAGATTCAGGATGTCCTTAAACCTCTAACCTTCGACGACATATTCATTATCGAGGAAAACGGAGATGGTTCGAATAATGGATAAACGCAAGGAAAGCCGACACAGGAAATCCCCGGCAAATGATACATGTGTAGAAGAGTCTCTCTTGATTAGGCAGAGATTACGCAACCTCTGTGAGCTAGCTATTGCCATAGGCGAGAAACAGGGATTACTGGGTAATCACAAGGATAACGATTCGATAGATTCAAAAGGAGGGTCAAAATGTCGCCGATAAAAGGAATTTCCGAGATCGTAAGGCTCCCCTGCCAGGGGAAGATAAGGTTGGGGACCAAAGAGGAGAGAGATGACGGTATCATCTATCCCATACCTAGCGACCACTTTATCTGCCCCGGCGAGGTGAAGAAGGTATTCGGCGAGAAGCCCAAAGAGCTACGCATCATGTTCCCGACCGAGGACGGCGAGCAGTGGGCCAGCCAGTACCTGCGGTGCTATTCCGAAAACGGGAATCTCCTCTGCCGAGGGGATGGAGAGACGGCGCTGGCCAGGGTGGAAACAATAAACCGGGAAGCCGGCTTAAAGGGAGAGACGGTGTCAAAGCTGCTGGAGATGCCGTGCAATCCCGACAGATGCCCGTGTCACCAGCAAGGCTACTGCAGGCGGGTGATGAACCTCCAGTTTCTTCTGCCGGACTGTCCCGGCTTCGGGGTCTACCAGTTGGATACGAGCTCGTATCATTCAATGAAAAATATCAATTCGACCATTGCTTTTCTCAGGGGTATCTGTCAGCGGGTATCGATGATTCCTTTATCGCTAAAACTTGTAGAACAGGTCGTGCAGCCCGAAGGCTTTGACAAAATAGCGTATGTCTTGAACCTGACATGCCCTTATTCACTGGCGGAAATCCAGAGATATGCCCAGGTACCGCCTGGGCGAGCATTGCTGCCGCCGCCCGATAGCGAAGCCCCCGATGATCTTTTCCCTCGTGAGGTCTTCAGAACGGAGAAACAGTCAAAACCGGTCGCCGACACCGGAAAGAAGCTTGTTGACCTGTGGACCAGGGTCAAGAGCAAGGTTTGGCAACTCGATGTACGGGACGCCCAGATATTCGACTGGTTCAAGAGAAACTATCGTCTCGATGTCAGGTTGAGCGACTTCGAGCTGATCCAACCTCCGTCCCAGGTAACCCTTGAGTCCCTTGAGCATTTCCTTAAGACCCTGGAACACCACGCCGAGCATATTTAGCGGTAATAAATATTCCCGAATAAGGAACGTTATGACTGAATCCGTCTTTTCAGACGTTATTCCCGAGTTGCTGACCGAACACTTCCATCACTTGAGCGAGGGCAGTGGTATCAGTGCCGATGCAATCAGGGAGCGGGGGTACCGGAGCATAATGGGTAAGGCAGATCTGAAGAAAGTCGGCTATACGCCTGCCCAGCAACGTGCCCCCGGTATCCTCATCCCGCTCTGGTCTGTGGACGGCAAAGAGTCGGGATTCCAGTTCCGGCCTGACCGTCCCCGAACGAACGGACGCGGCAAACCGGTCAAGTACGAGTCTCCGACCGGATCCTCAAACCGCCTTGACTGCCCGCCGAGATCCCAGAAAGCGATAGGGAATCCCCAGGTTCCTTTGTGGATTACGGAAGGCTCGAAAAAGGCCGATGCTCTGGCATCCAAAGGGGCCTGCGCCATCTCGGTCACCGGGGTCTGGGGGTTCAAGGGCAAGAACCAGTTCGGCGGTATCACCTTTCTTGCCGACTGGGACTATGTCGCACTCAAAGGGAGGACTGTCTATCTCGCCTTCGACTCGGATATCGTCACTAAAGAGCCGGTCCGAAAAGCCCTGGAGCATATCGGCGAGCATCTCAAGCGTAAAGGAGGGGTGATTCATGTCATCCAGCTTCCCCAGCTTGAAGGGCAGAGTAAGACCGGTATCGACGATTACCTTCTCCGCTATTCTTTACAGGATGCCGAGAGGCTCGCCGGCAACTTCAGGCTGGAAGAGGTAGAAGACAAAAACCGTTTTGTCTCCGGCTTTGTACTTCCCGACGGCACGGTGGGCGAGATGGTCGTCACCAAGGACGATGAGCGTTCCTTCATGATCGTCGCCAACGGCTCGGTGCGGAAGGTCTACCAGTACGAGACGCCGAAGGTAACCTACCTGCCGACAAATGATCTCCTGGTGGGTGAGGTAGTCCACTTTGCTGCGAACGCTGCCCCTTATGGCTCTCAGGCGCTTCTCTTCAAAGAGATCAGGCATTTCATCCACCGCTACCTGGAGCTGCCCGCGGACTTCGAGGAGATCACTTCTCTCTACGTCCTGCTGACCTGGGTCTACGAGTTCGCCCCATCCATACCCTATCTCCGCGTTATCGGCGACTGGGGCACGGGCAAGACACGGTTTCTCCAGGTGGCCGGCGCTATCTGCTTCCGCCCTATCTTTGCCTCCGGTGCGACTACCCCAGCGCCGATCTTCAGGATACTGGAGCAGTTCCGGGGAACGCTGGTGTTTGATGAGGCCGATTTCAAGGACTCGGCCGCCTGGTCGGAGATGGTCAAGCTCCTCAACAACGGCTATCGCCCCGGCATGCCGGTGCTGCGGGCCGATAAGGAGAACGGCAAGTGGTATCCCCGCAGCTACCAGGTCTTCGGCCCCAAGCTCATCTCCACCCGCTTCCCTTTCAAGGACGAGGCTTTAGAGAGCCGCTGCCTGACATCCGAGATGCTGCCGCTGACAAGGGACGACATTCCCAGGGTGCTGCCGCCGGCTTTCGACAAGGAAGTAAACGAGTTACGCTCCAAGCTCTTGACCTTCCGGCTGGCCAACCTGACCCGTCTCAAGGGCAAGACCTTCGGTAATGAGCTCCTTGAGCCGAACCTTCAACCGCGTCTTCAGGAAATACTTATACCTCTTAAAGTAATGCTTAACGGCGATGGGGCTATGGCTGAAGCCATGGTCGGTTTTGTCCACCGGCTCCAGGACAATCTGTACTACAGACGTAAAGAGAGTTTTGAAGGAAAGGTATTGATGGCGCTGCTGGAGCTTCACGATGAAGACCTGGAATTGAGCTCACAGAATATTGCCGACAGGATTGCCCAATCGGATGCAGACAGTGAAATTAACAGCCGTAAAGTGGGTTGGATAATCAAGAAACTGGGTCTTGTCAAGGAGCGGGTAGGTAAGAGCCGTCAGCGGATCATCCGATGGGACCAGGACAGGGTTCGAAGATTATCGCTAACATACGGCCTTGCCGTGCCCCGGGAGAAAACGTCCGAAACGTCCGCAATGTCCGCTCCAGCTATGGAAATGGCGGACGATGTCGATTCGGTCGCGAAAGATTGTCCGCCAGAACGTCCGCCAAATTCCGAAGCTGACCCAGACGTGACGGCGGACGAAGCGGACATTGCGGGCAATCTTTGTGAGGATACGAGAACGGCGCCCGATGCAATGGAACCGGCAGCGGAACGGGAACCGGATCATCTGGAGGATTCGCTCCATATGACCCGGGAGCAGATAGTAGACATCTGGGAAGAGGCAGGCAAGCCGGTTATCAATCTCGGCCCAGGGGAGAACTGCTTTGGGCTGGATAAACTGCTCAGCCACCGCGACATCAACGAGCGTCACCTGGCCGTAATCAGGGAATGGCTGAAAGGGAGGCAGAGATGAAAGAGTCTAAGAAAAGAACGCTTTATGAATGCTCGCATGCTCGGATAAAGGACGAGAGTATCTACTGTCGCCAAGGCTATCAGCTCTGTCCCCGGCCCGGTAACGGGCACCTGGATATCAGTCGGCTGGCAAGAGGCTCCCGGCTGGCTTTCAAACCCTGCCAGGATTGCCCCGATTTTGACTGCATGGGCCCGCCGGTACCGCCGGAGGAACGGGGCTGGCTCAAGAAGGAGACGAAATGATCGCATGGCTGGGGAAACTTTACGAGAAGATATGGCGAAAGGTCGGCGGCAAGCCGTGGACGGAGATAATCCGTGATGAGCAGAAGCAGTCGCCGCTGGTCTTTCTGCTCATCTTCTTGGGACTGGGGCTACTGGTCGGTAAGCTGGCCGGGAAATACTGGTGGCAGATACTCCTCGGGTTTCTGCTGGGAATACTATGCGGACATTTCTGGTGGTGAGTGAGATGGAAGAGGATATCGTGAAACGGCTGCGGGAACAGGAGCGGATCCTTGGCGAGATGCGCGATAACGTGCTGGGCTGGATGGACGACCTGCTGCGCGATGCTTTCAACCCGGAGAGTTTTCTTCAATATATCACCAGCATGGGAATTGACCTTTCGCAAGTCCCGAACCTGGTCGGACGGCATGACGGGTTTGATCCCTACCGGGTGCTCGGACTGGACAAGACAGCGACGAACGAGGAAGTCAAGAAACGGTACAGGGAATTGCTGGTCAAGCTTCACCCCGATACCGCCGGAGTAAGGGGTACCGACTTCCTGCTCCAAATGATGATCGCGGCATTTGAGATGATAAAGAAGGAGAGGGGGTGGCAGTGAGGATGAGAAGACTAACTGGATGGCACAAGCAGGCTTTGTGCTGGTCAATTCCCCATATCTCTTTAACCCCTGAATTGAAGCTTCACTGCGCCATTTTTGGGGAGCCGGTCGGGTATGAAGAGGATCTCCTGGTCGATGTCTATTGTGAGCTGTATCCGCCCGAGGGCAGGTGGGATGAGTACAAGGCGAGCTGCGCTCAATGGGTAACCTCACTTCTAGAGAACGCAGTAAGTGAGGCGTCAGAGGCGCTTCACCCGCTTATTGAAGAGACCCTCAGCACGCTTAGCGAGAGGGAGCGACAGGTGCTCGGGTTGCGGTTTGGCTTCACTGAGCCTGACAGGCGAAGCCGGACTCTTGAGGCCGTTGGGATAGAACTGGGCAAGTCCGGGGAAAGAGCACGACAGATAGAGGCCAAGGCGCTGCGCAAACTGAGACACCCATCAAGGTCCAGAGGGTTGGCCTTCCACAGCTTGCAGGTTCACATGGCAAAGGAAGTGTTTCAACGATGCAGTGAGCACCCGGATCCACCGGCACTTCTTGATCTGTGGGGATATGACAGGGCAGTTTACAGAGAGATAGAGCACCGGGACAGGCAAATTGCCGGCTTGCAGGAGAAGGTTGCCTACCTGGAGGGGCTGGTTAAACGGGTATTCACCGAACCCATAACCACGGTAGGGCTGACACGCTCGGCCGTTGCGACCCTGGTGGCTGCCAAGCGGTGGGAGTCCGATATGCCTACGGTCGGCGAGGTTGCTGCGCTTACTGATTCCGAGCTGTCCACTATGAGAGGCGTTGGTCGACAGGTGAGGGAGAGGCTGCAACTGGTAGGCCGGTGCCGGCGGCGGTCTAATGTTCTACTGGGAGTGCCACGATAAGGAGGTGATTCAATGGAGATATCTAATGCACTTGCTACAGTTGCTAAGGTTGAGATGCTAGGCTTCGCCACCGGGCAACCTATCCTGAATGATAAATATATGGGCGCCGCCAGGTTGATTGTGGCTAAGCTGGGGGCGACAAAATGTGTCGAGGAGATTGAGAAGGCGGTTGAAGCCTATATGAACTCTCATCCTGAGCAGTGGCACGTTGAACACGTGCCACCGATAATAACCAAAGAGGAATTTATTGAGGTAAATGGCTTGCTCATGGCTGAGGAGGGTGTTGAAAGCTGGCTCTCGGGATATATGGAGAATATTTTCGGCCGTCCTGCTGAGAATTGGTGGCCCTTTGTAGAAGCTTTCGATAATCTCAGGTCGGCGATTAGAGGTGAAAACATCGACGAATTGGCTACTGCCGTTAATCGCTTGAGCAATGGGCGGGTGAGGGAGTTGGCCAGGGTTCTGGGGATGAGACTCATAGAAAACACACTCCATGTCGCTGCTTATAAAGGCGGATTAGGGCTGACGCTAGTCAGGTGGGGTGAGGGGATAGATGGGGTTATCGCACAGGCGGAGGCAGTACTGCAGTCCAAGGTATTGAAAGAGAAGAAGAACCATATTTTCAGGACTGGCATTTTGGTCCTTCTGGCTTATCCAGAACGGGTAATGGCTCGGTTGCATGAAGTAGCTGGCATCGGAGATGAACCATGAAAGAAGGTGACCTGGAACTGCTAATAGAAATAGCCAAATTTGAAAGCTCCCACGATATAGAAAAAGAGTTCAAGATCGGCTGGTCGTGGCGGCACGTGCGCGTCTGGCCTGCGACGCTGAGTCGTTTATTCAAGGACGGCTACCTGGAGAACGTATTCCGCTCGAATTCCTATACCGGCTACCGCTTGACTGAGTTGGGGAGAGCAATAGTCAGCAGCAGCCAGCAAGAAGATGCGGCAGAACCCGATACAACCCAGCAACTGGATATTGCTGAGAATATCTTCGACGACATTATTGGTCACGACGATGAAAAAGAGCTGCTCAGGGCTTGCCTGCTGGCGGAGAAGCCGGTGCACGTGCTGCTGGCCGGACCACCCGCCTTGGCCAAGTCGCTGTTTCTCTGGGACATCGAAAGGGCGGCCGGGGAAAGAGCTATCTGGCTGGTCGGTTCAGCCACCTCAAAGGCGGGTTTATGGGACATCGTGGCGGACAGGCAGCCTCAGATACTGCTCATCGACGAGTTGGACAAGATGAATGCCGCCGACACCGCCGCCCTGCTCTCCATGATGGAAGGCGGCCGGCTGGTGAGAGCCAAGAGAGGCAGGGAACTCAATCTGCACAACCAGCTGACGATGGTTGCTGCCAGCAACCGGCTGAGCATGCTCTCGCCGGAGCTCAAGTCGAGATTTGCCATACGGACGCTCAGCGCCTACAGCCGGGAGGATTTCCTGACAGTGGTACGAGGGGTGCTGGTAAGCAGGGAGGATTTAACACCTGAAATGGCCGGGGAGATAGCAGCTTTACTCGACGGCCGTACCCACGACGTGCGTGATGCCATCCGCGCGGCAAGGCTGGTTCCCCAGCTCGGGGTTACCCGGGCGGTAAATCTGATCATGGAGGGAAGTCGATGACGGTATCCGGGTGGGGCAGGGGGAGGGTCACCCCTGGGTCCTCTACCTATAGACGTACAAAGCAAGGGCTCGTATTTGCTGGGTGCGTACGTGCTGGCAGCAAAAAGCTCGTATTTACTGGTAATCAACTGAAAGGGGGGATACAGCATGAATACATGCAAGATATGCAATCGTGATTTCAAGAGTCCGCAGGCCCTGGGCGGGCATATGCGGGGCGCTCACAAGGAAGAAACACAGGAAGACATCGATCCAAATAATCCCATCGGTAATTCGGAAACTATCGCTGATAGGGTGGTGATAATCGAGAAGCCTGGTGGGGAAACGGCGTTGGTGCCGGAAGAGGCAAGCAAAGCAGAGCAGATTCGGAACTATCTCAAGCAGGGCTACAACGTCAAGCAGCTGGCCAGTCAATTCGGTTTCAGCGAGACGACCATACGGCAGGAAATTGCCAAGGTCGTTCGGCCGGAGGGAGAGGCAATCGATGACAAGGCAAAGCAGCAGGATAACATCTGGCCGGTGGTACGCAAGATGGGCGGTGGCATGGAGGTAATCTCCCCCGAGGCGGTGTTACGTCAGTATATGGGCGGCGGCACGCCGGAGGAACAGCTTGAGCTGAGGGCGATCATGAAGTTCCGGGCGGCCATGCTCATGGTCATGGACCTGGTCAACGTGCAGAAGGGCTCCGCCGAAGCCGACGCCAAGCGGATGGAGCCTATCCTCAGGCTCATGAAGGAGACCAGGGAAGAGCAGGACGCGGCGGCACACCGGGCAAAGGAGTCCAACGTGGAGATCGCCGACCGGGCCGCCTACGAGACGGCTACCCAGCTGTCGCAGGTGATTGCCCAGAATAACGCCAAAATAACCGACTCGATAAGCCAGATCCGGCAGGCCATGGGCGGTAAAGAGGAAAATCCGCTCGGCCAGGTATTGAACTCGATGCAGTCCATGCAGCAGATGATGGGGATGTTCGGCATATCTATGCCAGGTATGCCGGGGGCACAGGGCGGAGGACCGCCAGCGGAGCAGTGGCAGCCGCCGGCGATCACGCACCGTAAACGTAATGAATCACAAGGAGGAGAGGAAAATGTTTGATCAGCTACAGAACATGATGACCACCCCACAGGCTCGTGAGATGATGTTCAATATGATCGCCCGGGAGGTGGCCAAGGCGCCGCCGGAGAGGAAAGAAGCTTTGTCCCGGGTTACGGTCACTCTGGAGAGGACGGAAAGGGGCATGCACCTGGATGTCAGCCGTTCCGACGACCCACAGGTCGAGGAAGTGGTCAGTGGGGCCATTGAAAACTGGACCGACATGCTGTCCCGCGGCTTCCAGTCGATGGGATTCAGAGTGGAGATAGTGGAGTGATGAACCAGCCTATCGTGCCGGCAAACACGGGCGATATCCTGTATTTCATGCGCGTGCTGCTGTTCATCGCACTCTTGGGTATGGGATATGATCTGAGCCGGCCGACGCCTGCCAGTAAGACAGAGCATGACCTGTTGCTGCCTGCTACCACCGGAGCAGTTTCGGGAGACAAGGACTGGGCAGGCCTTCCCCAGTGGCAGAAAAAGGCTTCCGAGAAGGCGGTAATAAGCTACGCCGCTGCCCAGGAAAAGAAGTGGCGTCGCTGGAACGAAGCCATGTTCGAGAGGTCAAGCTGATGCCGATCAAGGTAGAGCGAATCCTGTTCCGGATAGGCGAGGGCAGCCTGGCCGTCACCCTGCCCAAGGCGTGGGTAATCTACAACCGCCTCAAGCCCGGTGACAAGGTCGAGGTTATTGTCAATGACGGCG
>Ga0208045_1000702_pt1 | contig 12214 bp, 12 predicted proteins | sample PL_2010_200m_FD_184160 | JGI IMG/M metagenome (GOLD analysis project Ga0208045, IMG submission 184160) | Freshwater microbial communities from Powell Lake, British Columbia, Canada to study Microbial Dark Matter (Phase II) - PL_2010_200m... | ecosystem: Environmental > Aquatic > Freshwater >...
CTTTTTAAGAGAATAATTAATATTTAAATTAACATTAGTATATTAGTAATTAAATTAGTAATTAGTTGATAGGCCAAAATATATGTATTCAACTCACATTTTTTTAATCGTAAAAATGATATGCGCGTTTGTTTTGTCTTTTACTTTGGCGCTCGCTTTGTCACCGGCTTTAATAAGGCTTCTTTATAAATACAAATGCTGGAAGAAAAAGCCGCGCGAATACACCATCGGCGGCGAAAAAACTCCGATTTTCACAGAGCTTCACGGCAAAAAAGAAGTTTCAACTCCGAGAATGGGAGGAATTCTGGTTTGGGGAACGGTTTTGATAATCAGTTTGGGAGTATTTATTGTTTCAAAATTTATGCCGGAAGCGCTGGGGATAAAAGTAAATTTTCTTTCCCGTTCGCAAACTTGGCTGCCGCTTTTCAGCTTGGTGGCGGCTTCAATTCTCGGGCTTGTTGACGATTTGCTTGTTATCAACAACAAAGGCAAATATATCGGCGGGGGAATAAGGTTTAAAGTGCGAATGGCTTTAATAGGGCTTATCGCGCTCGCAGGCGCATGGTGGTTTTACGCTAAGCTCGGATGGTCAAGCATCTACATTCCTTTTTACGGCAATTTGGAAATAGACGGTTTGTATATTTTAATTTTTATTATTGTTGTTTTGGCGACTTTTTCGGGCGGAGTTGTTGACGGCTTAGACGGGCTCTCGGCAGGAGTTTTGATGCCGATTTTCGCTTCGTTCGGGGTAATCGCTTATTCAAAAGGGCTTTACGATTTGGCTACTTTTATCGCCATCATCATCGGCGCTTTAGTGACTTATTTGTGGTTTAACGTGCATCCGGCAAGATTTTATATGGGGGAGACGGGAATTATGGGACTCACGGTTGTTTTGGCGGTTATCGCTTTTTTGACAAATTCTGTTTTGTTTTTGCCGATTATCGCTTTCGTGCTTGTACTTGAATCCGGCTCGGTGATAATTCAATTGCTTTCAAAAAAGTTTCGGGGAAAGAAAGTATTTTTGTCGGCGCCCATACACCATCATTTTGAAGCGCTCGGCTGGCCCGAAACCCAAGTAACAATGCGTTTTTGGATTATCTCCGCTGTGTTCAGCGGCCTTGGACTGGTTTTATTTTTCTTGAGCAAGTTTCTGTGAGCGCATATTATTTCCTTTTCACTAAGTGCTCAGCGCAAATAAATAATAATCGCTTAGCTTGATTTTCCGACAAAAATTCAGTGCCCGTCATCCCGACCGCGGTCGGGACTCCGACCCAATTTTTGTGAATCGGAAAATCTTCGCTTCGCTCATTTATTTATTATTACGCCTGCGCAATCGTTCAAAGGAAATAATATGCTTTTGTTGTTTATTGGGCTTGACAAGTTTTATAGAATATGCTACTATAATGCCACAATCGAGTTCGTTGAAAATTTGAAGGTTGGTAGGCGACCTGAAACAGCCAAAAAGGTGTAAAAACCTTTGCCCGGGCACCATCCCGTTAGAATTGGTTTCCACGCCAAAGCCGTAAGACCTGACGGAAACGCAGGCGAGCAAAGGAAGGGAAAGAAAATGAAGATTTTTGAAAAAACGGTAGAGAATGGGACGGCAACAACGCAGTACGTACTCCTATCAAATTCATTTTTCTCGATATCGAATTCTCCCGCGCCGGGGCAATATACCGGTGGCGAGGAGGATGTCCCGGCCGGATACTTCCCCGTTACGCATGTTGAATTTTTACGCGAACCGGACTGGGCTAAAGTCCGGCGACGGATCGAGGAACGCCTGCGTCACTCTGACCCCCGCGAATTATGGGGGATTGCAAGGGTTCTCGGTGTAAAAATCGAGTAATCGCCTCTAAAAAGGCATAGCGACGGGCGCACCGATCTGGAAACAGACACGGCCGCCCACTTTTTTTACCCCAAATAAACTTAAATCACAAACAAAATAAACCTTTTCCGTAACTAGTCAAAAATAAGATAAAAGATTTTGTTTTCTCCGAAACCCCGCAGCCGTCCGAGCATGGTCCGAGCACATAAAACTTATGTGCTCGGTCGGACGGCGAGGACTAGCGAGGCCGCCGCAGGAGCGGCCGAAGCGGGTTGAGGGGGGGAATAAAATCTTTTATTTAGGCTGGCGGGAAAAGATTTATTTGATATAATTAACGTATGACCACTCTCATCAAAAACGTCCAGCTTATTGATGGTTCTGGCAAGCCGCCCTTTAAAGCAGACGTTTTAATCCGCAATGAAAAAATTTCGGCAATCGGAAATTTTCCGGCCTATAAAGCCCATGAAACAATAGAAGGCTTTGGCGCATATTTGGCGCCCGGTTTTATAGACATAAACAACAACGCCGACCATTACCTGACTCTTTTTTCAAACCCCTCGCAAAAAGATTATTTACTTGAAGGCGTTACCACAATTATCGGCGGGCAATGCGGGGCTTCGCTCGCTCCGTTGCTTTACGGTTCATTAGAGTCAATCAAGGATTGGGCGGATATCGGGAAAATGAATATCGGTTGGCACACTGTCAAGGAATTTTTGAAAATTTTAAGCAGTTTGAAATTCGGAGTTAATTTCGGCACGCTTGTCGGTCACAGAACAATCAGGCAGGCGCTCGCCGGAGATTCAAAAAGAGATTTGTCGGGAAGCGAATTAAAAGTTTTTAATTTGATATTAAACCGCGCTTTAAAAGACGGTGCTTTTGGATTTTCAACCGGGCTTGGATACATTCATGCCAAACAAACTTCTTACAGCGAAATAAAATCTCTTGTTGAGACTGTCGCTAAAAACAAAGCGCTTTATACAACGCATTTGCGGAACGAAAAAAGGGGATTACTCCAAGCTGTGAATGAGACCATAGATGTCGCCAAAGAAACCGGAGCCAAAGTTTTGATCAGCCATTTCCGTCCGCTTTCCGGCTACGGCACGGATTACGAAGAAGCGATTGATTTAATAAGCAAAAATTCCGCCAAAGCGGACGTTTGTTTTGACATTTATCCTTCAGATGCCAGCGCGGTTTTGGTCCATGACATTTTACCGGAATGGGTGAAAGAAGGAAGCACTGAAACTATTTTGAAAGATATTGAAACTCCGGGTTTCAGAGAAAAGGTTATGCGTGAGCTTCCAAGGTTTAACATTGAAGAAACAATTATTTTAAATGCGCCTTTAAATGCTTATTTAAACGGAAAATCGCTGAAAAAATTTTCCGACAACAGGGGATTGAAACCGTCCGAGGGAATTTTGGAATTAATGAAAATAACGGGTTTGCGGGCGGTAATTTCATACAAAAACGTCAGTTTGAAAAAAACCATAAATGCCATAAAAAACGACAGGGCGGTAGTCGCTTCAAACAACATCCCAAAAACTTTCACCGGACTTTTGGAATTGGCGGAAAAAGAAAAAGTTTTGCCTATTGAAACCGCGATTTATAAAATCACCGGCTTTCCAGCGCAAAGACTCGGGCTGAAAAACAGGGGACTGGCGAAAGAAGGATTTATCGCCGACTTTACGCTTTTTAAAGACGCGCAAATACGCGAAGTTATACTTAACGGCAAACGTGTTATAAGAGACGGGAATTTCCAAAATATCTTAGCAGGACAAGTTTTGAAGAAAATTTAAAATGTAAATATCAAAATGGAAAATAACAATTTAAAATTATTAAATGTTTTTAAATAATTTTTACATTTTACATCTGTCATTTTGATTTTTGATTTTTCAATTTTGAATTATTTTTATGTTCAAAGCTCGAAATTTTAAATTTAGAAACCATCCAGACTATACATTTATTGTTTGCGCTTTACTACTGACGGTTTTCGGGCTGGTTATGCTTTCTTCGGCGTCTTCGGATTTGGGAAAAATAAAATTTAACGATACTTACTATTATTTGAAGCACCAAATTATTTACGGTTTGGGTTTGGGCGCCATCGGGTTCTTGTTCGCTTTTTTTATTGATTACCGCTTTTGGCAGAAAATAGCAGCGCCTTTGCTTATCTTGAATTTGTTTTTACTTGTTTTGGTTTTCACGCCTTTGGGTTTTTCGCACGCCAGCGCGAGCCGATGGTTGGATTTAGGGTTTATGTCCGTTCAGCCCGCCGAACTGCTCAAATTTTCTTTTATAGTTTATTTAGCGGCGTGGTTGGCCCCGCGCGCGAAAGGCGCGAATAAAGAAAAGCGCCAAAAAGATTTTTGGGCGGGATATTTTCCGTTTTTGGTTATTTCGGGATTGGTGGCGGTTTTAATTATCATTCAGCGTTCAACCAGCGCCGTGGCGATCATTATGGCGGCCGGGCTTTTGGTTTATTTTGTCAGCGGCGCCAGGCTTTCTTTTATTTTCAGCACGATTTTTTTGGGATTGCTTGGACTCGCACTGCTTGTTTCGTACTCGCCTTACCGCCTTGACCGCGTGGAAACCTATTTGAAAATGGTTACCGGTTCGGAATCAATAGATTATGAATCAAGCGCGTTCCAAGTTAACCAATCACTCATATCCATGGGCTCGGGCGGATTTTGGGGCGTGGGATTCGGGCAATCAACCGCCAAATTCAAGCGCTTGCCAGAACCGATAAGCGATTCCATTTTCGCCGTTATTTCGGAAGAGTTGGGATTTATCGGAGCGGCTTCTTTAATTGGAATTTTCGGAGTCTTTTTCGTTAAGGGCTTTATGATAGCAAAAAAAACCGCCGACCAATTCGCCAAACTGATTATAGTCGGATTTGTTTCCGTAATGGCGATTCAGGCTTTTATTAACATCGCCGCCATTTCCGGACTTATGCCATTAACGGGCGTTCCTCTGCCATTCATCAGTTACGGCGGAACTTCGCTCGCGGTCTTTTTGACGATGGCGGGAGTAATTGGTAATATTAGTAAGTATAATTAATTGTTAATTGCAAATTGCTAATTGCAAAATTAATCTTGCAATCTTGAAATTTGCAATCTTGAAATTATAAATGCTTCGCATTTTATTTACCGGTGGGGGAACGGGAGGGCACATTTATCCCATTCTTGCCGTTGCCGAAGAACTTCAAATTTCGGGCGACACTATGGAAATGGACCTGCGCTATTTTGGCGTTCCGGGAAGTTATAAAAAACTTCTGGAAGAAAACGGCATCGGAGTTTCAAAAATTCTGTCCGCTAAGCTCAGACGGTATTCAGACATCAGAAATTTCATTGATATTTTAATTTTTTTGCCTTTAAGTTTTATTCAGGCGTTTTGGAAAGTTTTTTGGTTTATGCCCGACATTCTTTTTTCAAAAGGCGGGCCGGGCGCTTTGCCAGTTGTTTTTGCGTGCCGGTTTTACCGCATTCCGGTGATAATCCACGATTCCGATTCCATTATGGGATTGACGAATAAATTATCCAGCCGCTTCGCGAAAAGAATAGCTGTTTCTTTCAGTTCCGCGATTGAAGATTTAATTCAGAAAAATCCGAAATTAAGCGGAAAAACGGCTTTAATAGGCAACCCTATCAGGCGTTCTCTTTCAAAAGCTATTGTAGACCCGCAAGCGGCAAAAAAACTTTTCGGATTTGATTCTGAAAAACCGCTAATTCTGGTCATTGGCGGTTCGCAAGGCGCGGTTAAAATAAACAATTTTATGGTGGAAACCGCCGCCGAGTTGGTTAAAAAATTCCAAATTTTGCATCAAACGGGAATGAAAAATTTCGATTCCGCGAAAGCGGAACTTAATTCAGTTTTAAAAAATTCCTCCGAAGAAGAAAAAAAGGATTACAAACTGGTCCCTTATTTTGAAAAAGACATGGCAGACGCTTATTCGGCGGCCGATTTGGTAGTTTCACGCGCTTCAAGCGGTTCTATTTTTGAGATATCCGCCTTTGGCAAACCTTCAATTTTAATTCCTTTGCCTGAAGAAGTTGTCGGTGTGCATCAAACTAAAAACGCCTACGAATACGCGAAAACCGGCGCGGCAATAACGATAGAAGAACCGAATCTCAAGCAAAATATTTTTATGGCGCAATTGGAAAAAATTTTCTTAAATCTGGAAGAGCTTAAATCAATGTCCGCGGCCGCCAAACAATTCTCCAAACCCCAGGCGGGAAAAATGATCGCTGAAGAAATTTTACGGGTGATTGAAAGAAGTTGAACAATTTGATACTATAATGGTTTGTTTTTGACGCCATATTAATTGCCGAAGTAGTTCAGTGGTAGAACATTACTTTCGTAAAGTAGAGATGTGGGTCCGATTCCCACCTTCGGCTCAATTTATGGAAAAAGACTTTGTGCAACAATTAAACGAATTAAAAGAACAGGCCCGACAGTTGTCGGGCCGGCTTAATATTGAAGATAAAAAGAATCGCGTTAAAGAATTGGAATTTGAATTTTCAGATTCCGATTTTTGGAAAAATAAAGAAAAAGCGGATATAAAAATTAAAGAAATTGGCGAGCTTAATGATTTAATTAAAAAGTTTGATGAAATTGAATCGGAGTTTAAAAATTTGGATAAATTCGTAGATTCGGATGAATTCGTAGTTTTGGATTGCATTAAGGCTAAAATCCGCCGTTTAGAAATGGAAACGTTATTTTCCGGAAAATACGACAAAGGCGCGGCGATAATTTCAATTTATGCTGGCGCCGGAGGCCAAGACGCGGAAGATTGGGCAAAAATGCTTTTTGATATGTACGTTAAGTTTTGCGAAAAACGCGGTTGGCAGACAAAAGTTATCGATGAAAATGTGTTAGAGGTAAAAGGGAATTATACTTACGGCTATTTAAAAAAAGAATCGGGGGTTCACAGATTGGTGAGAATATCGCCGTTTTCCGCCGAAAAGAAAAGGCACACATCTTTCGCTTTAGTTGAAGTTCTGCCCGAATTCAAAGAACCGGAAGACAAAGAAAGCTTTAAGATTTCCGAAGACGATTTACGGATTGAATTTTCGCGTTCCAGCGGACCCGGAGGCCAAAACGTGAATAAAGTTGAAACCGCCGTCAGAATAGTCCATTTACCCACGAACCTTTCCGCAGCTTCTCAATCCGAGCGTTCGCAATCGCAAAACCGCGAAAAAGCGATGAATTTATTAAAAGCGAAACTGCTAAAATTGATGGAAGAAAACGAGATAAAAGAAATAAATAATTTAAAAGTGAAAGTGAAGCCAGAGTGGGGAAGCCAAATCCGTTCTTACGTTTTAAACCCTTATAAATTGGTTAAAGACCACAGAAACGGAGTTGAGACTAGCCAAGTTGAAAATGTTTTGGCGGGGGACTTGGATTTATTTGTGGAAAGTGATATAATATAAGCAATCCGAAAATTACGCATCCGAATAATCCGAACAAATCCGAAACATACAAAAAACGTTTTTCGGATATTTTCGTAGATTCGGATGAATTAGTAGGTTAGGATTACATAAGCGGAGCGACTATGGTTATTTTTCAAAACGTTTCGAAAATTTACGGCTCTAACGGCCGACAGATGACGGCTCTTGAAGACGTCACTTTTTCAATAGGCCAGAAAGAGTTCGTTTCCGTAGTGGGAAAATCCGGAGCGGGGAAATCAACAATAATCAAACTTATAATCGGCGAAGAAACCCCATCAAAAGGCAGGGTTATTTTCGGTTCTTACGACGTCAATAAATTAAAACACCATGAATTGCCCCAATTACGCCGCCGAGCGGGGGTTATTTTCCAAGACTTCCGCCTTTTGCCGAATAAAACCGCTTACGAGAACGTGGCTTTCGCTCTGGAAGTCGCCGGCAGGCCCCAATCGGACATAATAAATTTCGTTCCACAGGCGCTTGAAATGGTTGGGCTTAAAGACAAAATGCTTAATTTCCCCAAAGAACTTTCAGGCGGAGAAAAACAAAGAGTGGCGATAGCTAGGGCGATGATAAACCATCCCGATATGGTTATCGCCGACGAGCCAACCGGCAACCTCGACCCGGTAAACATGTGGGAAATTATAAAACTTCTCATGAAAATCAACGAGTTGGGCACAACCGTTATGCTCGCGACGCACAATAAAGACATAGTGAACCATATCAACCAAAGGGTAATTTCCGTTGAAAATGGGAAAATAATAAGAGACGAGGCAAATGGAAAATATATACTTGTATAAAGTATCAATTTACAATGACCAATTTTCAATTGAAAATTTATAAATTAAGGCTTGATTGAAAATTGATAATTGAGAATTGAAAATTATTATTTATGCTTACAAATCTTTTACGCATAATCAAATACGGGTTTTTGACTTTCAGGCGGAACGGCTGGCTTTCAACCGCCACGCTTTCGATTATCGTTTTGGCGCTGTTGGTTTTTGAAGGTTTGATGATTTTTAATGTTTTAACTAAAACCGCCGTTAATTCACTTGAAGATAAAATAGATATCAGCATTTATTTTAAAATAGACGCTCCGGAAGACGATATTTTAAATATCCAAAAATCTTTGGGAACCTTAACCGAAGTTAAAAGCGTCAATTATGTTTCACGTGACCGAGCGCTCGAAATTTTTAAGGAAAAACATAAAGACGATGCCGCCATTAACCAATCGCTTGAAGAGCTTAACAGTAATCCACTTCTGGCATCTTTAAACATTAAAGCGAACGACCCGAGCGAATACGCGACAATAGCGGGTTATTTGGACAAAGCCGATTTTAAAACAATGTTTGAAAAAGTCACCTATGCCCAAAACGCGGTTGTTATAGACCGGCTTAATAAAATAATCGGCGTGGCGGAAAAAGGAGGATTCGTTCTTATCGTGTTTCTCACCTTCATCGCCGTGCTGGTCACTTTTAACACCATACGTTTGGCGATTTATTCCAGCAGAGATGAAATAGGAATAATGCGCCTAGTCGGCGCTTCAAATTCTTTTATAAGAGGCCCCTATATAGTTGAGGGAATAATTTACGGGTTTTTGGCCGCCGTGTTAAGCATTGCCCTTACCGCGCCGATTGTTTATTTTGTTTCTCCGTATATAAGCGTTTTTATTGCCGAAATGGACCTTTGGAAATATTTCACTTCTAATATTTTCGGCACGTTATTTTATCAATCGCTTTTCGGCATCGGTTTGGGAGCGGTTTCTTCAATAATCGCCGTTAGGAAATATCTTAGAGTATAGCGAAAATTATCAATTATCAATTTCCAATTATCAATCAAGCTATTAATCTTCTAATTTTCAATTCCCTTAATAGCTGAACGGCTTATTTTCGAAAAAATTAATAATAATTCTTGCACTTCTTTCCATAGAACCTTTATTTCTTTTTCTTTCTCCGGATTTACTGCGGCCAATAATCTTAACCAGTGTCTTGTTTCTTTTATCTCCTTTTTGCAAATACCAATTTTATGGACAAAATCTTTTCTACTTTCGGCTTCCGTAGCTTCACAATAATTAGCGCCTATTGAACCCGCCGCGCCAACTAATTGGCTAATAATTCTTGTGTTTACGGGCGTTATTTTAATTGTTTTTACTAATGCAATTACGTTTTCGGCAAATTTTGCCGTTCTTTCTTCTAAGTCATAATTATCTTTAGGTTTGATAATTAAATTATTGGAGTTTGATTGAAAATTGGTCATTGAAAATTGGAGTTTAACATAGGTTTTCCAAGTCTTTCTTTTTTAATTGCTCAAGAATATTGAGATTTTTGTCTATGGCGATGCTTTTGCCGAGATATTGGCCGGAAGTAAGACACGGGAATAAAACATAATCTGCTCCTTTTTTGTATAAAGTTTTCGCGTCTTCTTCCTCTTCGGCGCGCAAAATAATTTTGGGTTTGTTTTTTGATTGGCCGGCGGCTTTGTTTATTTCTTCCAAAATTCCGAGATTATCTTTAAGTTCGGGGACGGTTGAGATGATAAGCCGGGCAGAACCTAAATTCGCCCGTTCCGTTATCTCCATATCGGCTATGTCTCCAAAGAGCGCGCTGTAACCGCGCCTTTTTAATTTTGCCACCACATCAGGGTCAAAATCAATCACAAGCAAGTCTTCTTTCGACAAATGGCTCACAATATGCCAGCCGATGCGGTGGCCGCCGACTAAAATTATCGGTTTTGAAAAGCTTGAATCGCCGTCAAATTCTTCTTTTTTATTCCGGCGTTCAAAGATAGACAAAATTTTTGAAAAACGCCTGAAAATTTCTTCGCCGTAAATAATTAAATAGGTGGAAAGCGTAATGGTGATAATGCCGACGGCGGTAATCAAGGAAACCACGCTTTCGTTAAGATGGCCGAGTTTGAATCCCAATGCCGCTAAAATCAGGCTGAATTCCGAAATCTGCGCCGTGGCGACTCCGCATAAAAAACTTGTTCTTTTGCGGTAACCCATCAGCCCCATAATAATCAAAACAATCAAAGGATTCCCGATTAAAACAAAAAGTGAAAGAACGATAATCGGCAAGGTTATGCTGGAAAGGTCCGAGAACATAAGCGATGAGCCGAGAATGACGAAAAATATTAAAACGAAAAAGTCCCTTAAAGAACGCACCCGCGCCGAAATTTGGAAATGTTCGGAAGAATTTGCTAAAGACAGTCCGGCTAAAAATCCGCCGATTTCAATTGAAAATCCGGCTTTTGAGGCCAAAATCGCCACCCCGAAACACCATGCCAAACTGCTTAAAAATAAAAGTTCCTGAGAACGAGCGAATTTGTCAAAAAGCAGGGGAGCGGCTTTTCTGCCGATAAAAAGCATAACCGCGAATAAAACCGCGCCCTTTAAAAGCGCCATTAAAATTCCGGAAATTGAAAAACTCCCGCTTTCTTGGACTCCGGCGAGAAAAATTAAAATTAAAATCGCCACTATGTCTTGGACAAGCAAAAATCCGATGCTGATTTTGCCATACAAGCTGTTTGTCTGCCGACTTTCGGAAAGAAGTTTAACCACGATAATCGTGCTTGAAAAAGTCAGGGCAATGGCGATGTACGCCGATTGCAAAAAATTAAAGCCGAAAAATTGCGCGATATAAAAGCCGGGGATAAAAGCGAAAACAATTTGGCCCAGGCCTACTAAAATTGAAATCTTACCCACCATTTTTAAAGAGGAGTAGTCTATTTCGAGCCCAATTAAAAACAGCAAGAACATCAATCCCATTTCGGAAAGAACGGTGAAAAATTCTTTGTTGATAACGTGCGAAAGCCCGAAAGCGCCGATGATTATTCCGGCGAAAATATAAGCCAGAATAATCGGCTGTTTCAAAAACCGGGCGAGGATTCCCAGCCCGGCCGCGACCAAAATTACAATTGATAATTCAAATATTCCGGTAGACATAAGATTATGTATTTAGTATCTTGTATTTTGTATTTTGCGCGGCCATCGCGAAATCTAAAAAGTACCTATCAAGATCTTCAAGGGTGCTTCCATATTCTTTTCCTCCCAAAATCGTATCGCAAAAAACTTCGCGCGCTCGGTTAATTTCTTTTAAACGGCCGAACCATCGTTTATCTTGAAGGGTTAACTCAAAAAGTTCTAAAGCCCGTTCAACGGCGCCGCTAAAAATTTTTTCGTCTTTGCCTTCCCAATTTCGCGCCCGTGAAACCTCGCTGCCGATATTGCCAAGTTGTTCCATTAAGGAAAGCTTTTGCCACCGTCCGTCCGCTAAATTTTTATGTATGAAAGTCATTTTATAGAATTCTTTATTATTTTTATTTCCATTATGAATTTATTATACTTAAAAACGAGCGGCAAAACAATATATGGGAGTTGAACTTCCATATATTATTTAATATAATTTAAAATATGAAAAAACCACAATTTATTGAAGATCAAATTTACCATATCTATAATAGGGGAGTTGAGAAAAGGAATATATTTCTTAATGACAAAGATTATTTAAGATTCATTCATGACCTTTTTGAATTTAACGATGAAGCGCCAACTCTTAATGTCGCTTATTATTTTAATTCCAAATCTCAAGAGATTGAATCTCAACACATAGAAAAAGAAAGAAATCCTAGAAAATTATTAGTGGAAATTTTAATTTTTACTCTTATGCCGAATCATTTTCATTTGGTTTTAAAACAAAGAAGGAAAGGAGGTATTGTAAAATTCATGCAAAAATTAGGAACAGGATATACTAATTATTTTAATAAAACTTACGAAAGAGTGGGTGGTTTATTTCAGGGAAGATTTAAGGCAGTTCTTGTGAGTGAAGACGCGCATTTTATCAATCTTCCTTTTTATATTCATGCAAATCCTCTAGATTTAATATATGGAAGTTCAACTCCCATAGATTCTTTTATAGAAAATTATAGATGGAGCAGTTTCCCTGATTATATC
>Ga0208045_1000710_pt1 | contig 12049 bp, 12 predicted proteins | sample PL_2010_200m_FD_184160 | JGI IMG/M metagenome (GOLD analysis project Ga0208045, IMG submission 184160) | Freshwater microbial communities from Powell Lake, British Columbia, Canada to study Microbial Dark Matter (Phase II) - PL_2010_200m... | ecosystem: Environmental > Aquatic > Freshwater >...
GTCTCTCTCAGGTCCAGATCATCGGTCAATAAGCGCTGCCAGGCTCGGCAGAGGAGCATCACATGTCTTTCAATATCGGCCTCAGCGGCATGCGCGCCGCCAGCAAGGACCTCAACGTCACCGGTAACAACATCGCCAACGCCGGCACCGTCGGCTTCAAGCAGTCGCGGGCGGAGTTCTCCGATGTCTACGCGGCGTCCGTGCTGGGAACCGGCAAGAATCCACAGGGCAGCGGGGTGCTGCTGAGCAACGTTTCGCAGCAGTTCAATCAGGGCAACATCAATTACACGCAGAATGCCCTCGATCTGGCGATCAATGGCAACGGGTTCTTCCAGGTCAGCAACAATGGCGCATTGAGCTATACGCGTGCCGGTTATTTCGGTACCGACCGTGACGGCTTCATCGTCGACAACTTCGGCTACAAGCTGCAGGGCTATCCGGTCGATGGTAGTGGCAACTTGCAAAACGGTGTGATCGGCGACATGCGTGTCCAGACGACCAACCAGGCGCCGAAGGCCACCAGTGCGATCAACACCACCTTCAACCTGAATTCGGCGTTGAGCACGCCGACTACCTGGCAGGCGACCTACGATTCGTACCTGCAGACCAATGCCGCCGATCCGGCTGCACCGACCGCGGCGGAACGGACAGCTGCAGCGGCGGCTGCCGGTGCCACGTTCGACCCCACCGACCCGACTACCTACAACAGCTCGACTTCGCTCAACATTTACGATTCTCAGGGCAACGCTCACGTACTGACGCAGTATTTCGTCAAGACAGACGCCAATACCTGGGATATGAAGGTGCTGGTCGACGGTCGCAACCCGGCCGATCCGGCGCAAGAGCCGCCTCAGCCGTACGTGATGGGCTTAACCTTCGATTCCACCGGCAAGCTGACCGGTGTCGATAACGGTGGCTCGACCTTGTTCAGCGTATCGCCTGATCTCAAGGTCACGCTCAACAGCGCTACCGCGGCCGATCCCAATGGCGGCTGGGTGCCGGCCATCAGTAATGGCGGCAATCCTCCGACCTGGACGGCCAACGGTGCGCTGGCCAACCCGGCGGGAATCGTCATGGATTTCAGTCAGGCGACCCAGTTCGCCAGCTCCTTTGCGGTCAATAGCGTTGCCCAGGACGGCTATACCACCGGTGAGCTGGCCGGCCTGGAAATCGACGACACCGGCGTGATCTTCGCGCGCTACACCAACGGCCAGTCAAAGGTGCAGGGGCAGATCGTGCTGGCCAACTTTGCCAACGTGCAGGGCCTGACCCCGGTGGGCAAGACTCAGTGGGTTCAATCCTTCGAGTCGGGTGAGCCGGTTGTGGGTACGCCGCGCTCGGGTACGCTCGGCGCCCTGCAAGCCGGTGCGCTCGAAGACTCGAACGTCGAGCTTTCCGATCAACTGGTCAATCTGATCGTTGCGCAGCGCAACTACCAGGCGAATGCCAAGACCATCGAGACCGAAAGCGCGGTGACCCAGACGATTATCAACCTGCGCTAACGCTAGAGGGTGGCAGGTATCACCTTGCCGCCCACGGCAGTATTCCGCCGCTTCACCCGCAGAGGCCCGAAAGGGCCTTTGCCCGTTTTGAATAACTAGCTGATTTAAAAGATAAAAATTAGTTGGTTCTGGCCTGGCATGGGCCTTGCTAAATCTCTATCGACTTCAGCTTGGCGCGTCAAAACCTGCGCCTGGAGAACTCGATGGACAAGATGCTCTATGTGGCCATGACCGGCGCCAGCCAGAACGCACGGGCGCAGCAGGCCCATGCGAACAACCTGGCGAACATCTCGACTACGGGGTTTCGGCGCGATTTCGAGCAGGCACGCTCGATGCAGGTCTTCGGCGACAGTTTTCCGTCGCGCGTGTACGCGATGAGTGAGCGCCCCGGCACGGATTTCACCTCGGGAACCCTGCAGGAAACCGGACGCGATCTGGACGTGGCCGTGGAGGGCGAAGGTTGGCTGGCCGTCCAGGCAGCCGATGGCAGCGAGGCCTATGTGCGCACCGGCAGCCTGAATGTCGATGTCCTGGGCGTGCTGCGCACTGCGGACGGTTTGCCGGTGATGGGTAATGCCGGCCCGATAGCCATTCCCCCGGAAGAGAAGATCGAAATCGGGCATGACGGCACCATCAGCATTCGTGCGCTGGGTGAAGACCCGAATGTGGTGGTCAGCGTCGATCGCTTGAAGCTCGTCAATCCCGATCCGGCGCAGCTTGAGAAGGGCACCGACGGCCTGATCCGCATGAAGAACGGCCAGCCCGTGGAGGCCGATGCGGCCGTTCGGGTGACCTCGGGTTTTCTTGAGTCGAGCAACGTCAATGCGGTTGCCGAAATGACCTCGATGCTGGCGTTGTCTCGCCAGTTCGAACTGCACGTGAAAATGATGCGAACCGCCGAGGAAGATGCGGCGGCCATGTCTCGCGTCCTGCAAATCAGCTAATCAGCGCGTCGCGCCGAGGAGAAAGCACATGCTTCCAGCACTCTGGGTCAGCAAGACCGGCCTGTCCGCTCAGGACATGAACCTGACCACCATCTCCAACAACCTGGCGAACGTCTCGACGACCGGTTTCAAGAAGGACCGAGCGGAGTTTCAGGATCTGCTTTACCAGATCCGTCGCCAACCTGGTGGCCAGTCGACACAGGACAGCGAGTTGCCGTCGGGCCTGCAACTGGGTACCGGTGTGCGCATCACCGGCACGCAGAAGATTTTCACCACCGGCAGCCTGCAGACCACCGAGCAGCCGCTGGACATGGCCATCAATGGCCGTGGTTTCTTTCAGGTCCTGTTGCCCGACGGCACGGTGTCCTACACCCGTGACGGCAGCTTTCATCTGAATGCCGACGGCCAGGTGGTGACTTCCAACGGCTACGCGCTTGAACCGGCGATCGTGGTACCGCCGGAAACCCAGACCTTTACCGTGGGCGAAGACGGGACCGTGTCGGTCACCACCTTCGGCAATCCGCAGCCGCAGATCATTGGCAACCTGCAGACGGCCGACTTCATCAATCCGGCCGGCTTGCAGGCAATGGGCAACAACCTGTTCCTGGAGACCGCTGCCAGTGGCGCGCCGCAAGTCAGCACGCCGGGCCTCAATGGCCTCGGCACGGTGCTGCAGAACACCTTGGAAAATTCGAACGTGAGCGTCGTCGAGGAGTTGGTGAACATGATCACTACGCAGCGCGCCTACGAGATGAATTCCAAGGTGATCTCGACCGCCGACCAGATGTTGTCCTTTGTCACCCAGCAGCTCTGACGGGCGCTGGCCGTTGTAGGCGGGGCATGTCGTTCCGTTGCCGTTTCAATGGCCCTGAAAGGCTTGAGGTACTTATGAGCCGCATGATGTTTGCATTCTCCTTGGCCTCGGTCTTGACGCTGAGCGGCTGTGTCGCGCCGGCGCCCAAGCCGAACGATCCCTACTACGCACCGGTGTTGCCGCGTACGCCGCTCCCGGCGGCGCAGACCAACGGTGCCATCTACCAGGCGGGCTTCGAAACCAACCTGTATGACGACCGCAAGGCCTTCCGGGTCGGCGACATCATCACCATCACGCTCAACGAGCGTACCCAGGCCAGCAAGAATGCCAGCTCGCAGATATCCAAGGACAGCGAAGTCGACATGGGGTTGACGTCGCTGCTCGGTAACGCGGTGAGCGTCAACAATCCGGCTGCAGGGCTGCTCCGTAATGGTGGCCCGCTGTCGCTGGAAACGCAGTTCGGTGGCTCAAGCTCAACAAAAGGTGCTGGCCAAGCAGGGCAGAGCAACAGCCTCTCCGGCTCGATTACCGTTACGGTCTCAGAGGTGCTGCCCAACGGCATCCTGGCGGTGCGCGGTGAGAAATGGCTGACGCTCAACACCGGCGATGAGTTGGTTCGTATCGCCGGCCTGGTGCGTTCGGACGACATTTCGACTGATAACACCGTGTCTTCCATGCGCGTTGCCGATGCGCGCATCACCTATTCCGGGACTGGCGCGTTCGCCGACGCCAGCCAGCCGGGCTGGCTGAGCCGCTTCTTCGTCAGCCCGCTGTGGCCGTTCTGAGGACCACCGACATGTGTGCAAGACTTCTCGTGCTTCTCGGTCTGCTGCTGGTAGGGGTTTCGGCACATGCCGAGCGTCTGAAGGATATCGCCAGCATCAGTGGTGTACGAACCAACCAGCTGATCGGCTATGGCCTGGTGGTCGGCCTCAATGGTAGCGGTGACCAGACTACGCAGACGCCCTTTACCGTGCAGACCTTCAACAACATGATGGCCCAGTTCGGCATCAAGGTACCCAATGGCGGCAATGTGCAGCTGAAGAACGTCGCGGCGGTTTCCGTGCACGCTGAGCTCCCGCCATTTGCCAAACCGGGGCAGACGATCGACATCACCGTGTCGTCGATCGGCAACGCCAAGAGCCTGCGTGGCGGCAGTCTGCTGATGACGCCGCTCAAGGGTATCGATGGCAATGTCTACGCGGTTGCGCAGGGCAACCTGGTCGTCGGCGGCTTCGATGCCGGTGGCGCCGACGGCTCGCGCATCACGGTCAATGTGCCGTCGGCCGGTCGTATTCCCAGCGGCGCCACTGTCGAGCGCCCGGTGCCGAGCGGCTTCAATCAGGGCAATACGCTGACGCTGAATCTGAATCGCCCCGATTTCACCACCGCAAAAAACATCGTCTACCAGATCAATGAACTGCTCGGCCCGGGCGTGGCCCAGGCGCTCGATGGGGGATCGATCAGCGTGGCCGCGCCGCTGGATCCCGGCCAGCGCGTCGATTACCTGTCGATTCTGGAAAATCTGCAGGTCGAGGTTGGCCAGGCCGTGGCCAAGGTGATCATCAATTCCCGTACCGGCACCATTGTGATTGGCCAGAACGTCCGCGTTCAGCCGGCGGCGGTGACACACGGAAGCCTGACGGTGACGATTACCGAGGATCCGCAGGTCAGCCAGCCGGAGCCGCTCTCGGGTGGGCAGACCGTTGTGGTGCCGAACTCCAAGGTCAAGGCCGAGCAGGAGGCCAAGCCGATGTTCAAGTTCGGCCCGGGTACCACGCTGGATGACATCGTCCGCGCCGTGAACCAGGTCGGCGCAGCACCGAGCGACCTGATGGCGATTCTTGAGGCGCTCAAGCAGGCTGGTGCGTTGCAGGCCGATCTGATTGTGATCTAAGGGGTTTGGCGGTTATGGATACTCGACTCGGCGCCGGCCGGCGTGGCCTGGACAGCGGAAGCTACAACGATCTCAATCGGTTGAGCCAGCTCAAGGTCGGCAAGGAGCGCGACAGCCAGGAAAACGTTCACAAGGTCGCCCAGGAGTTCGAGTCGCTGTTTCTGAACGAAATGCTCAAGTCGATGCGCTCGGCGACCGATGTACTGGCCAAGGACAGTCCATTCAACAGCCCGGCGGCCAAGCAGTACCAGGAAATGTACGACCAGCAGCTCTCTGTGAGCCTCTCCAAGGAAGGCGGCGGTATCGGTCTGGCCGATGTGCTGGTGCGCCAGTTGAGCAAGCAGACCGCTTCGACCAGCCGGCCCAATCCGTTCGCCCAGGTCGAGCGCACCCAGGCGGCGGCCTGGCCGCAGAGTCCGGGGCAGGCAACCGAGTCCTCGCGTGACGATTCTCGGTTGCTCAACCAACGACGGCTAGCGATCCCAGGGCGCCTGGCGGAACGGCCACTCGCCGAAACCCCAGCGGCGACGGCCGCGGTTGTCGGCGATACCACTCCGCAACCGCTGGTGGACCTCAACTGGAAGCCTGCTACCGCATTCGCCGCTCCCAAGGAGCGCGCGCTGATCGTCAATGGCGTCGAGGCCGGCGAGGGCGTCGCAGCCAGTCGGACCCGTTTCGATTCGCCGCAGGATTTCATCTCTACCATGCTGCCGATGGCCGAAAAGGCCGCCGAGCGCCTGGGCGTCGAACCGCGCTTCCTGGTGGCCCAGGCGGCGCTGGAAACGGGCTGGGGCAAGTCGATGATTCGCCATCGCGACGGCACCGACAGCCACAATCTGTTCGGTATCAAGTCGACCGGCTGGCAGGGCGAGTCGGCGGCCGCCACCACTACCGAGTACGTCAACGGCAAGGCCACGCGTCAGGTGGCCGGCTTCCGTGCGTACGACTCCTTCGAGCAGAGCTTCAACGACTACGTGAACCTGCTGCAGAACAATGACCGCTATCGCTCTGCGATTCAGGTGGCCAGCCAGACCGGCGATTCCGAACGTTTCGTCCGCGAATTGCAGAAGGCCGGCTACGCGACCGACCCGCAGTATGCACGCAAGATCAGTCAGATCGCGCGCAAGATGCAGACCTATCAGACCGTCGCCGATGCAGGATCGGCGCCCGCCATGCGGACCAGAGGCTAATTCATGGCTGATCTACTCAACATTGGCCTGTCGGGCCTATCCGCCAGCAAGACGCAGCTGTCGATCACCGGGCACAACGTGACCAACGTGAATACCCCTGGCTATACGCGTCAGGACGCGACGCAAGCCACGCGTACGCCCCAGTTCAGCGGTGCCGGCTATATCGGTTCGGGCACCTCGCTGGTCGAAGTACGGCGCAGCTACAGCGAGTTCCTGACCGCGCAGTTGCGCAACAGCACCTCCTTGAGCCGGGACGTCGAGGCCTATAAAAGCCAGATCGACCAGCTCGACTCGCTGCTGGCCGGTACCACTACCGGCATCACGCCGTCACTCAACAGCTTCTTCTCGGCTCTGCAGACCGCAGCCGAAGACCCTGCCAACATTCCGGCACGTCAGCTGGTGCTCGCCGAGTCCGAAGGGCTGGCGCGCCGCTTCAACACGGTTTACGACCGGCTCTATCAGCAGAACGATTCGCTGAACAAGCAGATGCAGACCGTCACCGACCAGGTCAATCGGCTTGCTGGCAGCATCGGCAGCCTCAATGATGCAATCGCGGTGGCCGCGGCGAACGGCAAGCAGCCCAATGATCTGCTCGACCAGCGCGATGAAGCCGTGCGGCAGCTTTCGCAGTACGTCGGCGTGACGGTCGTTCCGCAGGACGACAGCTCGTTCAACATCTTCGTGGGTAGTGGCCAGCCTTTGGTGGTCGGTGCGACGGTCAACCGCCTGGAGGTTCGCCCCGGCAGCAGCGACCCCACCCGCGCCCAGGTCGACTTCGTCAGCGGCAGTTCGCGGCAAACGGTTACTACGATGCTCAGTGGCGGCGAACTGGGTGGCCTGATCCGCTATCGCGAAGAGGTGCTTGACCCGACCCTGAACTCGCTCGGCCGGCTGGCCCTGAGCGTTGCGGACGAAATGAACGCACAGTTGGGCCAGGGGCTGGACCTGAAGGGCAACGTCGGTGTCGATCTGTTCAAGGACATCAACTCGCCGGATCTGGTCGACAAGCGCAGCTATCCGACGGGCGTGAATGTCAATATCACCGACACCAGCCAGCTAGGCACCAAGGATTACGAAATCGAGATCGTCAGCCTTGATGGCGCGGGCGGTGGGACCTACCGCATTCGAGAAGCGGGTGGCGCCTGGAGCAATGGCGCTTTTGGTGACGACAAGTTCGGCTTCTCTCTTGATCTGGCTGGTGGCAACACGCTCGGCGTCGGCGATCGCGTGCAGATCATGCCGACCCGTCGTGGTGCGGCGGGTATCAGCGTCGAGCTGGACCAGGCAGACCAACTGGCTTTCGCATCGCCTGCACGCGCCGAGGCGGACATACAAAATGCTGGTACTGGCAGCATTACCCAGCCCAGTCTGATTTCCGCGCCGTCGCCAATCGATCGGGATGCACTCAAGGTGGCGTTCACCGCGTTGCCAGCGCTGCAGGCCAACGTAGCGGCCGATGGCAGCTACACGCTGGATCCGGCAGCTCTGCCTGCGGGCTGGAGCTACGTCGATCAAGCGGGCAACCCCACGACTCCGAATCTTCAATCGGGAAGCGGCAATACGCTGCGGCTGGCCTATACAACCGCAGGCGAGACGTACCAGTTCGAATTTTCCATGAATGGCCGGCCGCAAACCGGTGACAAGTTCGCCCTGACGTTCAACCAGAGTGGCGTGTCCGACAACCGCAACGCGCTGGCACTGGTGGACCTGCAGAACAAGCAGGTGCTAGGCGTAACGGTAGCCGCTGACGGCTCGGTGTCGGGTGCCAGCTTCACCGATGGCTACGGCGAGCTGGTCGAGCGTGTCGGTACGCTGACTGCCCAATCCCGCCTGGACAGCGAAGCCACGGGCGCCATCCTCAAGCAGGCTACGGATAATCGAGATTCGTTATCGGCAGTCAACCTCGACGAAGAGGCCGCCAACCTGATCAAGTTCGAGCAGTACTACAACGCCTCGGCACAGATCATTCAAGTTGCACGTTCTCTGTTCGATACCTTGATCAGCACCTTCCGCTAACAGGCAGCCGTCATGCGAATTTCCACCTTGCAAGCGTTCAACAATGGCGTCTCGGGGCTGCAGCGCAACTATGCCAATGTGACCCGTACGCAGGAGCAGATCAGTACCGGTAACCGCATCTTGACTCCGGCGGATGACCCTGTCGCATCGGTACGCCTGTTGCAGCTCGATCAGCAGCAGAGTGTGCTCGATCAGTACAACTCGAACCTGACTGCGGCGAAGAACAGCCTGACCCAGGAAGAGGTCACGCTCAATTCGGTCAATACCGTGTTGCAGCGGGTGCGTGAACTCGCCGTGCAGGCTGGCAACGGCGCGCTCGATCCGGAGGATCGCAAGTCGATTGCGTCCGAGCTGCGCGAGCGCGAGGACGAGCTGCTTTCCTTGATGAATACGCGCAATGCCCGCGGGGAATATCTGTTCTCCGGTTTCCAGGGCAAGACTCAGCCATTCGTGCGCACCGGCGATGGCAGCTATCGCTACGACGGTGACGAGGGGCAGCGCAAGCTGCAGATCGCCAGCTCGTTGAGTGTGCCCATCAGCGATAACGGGAAGTCGATATTCGAGAATGTAACCAATGCTGCCCGACTCTCGGTCACCAAGGCAGCGTCCTCGGCCCTCGACATTTCCGAACCGTTGGTTAGCGATGAGGTCGCATTCGCCGGCCGTGGTGATATCACTATCACCTTTGCCGCCAGTCCGAATGAGCGCAACTACACCGTGTCCGATGCTAATGGCCAGTCGTTGGGTTCGGGGACCTTGGAGGAAGCACCTGAAGCGGAAAATAAGCTGGTAGTCGGTGGGGTTACTGTATTTGTCAGCGGGACGCCCACCGCGGGGGAAACCATTACGTTGACGGAGGACGGGGGGCCAAAGCAGGGGATTCTCGACACCGTTGGTGCTTTGCGGCAAGCGCTAGAGGATCCCGGCACCGGCAATGGGGCTGTGCGCGACGCCGTTGGTGCGGCGCTGACCAACCTCGACCATGGCATGGTCAGTGTCGACGCGGCGCGCGGCAACATCGGCGCGCGCTTGAATGTGATCGAGTCGACGCTGACCGACAACGAAGATGTGGCGCTGGTCAACAAGGCGGTTCAGGCGGAACTGCGTGAACTCGACTACCCCGAGGCGCTGTCGCGCCTGTCGATGCAAAGCGTTGTGCTGCAGGCTGCCCAGCAGAGCTATGTAAAAATCAGTGGGCTGAGCCTGTTCAACGTGATGCGCTGAGGTATGAAGCGTTTCGCAAAAATGCCCGGGCAGGTTTGACACCCGACAAACGCTGCCCGAAGCTGCGGCGGCTACGGAGCAGGATGTCCCGTAGCCTCATCGTTCAGCTCATAAGGACATGACTTCATGAAAATGACGCTTCTGCGTTCCATGCTTTTGGCAACCGCGCTGTGCGGTGTCTCCGCAATCAGTCACGCGGCCCCCAATCAGGCCGATGGCGCACCATCTGCTCCTAGCGCTGCCGCTGTGCAGGCAATGGTCAACCTGAACACGGCAGATGCCGAGACCCTTGGCCGCGAACTGACTGGCATTGGCGCGACCAAGGCCCAGGCTATCGTCGCTTATCGCCAAGCCCATGGCCCGTTCCAGTCAGTTGACGAGCTGCTCGAGGTCAAAGGCATCGGAGCGGCCACGCTGGAAAAAAACCGCAGCAAGCTCCAGCTGTGAAGGAAAGGCGGACCTGTTGGTCCGCCTTTCTCTCGAACCCTCGCTCTGTCGTCAGGTCCGAACTGAAGTCGTTTCGACATCAGGCGGGCCTGGTTATGCACATTTCGCCACACTCCGAACGATCCAGCGCAATGATTCTGAGGAATGCTGATAGGCATAGCTAACTGCTTGTTTTTAAAGCAGTTGATGTGTTGATCAAAAATGCGCCGTTCTGTTGTTGGGCCTTGGCAGTACTGACTTGCCGGCATCGATCCAGGCTATTTCCACAGAGTTGTCCACAGCTTCGGTGGATAACCGAATCCCACGGAGTTGCCGACATGAAAATGCCCCTGAAATTGCTGCCGTACCTGCCAATAGCGCGCCGACTCCTGGCCGGTGGACGGCTACCCGGCTTGCTTGTGGCTGTCGCTCGCAAGGGGGGCTCCCGCGGCGTGATGGGCAGGCTCAGGGAACAGCTGGCCTTGCTCAGGCAACTCTGCGTGGCATGGTGGAAAGGTGAATACCGGGCGGTCAGCGTCCAGGCAATGGTGTCGATCGTGGCAGCCTTGCTTTATTTCCTGTCGCCGCTGGATGCGTTGCCCGACTGGATACCCGGCTTAGGCTTCATTGACGACGTTGCGGTGCTGAGCTGGGTGTTCCGAAAGTGGTCCGCCGAGCTGGCGGCGTTTCGCACCTGGCGTGACTCGATGTCTGCCTCAGAGCGCGCCGCGCTCGATCAGTTGCCTGCATCTGCGCAGGCTTCGTCCAAAGGCTGATGTGCTTGGCATTTGCAGGCTGAACCTCGTCCAGGCTTGGGGCGAATCCGTGACTCAGCGATGCGTATCCGGTTAACGCTGATAAGATCACGCCATAGCTTTGGTAAGGATGCGACGATGAATGTGCAGGTGATTACTCGCGATGGCGTACCGGAGTATGCGGTCATTCCTTGGGATGAATACCAGGCCTTGCTGATCGCGGCAGGGCGCGAACCCGCTGCGGAGCAGGCAGCTGCTCCGGCACGGATGGAGCGCCCTTCGCTCTCGCGACTGGCCGAGCTGCGCGAGACAGCTGACCTGGACACCGATAGCCTGGCTCGTTCGATTGGCATCAGTCCGGCCTATATGACATTGATCGAGCGTGGAGAGCGCTTGCCCGATGCGGCCATTCGGCGAGCGCTTGCGCGCGTGTTGGGGGTCGATGGCTGGGAGGAGGACGATTGACCGGCAGATCCGTACGCATCAGTCGTACGCATTGGGAGGCCTTGCTGGCGGAGTTGGCCGATGCCCAGCGGCAGCGTCATCTGGTCACCTACCGTGCGTTGCTCGAGCGTCTGCAACTGCCGGCACCGGCCATGCAGACGCTGGCCGCAGCGCTGGAGCACCTGGCGATGTTGGATGCGAATGCCGAACGACCGCTACGCAGTGCTCTGGTGATCAGCCAGGGGGCTAGCCGTTTGCCGCGCCCGGGTTTCTTCGAATGCGTTGCACGCCTGGGGCGGTTCACTGGTGCGGCCGACGGTACCGCCGCGGCCAGTTGGCATGCTGGAGAGGTCGCCAGGGTGTTTGAATACGATTATTCAAGGACAGCTTGATGCTCAGGAAAATACAGGCCCGGACCGGTTATCTCGTGGCGCGCCGTCTGATGGCGTGGCGAGCAGCGGTCGAGCACGCAAAACTGTGGCGCTGGATGGAAGGTCAGTTTGCGCGCATGGCAGCCTTGGGCGACCGCGATGCGCAAAGCTTCTACGGGCATATGCTCTACTTCCGCGGCCGGGGTTTTGGTGCCAAGCAGGAAGGGGTGCGCTTGCTGCGCCAGGCGGCCCAGGCAGGCGATGCCAAGGCGGCCTACCAGATGGGGGTGATCAGCCTGGGCGAGTACGCCAGTCACGGCCCCGATGGGGTGGAGGCCGCTCGCTGGTGGAGCCAGGCGGTGGAGGGTGGGCATCCGCTTGCGGCGATTCGCCTGGAGCAGCTATATCGCGCCGGAGGGCACGGGCTACCAGCCGATCCTACCTTGGCTGATCGCTACAAGCTCGC
>Ga0208045_1000713_pt1 | contig 12021 bp, 4 predicted proteins | sample PL_2010_200m_FD_184160 | JGI IMG/M metagenome (GOLD analysis project Ga0208045, IMG submission 184160) | Freshwater microbial communities from Powell Lake, British Columbia, Canada to study Microbial Dark Matter (Phase II) - PL_2010_200m... | ecosystem: Environmental > Aquatic > Freshwater > Lake...
GGTATAAAAAAACTACTTATAGGGAATAAAAACAGATACTTAAATACGAGAAAGCATGCTGAGTAAAAAACCCTATCCAAAAGTTCCTTATGTTGCAATTGCTACTATTGCAGGCATCATAACAATAATTGTTGGTCTTTCCGTACTTATCGGCTGGCAATTTGATACCGGTATCCTCAAAAGCATACTTCCGGGCGCAGTTCCCATGAAAGCAAACACAGCCGCTGCGTTTCTTCTTTCAGGGGTTGCATTGCTATTGATTCAACGTCAGGTTACAGTGAATAAAGCGTTCGTCCGGGTTTTTGCCGTTATCATTACGCTTACCGGATTCCTCACGCTTTGCCAATACCTGTTTAGCTGGAATTTTGGAATTGATACACTTCTGTTTCCCGGTTTCGCTGATGCTGTTGGCACATCACATCCGGGAAGGATGTCGCCGGATACTGCATTAAATTTTGTCTTTCTTGGAATTGCTTTTTACATACTTACATTACATAAATATCGCAACAACATTTTACTTGGCTTTTCGCTATTCTTAGCGCTCACTATTGCTGGTATTGAATTTTTAGGTTACCTCTCAGGTTTTATAGTGTTATCCGCGCTGGCTTATACAAAAATGGCAATTCATACATCCATTACTTTTATCATTTTGTGCCTTGGGATGCTTTCTGTTGCTTACAAGCAACAGCCTGAAAAAATAACAATTGAACAGAAAACGTTAGCAGTATTTACTGTTTCAGTTGTAATCATTGTATCCCTGGCTCTTCTCTCCGTTTCGGGCATTCGATCGTTACGTCAGGTGAACAAGGAGTTGGAGCATACGCAAAATACAATACAACAGCTTTACATAGTTCAGTCGGGTGTTATTGAGTTAAAAACAGGTGAACGCGGTTATCTTATCAGTGGTGACGAAAAGCATCTTGAGCCAGCTATTAAGGCAAAAGAAAAACTGCCCAAACTCCTGGATGAGCTTACCCTGTTAACACGCGATGAACCACGCCGGCAGGAGTCGCTTATTTTGCTCAATCAGTTAATAAAAGAACGGGTTGATTATACAGAACTACTGTATGATACCTACAAAACAAAAGGGGATGAAGCAGGCATTGCACTCTTTGGTACAGACAGGGGAGGAATTCTTACGGACAGTATACGTGCTATTATTGCAAACATGCTTGAGGAAGAAAACCAGATCCTAAAAATAAGAAATGAAGCTGCTTTACAAAAGACAAATGAAACTCTGATTATTGTTCAAATGGGTATTGGGGTGCAGATCCTTTTACTTGCCTTCATTTTTCTTATCATACGGAAAGATGTTACTGGCCGTAGAAAGGCAGAAAATAATTTAAATGAAAGCGAGGAAAAATTCAGACATGTTTTTGAAAATTCCCCTGTAGGTAAATCGCTCACCACGATTGACGGAAAACTGAGGGTCAATAAGGAGTTTTGTAACATTGTGGGATATTCCGAAGAAGAATTATCCAGGTTACACTGGAAAGAGATAACACATCCCGATGATATTGATGAAAGCCAACGTCTTGTATCTTCTTTAATTACGGGTGAAAAAGAACATGCACGTTGTCAAAAACGGTATATCCATAAATCAGGAAAAATAGTGTGGGCCGATCTTTCTACGGTTCTTAAAAAAGATAAAAACGGCAAACCACTTTATTTTATTACTTCAATTATCGATATCACCGAACGGAAACGGATTGAGGATGAAATCCGGACACTCAATAAAGAACTTGAACAGCGGGTTGCCGATCGTACTGCAGAGCTGACAAGGACATACAAAGTATTGCAGGAAAGCGAGGAGAAATTCAGAACCATCACCACTTCTGCTCAAGACGCCATTATTATAATAGATAATGAAGGAAATATCTCTTCCTGGAATGAAGCAGCGGAACGGTTGTTCGGATATTCGCATCAAGAAGTATTGGGTCTGGAACTGCATTCACTTTTAGCGCCCCACCGTTATCACAGCGCCTATATAAAAGGGATAAAAAATTTCAAGATGACGGGAGAGGGACCTGTTATCGACAAAACACTTGAATTAGAGGCACTGAAAAAAGACGGGATAGAATTCCCGATCGAACTATCCGTCTCAGCGGTTAAGATAAAGGGCAAATGGAATTCGATAGGGATACTAAGGGACATCACCGAGCGTAAGAAGGCGGAAGAAAAGATAAAAGCATCTCTGAAAGAAAAAGAGGCGTTGGTGCAGGAGATTCACCACCGGGTAAAAAACAATCTTCAGGTTGTCGCGAGCCTGCTTAATATGCAAGCAAGGGCCTCTCAGGACAAAAACACAATGGAGATACTTTCTGAATCCCGGAACAGGATCAATGCGATGGCACTTATCCATGCTCAATTATATGAAACCAAAAACTTATCAGAAGTAAATATGAAGGGATTTGTCGATGGGTTGATAGGGCAATTGTTCCAGATTTATCCGATTCAGGATGTGAAAATTACCCCGGTTGTTCATGTAGCTGATTATCCGCTTCCCATATCCAAGGCAGTGCCTGTCGGATTAATTCTCAACGAACTGCTGACAAACGCCTTCAAGTATGCTTTTGCTGAAAGAAAAAAAGGGGAGATTAAGGTCAGCTTCGATGCATCAGAAAAAGGTAAAATCAGTCTGACTGTCAGTGATGATGGGGTTGGATTACCCCAGGGATTCGATATAAGTAAAAGCGAAACAATTGGGTTGAAATTGGTAAAAATTCTGGTGGAAAAGCAGCTACGAGGAAAATTTGGGATTATCAGTAAAAAAGGAACAAACTTTAAGGTTGAGTTTGACATAGAAAATAACAAAAAGGGAATGAGTTAATATGGAAAAAAAAGGAAGGATATTGATCGTTGAAGACGAGGTCATCGTAGCCGAAGACCTGGCAATCACGATCAGCGATATGGGTTACGAAGTTGCAGGGAGCGTCACTAGCGCAAAGGATGCTGTAAAAAAAGCGCTTGAACTTAAGCCTGATTTGATATTGATGGACATTGTCCTGCATGGGAAGAAAAACGGTATAGACGCTTCTGGCGATATAAAAAAGAAGATGGATATTCCCATTATCTTTCTGACCGCGTATTCGGATATTGACTTCATAGAGAGAGCCAAAAGCATTGAGCCGTATGCGTACATTGTTAAACCGTTCCAGTACAGGCAGCTTCTCGCATCCATTGAAATGGCTCTTTACAAAAGCCAAATGGAAAAGAAATTACATGAAGCCCGGGAGTGGTTTTCCGTAACACTCAAGAGTATCGGTGATTGCGTCATTGCCACCGACGCAAAGGGAGATGTAAAATTCATGAATACTGTTGCCGAAGCAGTAACCGGATGGAAGCTGGATGAGGTTGCCGGTAAGCCCGTGAACGTTGTCTTTCATATAATCAGTGAGGAGACAGGAAAACCGGCCGAGGACCCTGTGACAAGGGTAATCCGGGAAGGTATCGTTGTCGGACTGGCCAATCATACATTATTAATAACCAGGGATGGGATGAAAATCCCTATTGACGATAGCGGCGCTCCCATCAGGGATGATCAAGGAAACATCCTGGGTGTTGTTTTGGTTTTTCACGACATCACAGAGCGCAAGCGGGCGGAAGAGACGCTGCGCGAGAGCGAAGAACGATTCCGACGGTTGTCCCAAGGCTTGTTTGAAGGGATCATTATCCATGATGAGGGCAAGATTATAGACGCAAATGAGGCTTTCACTGCCATGTCTGGTTATGACCTCTCTAAGTTGATCGGCAAAAATGCGTTGGATTTTGCAACACCAGAGCTGCGAGAAATAGCAGAACGTCACATACGTACTGAGTCCGAGGAGCCCTATGAGGGTATATCCTTCAACAAGGAGGGTTCCATGTTGTATGTCGAGGTGCGGAGCAAGACCATTCCCTACAAAGGGCGGATGGTTCGGGTAACAGCTATCGTGGATATCACCGAGCGCAAGCGGGCGGAGGAACAGTTGCGCGATAGCAAAGAGCAATATAGAGATCTAGTTGAAAAGGGGAATGTAGCTATTGCTGTCGATGATATTCATGGAAATCTTATTTACTTCAATAACCACTTCCTGGAATTATTTGGATATACTGCCGAAGAAATTAAAGGCAAGACTCATGAAATATTGGTTCATCCTGACGATTTTGAGATGGTTTCCAAATACCATGAAAAGCGTATGCAGGGTAAAGAAATCCCATCCAGATATGAGTTCAGGGGAATTAGGAAAGACGGATCAATCGTAAATATTGAAATTGATGTACGCGAAATCCTATCGAATGAGAGTGAATTTATAGGTACCCGCTCCTACTTATGGGACATAACAAAACGCAAAAAAAACGAAGAAACTCTGCGAATCAGCGAAGCCCAATTATCGAATGCCATGATGATAGCTAAACTGGGCTATTGGGAGTATGATGTTACCGACGACCTGTTCACTTTCAACGACCACTTTTATGACATTTTTCGCACGACGGCTGAAAAAGTAGGTGGGTACAAGATGTCATCAGAACAATATGCCAGGCAGTTTGTACATCCGGATGACGTATCAATAGTAAGTACCGAGGTTCGGGAAGCCATCGAGACAACGGATCCCCATTTCAATCGTCAACTGGAACACCGCATTATCTACGCCGACGGAGAAACAGGTTACATTTCCGTCCGGTTCTTCATTATCAAAGATAGTCATGGCCGAACGGTCAAGACGTACGGGGCAAATCAGGACATCACCGAGCGCAGACAATCAGAAGAAGCGCTTCGCGAAAGTGAAGAGCGCTTTAAGCTCGCTTCGTTAGCTACTAATGATATTATCTGGGATTGGAATTCCGATTCACACGAACTAAAATTTAGTGAAAAATTTGCCGAGCTTATCGGTTACAACCCCGATGAAATTGTAAATAATTACGCATTTTTTATTTCACTAGTCCACCCGGATGACAAAACTGAGGTAGATCGTGTTACTGATAAAATGCTTCTGAAAAACGAGGATACTACTTATTCACAAGAGTATAGAATTATCCATAAAGATGGAAGAATAATTTATATTTATGAACGTGGTTATGTTGTAAGTGATAATGAGGGTAAACCAATTCGAATGATCGGAACGATTTCGGATATCACTAAGCGCATGCGGGTGGAGGAGGCATTGCGGGAAAGTGAAGAACGTTACAGATCTCTGGTAGAAAATATTGATTTTGGAGTCACGTTGATCGACAAGGACTTCAAAATAATAATGGCAAACGCCACAATAGGGCGATGGTTTAACCAAACCACAAGTAAATTTGTAGGTAAAAACTGTTTTGAAGAACTCGAGAAACGCCAGGCAATCTGTCAGCACTGCCCCGGAGTGAAGGCTATGGCTACCGGTCAGCCTCATCACGGGGAGAGTGAAAGCGTTCTGGATGATGGTAGCCGTTTTTCGGTACTGATTCACGCTTTTCCGCTCTTCGATCCGGATGGCGCGACAAAGGGATTTGTTGAAGTTGTTGAAGACATTACCGAGCGCAAGCTGGCGGAGGTAGAACTTCTCAGAGCCTTAGAAAAAGCCGACGCCGGTAACCGCCTTAAAACGGCTTTCATGAATAACATCTCCCACGAAATTCGTACACCCTTAAACGGGATCCTTGGCTTCAGCAGTTTAATCACACAACCCGATATTACCGACGAGGAGAAGGTGGAATTTTGTGCACATATAAAAAAGAGCAGCAATCGATTGCTGGGTACTATAAGCAACTACATGGATATTTCCCTGATAGCCTCCGGAACGATGGAGGTGAACCGGAAATCCATGGACCTGCACCCGATGCTTCATCACCTCAGGGATCAGTTTCAGCCCTTGTGCGCTGGTAAAAGCCTTGAGTTACACCTTAAAATTCCCGGGAAAACCGAACCCATCACACTTCTTTCCGATGAAGAGCTATTGTTGAAAGTTCTGTCGCATTTGCTGGACAATGCCTTTAAATTTACCGCTAAAGGAGAGATTACTTTTGGATATGTCAACAAACCGTGGGTATTGGAATTTTTTGTAAAAGATACGGGATCGGGTATCAGAAAAGAGGCTCAAACCCGGATCTTTGAAAGTTTTGCGCAGGAGGAGTTATTGAATACCAGGGGCCATGAAGGCAGCGGCCTGGGATTGTCCATTGCACAAAAATTAATCCAGTTACTCGGCGGCAAAATGCGCGTAGAGTCGGAAAAGGGTATAGGTTCAACATTTTTCTTTACCCTGCCCTGGGAAGAAACGGAGACCGGAATAATCACAAAAACCGAGGGGAAACAAAAGGCGCTAAGTGTGGAAAATCAGGTCATTCTCATTGCCGAAGATGAAGAATCAAATTTACTGTTCCTTCAGACTATTTTAAGAAAAACCGCTATAACTGTATTATTAGCGGGCAATGGGAAAGAAGCCGTGGATGTATGCCGCGAACATCCTGAGGTCTCGTTGGTATTGATGGACTTGAGAATGCCGGTGATGGACGGACTGGAAGCTACCCGGGAGATCAAAACATTCCGGAAAAACCTCCCGATCATTGCCATCACCGCCTACGCCATGAGCGGAGATGAAAAAAAAGCGTTGGATGCAGGTTGTGACGATTACCTTTCCAAACCGGTAAGCAGGGAGGAGTTGATGGAAAAAATCAAGCAATTCGGGGTGGGTTGAAACACGTCCCTCTTCCTTCGTCCTTCTTCCTTCGTCCTTCGTCTAAAAAAGTTCCCCGGGGTTGAACTGAAGGAATTCTTCCCAGGGAATACCGGATTTCCCGATCAGTAAAATCCGGTCGGGGCGATATCTATCCTGAAAAGCTTGCATGCCTGATCGTTTGTGCGATTCGCCGGATGATACTTCCAATCCGATCAGGGTTCCTTTTTTTTGAATCACGAAATCGACTTCATTATGATGGTCATGCCAATATTGCAGGGAAAATCCATTCGATAGGGAATGGTTCAGCAAATGAGCGCCAACCGCCGATTCCACTAAACGTCCCCATTTCTCGGGCCGTTGCATGATGGCAGAAAAAGATTCATGATGTTGTGCGGAAATCAACGCAGTGTTATAAATCAGTAATTTAGGACTTGATGATCTTTGCCTGATTTGGTTTGTGGAGAATTTCTCCAAACCGGTAATCAATCCTGCCTGATTTAACAGGCTTAAATAATGCGACAGGGTGGTTGTATTGCCTGCAGCAGCGAGTTGGCCAAGCATCTTGGTATAGGAAAGAATTTGTCCGGAGTAAGCACAACCGAGTTCGAATAACCGTCGTAGCAAAGCCGGTTTCTCAATCCGTGTCAACATGAGAATGTCTTTCGAAATGGTGGTTTCAATGATAGAATCGGAGATATACTGCTTCCACCGCTCCTCCTGATCCATGATCCCTGCTGAACCGGGATACCCGCCGAACCAGACATACTGATCAGGGTTTAAACCAAAGGCAGATTTCATCTCCAGGTACGACCAATGGCCAAGACTGATCAATTCAAATCTCCCGGTCAACGATTCCGATAACCCCTCTTGTATCAGCAGTCTGGATGAACCTGAAAGAATAACCTTGATGGGCAATGGCTTTAAAGAATCCGTATCCCACTCTTTCTTAACCGCTTCGCTCCAGTTTTCAATCTTTTGAATCTCATCAAGAATCAATAAAAAGTCGGATGAGGGGTGTTGATTCTGTTTTGCCCTTGCTACCTCCCATTGTTCCCTGATCCAGGTTGTACCCATGGATATCAAACCATCGGCAGAAGCATAATGACCCGGGTAAGACAAACTTCGTAAGACCTGATTGACCAGGGTCGTTTTTCCCACTTGCCTGGGCCCCGACAGGACTTGAATAAACCTGCGTGGCTCATTCATTCTTTTTCTAATTATTTGAAATAATGATCTTTGAAACATACTTTATGATTTACTCATTACAACTCGCAAAATTACTCAATATATTTATATCTAGTGTGAACACGTGCTATAATTTTGAACAAAGAAATCTACCGGAACGAACTAGTGTGGGACGAGGAGAAGATGGAGGTGAACCGGAAATCCATGGACCTGCACCCGATGCTTCATCAACTCATTGATCAGTTTCAGCCCTGGTGTGCTATTAAAAATCTTGAGTACCATCTTCAGATTCCCGGAAAAACCTCCCGATCATTGCCATCACCGCCTACGCCATGAGCGGAGATGAAAAAAGAGCGCTGGATGCAGGTTGTGACGATTACCTTTCCAAACCGGTAAGCAGGGAGGAGTTGATGGAAAAAATCAAGCAATTCGGTATTGTAAATTAATCTCTTCCAGTGCAACCTTTTTTCTAATTTTGAGTACTGAATAAAGAGGGATTTTCAAGCAACAAGCATGCAGAAAGTTATCTTTCTTACTATATGTATTTTGGTGTGGCCCTGCCTGGGGTTTCCTGAAGGCTCCAAACAGATTTATATCGGCACGCATCAGACCGAACTCTATTTGTGCAACGATTTTGTCGGAAAGTGCAATAACGGCAACGGAGACCGGACACAGTTTGCCATTTATAACTGTACCCCTCCCGACAGGCTTTACTTTGTCACTGCCTCAAATGACGAAACTGTCTATCTTGGGTTTCAGGGGAGTGGAGCCGGAGGCCAGAACCATATCGTTTTTCGGATCAAGAATGCAGGAGGAACGATTGTTCGCAGTCAGGCAAACCTCCCTACCAGTGGAGCCGGATTCATCAATACAATCGCAGAAGCCCGTGTAGGGCCTGTCCAGTTTTATGGAGGCGGAGGCTATAATGCCATCAGTTTTCATCCTTCGGCTCCGGGAGCTTATTACATCGAATTCGACCGGGTTAATAATACATCGGGGAACACCTCCATCGGTAGTTTCGTTATGAATTTAATTGACATTACCGTGGCCGACACCGTTGCCATGGTGGCAAAACCCGGAAGAGTTTACTCCAAGGCCTGGCAGCTGCAGGAAAGTGGCTCGGCTAACTGTTCAGCAACCTTTTATATCTATTCCAACGACAGCATTGTCACCTCACTGGAGCAGAATAGTCTGGACGGGGGGGTATGGGTGACTTTTTGCAACCAGTTCGGCTGTGCCAATACCGGGAATTTTCAAGAAGACCGGAAATCTCTGAACAACCAGCAGGCCTTTGTTCCACAGTACAACATTTTTCTGAATCCTCCCGATGCCAGCCTTTTTCCGGCTGCGACAACCCTGGGCCAGGTAATTCCACCGGTAACAGGAGACCGGTTTTGCAATAACGGCAACATCCTCTTTCACGTAACCGTAAATAAGCCGGGAAATGTCATCATCGGGCTGGATTTCGCCTCGCCGTATGTGACCCGCAGCCTGGCTGCCGTTGTCACTTACGGGGAGAATCTGATCAACTGGGACGGGCTGGACGGGACTTTACCGGTTGGAGTTCCTGTTCCCAACAATATCAACATCAACTTTACGGTCAGCTATATCAATGGATTAACCAACCTGCCCCTCTACGACGTAGAGAGTAACAACAACGGGTTCATTATCGGATTGGTGAGTCCGGCCGGAAGTACGCCGCTTGTATACTGGGACGACTCCAACATCCCGGGTGGAACCACCAACTTTACAGGTTGTCTCAGTCCCCCAGGATGTCATTCCTGGCCGAACGGGAACCTCCATACCATGAATACCTGGTGGTACAACGTCGCCACCACTACAGCACCGGTGGATATCACACAATGGCGGAATCCGCAGCCATTGGCATTCAATCCGGCTCCACCGCAGAGCTATTGTGCCGGGACCAGCGGTTGGTCTTTTTCGGTTACTGCGGATCCGAATACCGATGTATACCACTGGAGCTATACCGGGACAGGAGTCACTATCATTCAAACCAACCCTTCCGATGCCTTTATCACCGTGAATTTTGCATCAAACGCCACATCCGGAAATATCCAGGTATTCGGAACCAACGGCAACTGTACCAATCCCGGACCTACTCTTTCTCTGGCCATTACAATCAAACCCGTACCCAGTGTCAATTCGCCCTATACAAAATCTATCTGCTCCGGAACCTCTACCAATTTTCCCCTCTCCTCTACCCCTCCGGGTGCCAGTTTCAGCTGGACCTCACCGCCTCCCGTCTGCACACCGAATATCGTATCCTGTCCGCCAGGTAGTTCAGGCTCTACGATCAATGATCTCCTGACCCTGAGCAATCTCAATTCAGGAACTGTTACCTACCATGTGACCCCGGCATTAAACGGTTGCAACGGAACCATACAGGATATCGTAATCTCCGTGAATCCCCTTCCCAATGTCGTGATCAATTCAACCACCCCGACACTATGTTCGGGGGGTACCACCAACATTCTGCTCTCTTCAAGCGTACCGGGAGCGGTATTCAACTGGACTGCCGTAGCCAGTTCCCCGGCCGTGACCGGTTATTCCCCGTCCGGTAGTGGAAGTATCCTTGAAACCATCTCGAATTCGGGATTCACGGTAGAAACAGTGACCTATTCAATTACTCCTTCAGTGAATGGCTGTTCCCCGCTTAATCCAACTCCTTACACGGTGACTATTTACCCCATCCCGAATGTCATTATAAACTCAACCACCCCCTCTATCTGTTCTGCACAAACCACCAATATCCTGCTCTCCTCCTCGGTGTCAGGAGCGATCCTTAACTGGACTGGAACCGCCAGTTCACCCAACCTATCGGGGTATTCACCCACCGGCAGCGGCAATATCCTGGAGACCATCACCAATTCAGGATTCACAACAGAATGGGTGACCTACCAGGTCACCCCTACGGCTAACGGATGCTCCCCGGCTTCACCCACCACCTATGTGGTGACCGTATACCCGATTCCGGACCTGGTGATCACCTCCACCACACCCACGATCTGTTCCGGACAAACCACCGACATTCTCCTGAACTCATCCGTGAGCGGGACTGCCTTCCCCTGGACTGCAACGGCCAGCTCGCCTAACGTATCCGGTTACTCTCCCACAGGCAATGGCAACATCCTGGAGACCCTTTTCAATTCAGGATTTACAACCGAGACTGTAACTTACTCGATACTCCCGGTGGCCGACGGCTGTTCTCCATCTTCGCCTGCCAACTATACCGTCACCGTCTATCCTATTCCGGATGTCGTGATAAACTCCACCACTCCGTCCATCTGTTCAGGGCAAACAACCAACATCCTGCTCTCTTCTTCCGTGACCGGTACCACGTTAAACTGGACTGCCACGGCCAGCTCACTGAACATCACCGGATTCTCTCCCACAGGCAGCGGGAATATCATGGAAACCATCACCAATTCAGGATTCACAACGGAATGGGTGACCTACCAGGTCACCCCTGCGGCCAACGGATGCTCGCCTCCATCGCCTACCCCTTATATCGTGACCGTTTTTCCTATCCCCGATCTGATCATCACTTCCACCACGCCTTCGATCTGTTCGGGTGAAACAACCGATATTCAACTTACCTCTTCTGTAACAGGTACTACCTTCAACTGGACCGCTACAGGTAGTTCTGCCAACCTTTCCGGGTTCTCCCCCACCGGCAACGGCGATATCATGGAAACGATATTCAATTCGGGATTCACTACGGAATGGGTGACCTACCAGATCACCCCTTCAGCCAATGGCTGTCCCATGGCCACTCCGACCAACTATTCCGTTACCGTTTATCCGATCCCGGATGTGGTGATAAACTCCTCCACCCCATCCATCTGTTCCGGACAAACAACAAACATCCTGCTCTCCTCTTCCGTGACCGGCACCACTCTAAACTGGACCGCCACGGCCAGCTCTCCCAATATCTCCGGGTATTCTCTCTCGGGAAGCGGAAATATCCTCGAAACCATCGTTAATTCCGGTTTTACAACCGAAACCGTGACCTATGTCATTGTACCCCTGGCAAACGGATGCACCCCAGCGGCACCCACTCCTTATACTGTCACCGTATTCCCGGTAGCCAATGTGAACTTCACACCCTCGTCGCAGGTAATTTGCAGCGGAAAAACAACCGGGGTCACCATTGCCTCAAATGTAACAGGGGCAT
>Ga0208045_1000714_pt1 | contig 12020 bp, 14 predicted proteins | sample PL_2010_200m_FD_184160 | JGI IMG/M metagenome (GOLD analysis project Ga0208045, IMG submission 184160) | Freshwater microbial communities from Powell Lake, British Columbia, Canada to study Microbial Dark Matter (Phase II) - PL_2010_200m... | ecosystem: Environmental > Aquatic > Freshwater >...
GGTTAATGGTCTGCCCGGGCATATGGCAATGGAACTAGCCAAACAACTAGTTCGTTCTGACGATTTTTACATTTTGCCTTTAGCTCTTACTGGAAACAAAGGCATGCAAAAAATAGAGCTTGAAGGGCATGATGTGCGGCTATTTACGCCAGGCCAGAGAGCTGAAGTGCCTGCCTTTTTCCCTAAGGATGGATTAGTTGCTGACTTCACGCAGCCAGATGCCTTTCTTCCCAATGCGATTTACTACTGTGAAAACGGAATGAATTTCGTCATTGGAACTACTGGTGGAGACAGGGCAGCTGCAGAAGCAAAAGTAAGAAGTTCACAGGTAAATGCAGTAATGGCTCCAAACATGGCCATGCCAATCGTGGCCCTGCAAGCAAAAATGGAAGCGCTCACAACCCAGTTTCAAGGGCTTATGAAAGATCGCACTTTGCAAATAGTGGAAAGCCACCAACAGGGAAAGAAGGATACCAGCGGAACAGCGAAAGCAATGGTCAAGTATTTCAATGGCATGGGAATAGTGTTCGACCCCGCCCAGATCGTCATGATCCGAGACCCTGAAAAACAGAGGGAACTGGGCGTTACTGAGGAATATCTGAAGGCACATGGTTGGCACACTTATACCTTGATTGGCCTTGGAAGTAATGATGAAGCAGTTGCCAGGTTTGGAAGCGAGATATTCCAATTTTTGCAGGCGTCTCCCGCATTCAGTGATTTCAAAACAGGGGCTAGCCAGAACGTAGCTGTGAAGAAATCGATGCTCAGAACATCCCCAGACGGGACTGTTTTAGTGAGCGCAGAAATCCCTGCCGAAGGGACCTTGCAAATTAAACACAACATCAATGGAAGGAGCGTTTACGCGGATGGAACGCTGAAGGCTCTAAGATTCGAGAGAGAACAGCTGAAAAGGGGCGCGCATGGGGAAGTCTGGTCAATGATAGACGTTCTAAGATCTCTCGAGCGATGAGCTGGAAGGTAAATGTTTTCAAATCCGCTTCAAGTCAACCGAGTTTTATAGTAAATAATGACATTGCTCTTTTTACGAAAGCGGAGCCAAAGAATATAAACCAATAAAATCAATCTCACTTGGTGACGTTATGCCTTCTAAAGTTCAAACGAAGATGCTTACAAAAGAGGAGTCTCACGCTCTCGTAGGGGTCATCAAGGGGCTGCAGGAGAAGACGGATAAAAAGGAGACCATTGGAATAACAGCCGAGTGGTTTGCGCAAGGGATGGACATACCTCTCGAAAATTCGAGCTGCTTGTTAAAAACTTTGAAGAAGAAGGGTTTCTTGGGCTCAGAAAATAGGGGTCGCATGCACTATTATGTGCCTTGCTTTGGGTTTGATGAAGCTGGATTGCAAAAGCTTTTCTCCGAGCATCCTGAAATATTGGAACAGGAAGGCGAGACTAGAGTCAAGGGGTTTCTCAGCCTTAGCCAAGGACTTACGGGAGAAGACGAGGACAGGCTACTGAGAATAATGAATAAGGACGCCAAAAGAGGCATGTAATATTTCTCGAGCGATGAACTTCTAGTTTAATCAAACTGAAAAGTAAGGATTTCTGAACCGAAGCTTTGATCCATCCGACGCAGGCCTTCCTGCCAAACTGGCCTTGGGTCTGCTTCGGCATTTTTCCAGTCATCAGGCAAAACAAAACAGCAAGGATGTTTATTAAGGTCCAGACCCTGATTTAGCCGTGCTGATGGAATGGTTAATTCCTGCCTGGTCCTAAAAAATGGAGTGAAGGAGCGCATGCAAACTTCCGAATGTGTGAAATTCTCCAAAATAAAACCCGTTTGCGAAGGCACAGCCTCGAATCTCAGGGAATTTGAAGTGGTTCCTGACGAAACGTTGTATGTGGGGCAGGGAAAATATGCTTTCGGTTCTCCAAGACTAAAGGGATCCCGATACTTGATTACGGACAACGTAGTCACCTGCATCATCTTGACTTCCCACAATTCTGAAGGCAGAGTGGGTTTCATGGCCCACCTGGCGGACTCGCATGAAGCGAACGCAAAAAATATGAAAAGAGCGACTTTCGCGATAAGCCCCTGTGAGATTGTCCTGTTCGGAGGAGGCTTGAATTTCACCCGCAGCACCAAGCTCTACGCTCGGATGGAGAAGTTTCTGGTAAAGCACGACAAGCTCGGGCAAGTAGCGGGCAGGGACCTGTTCAACCTAGAGAAAGGAAGAAGCGAAACGATAGGCATCGACACGGAAACGGGGAAGTTGTTCATTCCAAAAATCAGCGCATTTTCCGACCGCCAGAAGCTGACATTGAAGTACATGCTGTGTTTTCCTTCCGCTTACGTGGGAAAAAGCGTGGCCCCTGAAAGCGCCTTCCTAAAACTCGTCAAACGCCAAAGTGACTGAAACAAGGGATATTGCTGGAAGGTAAAGGAAGTGAACCCGAAGTGACATGGAGGCACAGGAAAGCGAATTGATTCAAATCTGCCCGCCTTCGCTTTAGGCTTATTCTATTTCTGGACTCGCCCGCTCCTAGAGCCAGCTTCGCTGGCGATCGAGCGGGCTCGCAAAAGCTTGAACTCTCTGGCTATATTGCTATCGACATATCTCTCTATTTTGGCGAGCGAGCCACAAGGCGAGCGAAGCTCCTCCACGTTCTTAAGAGCGTGGTATCCGCTTCGCTTTTGCATATTAAGTCAAGAACGTGGGACTCAAGTCCCACGCTTGGAGATGTGAGGTGTAATTATGCAACTGAACCCACCATTCAAATCTGCCCGAAACCACAGGATTGGGCAATTCATAGGGAGATATTTATGAAGGATAGCGAAGCGATTAACGAGCTTGTGCTGATAGAGGAGACGCTGGACAAGCTAATGCCTCGCTTGAGTAAGCATCGCATCGAAGAATTGCAAAGGTATATCGCTAAACATTTTGTAAAAAGGTTTGCTGGAAAGCGTAAGATGTGCAAATATGGACGTCTTTCAAAAGGCTTCAATGAACTGGAATTGCAGAGGTTTTTCGCTTCGGTATCTAACAAGAAGCTACTTTTGCTATGGAAGTATCAAGCAACCCTTGCGCTTCGCATAGGAGAAGTTTGCAAGCTAAACCTAAAGGACTTGAATCTCGAAACCAGAGAGTTGAAGATAGCCACCGAAAAGGCGAGGATTTTGGATAGTCTGATAGTTCCACAAGGGCTATTCCAAGAGACGCTGGTTTTCATACAAAATAACAAGATGCAGATAGAGGAATCTGGAGGGTTTATTTTTTATGCAGAGAAGAAAAAGAGCACGAGGAACGCTGGCTATTTGGATTCTAATTATGTTAGAGTGAGATTTCGGGAGTTCATAGTCAAGGCAGGGATAGATGAAGTCTATGGAGTTAGCGACGAAACCAAAGGGCGTGCTGTGCGACGTCTACACAGACTTTCTTCACATTCATTGCGCCACTATGCGATAACAAAATTTGCGAGGGAAACCAAGGATTTGGTTCTCGCCTCTCGTTATGCCCGTCACGCCTCGCCCGATACGACGATGACTTATATTTCAACAGATAAGAGCCAGCTCTATCAGGCGATAGAGCAAACTTCCAGTTTGAAGGAGGCAATTCTGCTGAAGGGGAGGCTGAAATGAAAGGATATTCGAATAGCATAGTCAGAGCGTTGAAAAAAATGAAACAATCAGGAGATTTTCTGGAATATGTCCTGATAGAAAGAGATAAGAAAATAGCCAGCACTAGGATAGCTATGGAGGAGAATATAGTGCCTGATAACGTAATCAGAAAATTAATGAAAGAAGACCCTATTTTTAAAAGAATTGTTAATGGGATAAATGCATTAAACACATTGAGGAAATTATCTGAAGAAGAGAAAAGAAAGGCAGTCGACGAATATTTCACAAATTTGGCATGGGTCATTACATCATCAGCCGTTTTAAATGAAGCAATAACCCTTTTGGCGTTATCTTGTTTAAAAGTTGCTGATTCACCAAGATTAATTAAAACATTTAATACCGACCGCTCATTTGAAATGTCAGCAGTTAAAAAATTACAGTTTTTAAGATTTGGAAATATAATAAAAGAAGACACTTATTCTGATTTGTATCTTTTATACCAAATTAGAAATGAATTTGCTCATAAATCGCAAGCATTCATAGACACCCAGAAAGTATTTGGAGATATGAGTAAGTTAACTGGAATTGATGACGAGCTTAAAAAATTGCCTAATGATGCAATCAAATATGCAAAGACCATACTATTTTATCGTGATGTACTGATAAAAAACCTTGATGATTACGCTAAAAGAAATAATTTTAAACCCCAGATGATTTGATGAGGGGAGAGGCCAAGAAAAAACAAAGGTGTATAATAGTTCCAATCATAGTAAGTGTATCCCTAAAGGATAAAAGACTTAACAAAAAGAAACATGCTGATGATATGGCAAAAAGAAGAAAGAAAGTTACATTTATAACGGATAGTGGAAGAAGAGTCATTTTCTATGTTCGACGCAAAAAGAAGAGGCAGTATGCATATGCCTAAGAAAAGTAAAAAAATAGTTGTAGCCATAGATGCAAACGTTATGGCAAGATGGATACTTTTTAAGAATTTATTAAAGGAACTTAAGACACCAAAAGAAAAAGAAGATTTCATTAAAGGAAACAGAGCAGGCACGTTAGAGAATACTAAAAATCTATATAAGTCATATGACTTTCTTGAAAATTATGCATTTAGGAAAAATAAAGAATTTATTTTTATCTACTCGCCTCTGGCATTGACTGAAGTTTTTAATGTCTTATTTGAAAATCACGTGTTAGAATATGCCCGTAGAAATTTTATTCCTTTAAGTGATGTTTATGAATTGAGAAAAACTTTTCCAGAAGGCACATATGACTATATAATGACGGAAAACAAAGAATATTTACGTGCATTAGATGGCCATCTATATTTTTATACAAAAATGAATCCGTTAGTTGAATTGTCAGGAAATTTCATATCTGAGTATGGTCTTTTAACGCATGATGCACATTTGCTCGCTGAGGCAATTAATGCTGATGCCAACTATTTTATTACTACAGATAAAGAACTTATAGAAAAATTTAAAAATAAAAAAGATTACGACCTAAAAGTAATCTTTCCAGATACATTTATTATTCAGTTTGCAGAAGTATTTCAAAATATAAAAACTCAAAAATCAGTTAAGAAAAGTTCTGGAAATCCGAATCCAGCCTCCCCGAAGTTAAAAGTAAGTGGAGGCACAGGGAATCGAACCCAGACCTTCACCGTGTAAGGGTGACGTCCTACCATTAGACTATGCCTCCGCAGCGCAGATTCTATCAAAACTTTATAAATCCAGTTTATTACACTTTTATGTAATGATGTGGAGTTATATATTCCTTCTAGTTTTAGAAGCTCTCTGGCTTCTTTGCATCGCTCCCTTAAAGGTTCATGAGAAAGGATTATATAGTTAGTTATATACTAACTATATACTTACTATAGGTGATGTCAATGGCAGAAGTGACCACAATCCAATTGAACAAAACCGCCGTAAAGGCGCTAAGGAAGTTGAAAAAGTACCCAAGACAGACTTACAACGAATTGATACTATACTTGATAAGCTGCATAGAAAGCAGATCAGCGCGCCAGTATGACGACTTCTTGCACAGGGCGCAGCAAGCGAAGATGAGAGAGCTGTGGGAAAACAAAGAGGATGAAGCGTGGGAGCGTGCCTGAGTCGGGAGATGTTATACTAGCGCAGGTGCCTTTTACAGATACGTCAGAAGTGAAGCTGAGGCCTGCTTTAGTGCTTTTCAGGGACCACGGTAACTTCGTCATTGCAGGGATAACGAGTAATCTCAAGATGGACGGGATACCTCTCTTGAGGTCGGAAGGTGCCGTAAAGGACAGCGTGATAAAGCTCAACTACATATTCACCATATCCGACGAGATGGTCTACAAAACCATTTTTCACTTGAATGAGATGAAGAGGAAGCTTGTCCGCGACGGGCTTGTGAAGTACTTAGATGATCTTCTGTAAGTCATCTCTCATGCCTTCTGCAGAAGCTGTCAATTCTATTTATCGCAGACTCTAATATTTCTTTCGGAGCGAGCGAGACGATCCTGACGTGTCCCTCATCACCAAAACCGGAACCCCTTGTTATTTGCACCTGCTCCTCCCTGAGCAGCTCGTCTACAAACGTCCTGTCATTCCTGAGCGCCAGCCTGCTGAAATCCACCCTGGGGAAGATGTAGAAAGCGCCCTTTGGAACGACAGCATGCATGAACCTGCTTTCATTCACTCTCTTTGTTGTAAAGTTCACCCTGCTTTCCAGCTCCTTCACCATTGCTCCTATCGCCTTCTTGTGTTCCTTCTCGTTATTCATAGCCTCCGCAAGCGCATACTGGCCCGGCGCGTTGGCAGACAATCGCATTGTGGCGTATCTCTTGAGTGCCTCTCTGATCGCCTCTGAATTCTTGTGCTCTCCAGGCATCAGTATGAATCCCAATCTGAATCCGGTAGCATCGAAGTTCTTGGAAGCGCCGTTAAGTATAGCATAGGAAATCCCCTGCGCCACTTGGCATATGCTGGTGAACTTGGCCTTGTTGAAGACTAGCTCGTCATAGATCTCGTCGCTTATCAGCAGAAGGTCGTACTCGTTGGCAAGGTTCACAACCTCTTCCAGTGTGCTTCGCGAAAGAACGGTGCCAGTCGGGTTGTTGGGGTTTGTTATCATCATGTACTTGACGCGCTTTGATTTCGCGTGCTTCTTCAGGCTTCGTTCCAGGCTGTCCGTATCGACGTTCCAACAGTTCCCTTCAGCATACCTTTCCATGACCGTCCCTCCCCCGAAAATCCTCAGGTACGGGATGTAGATTGGGTAGTAGGGCCTGAACAATATGCCTTTGTCTCCTCTGTTGATGAGCGTGAAGTTCAGCATAAGCAGTGCTTCGCTGACTCCCTGAGTCACTATTACCTTTCCTGCATTGGTCTCAAGGCCGTAGAGCCGTTTGTACCTGTCAGCCACGGCCTGCCTCAGCTCAGGAACTCCGACAGGGTCTGTGTAGTGCGTTTTTCCGGAATCGAGAGCCCTTTTGTACGCATCAATCACATAGTCAGGAGTCTTGAAATAAACTGCAGGGTCCCCTCTGTTCAGCTTTATTACCTTCTTTCCCTGCCTTGCAAGCATGTCGGCTACCCTGTCTTCCTCCTCTATCGGGTTCTTCGCCTGCCTGCTCCTGTAAGAAAGCGCGCTCATCTGTATCATCTATAGTGAATTTGTAAAGCTTAAATTACTTGGGTTATGGAAAATGCCCGAGTGAACAACGCAAAAATACCCTGTGTGCGGCCAGTTTCTCCGTGCCCTTGATTCCACTATAACTCTGCGGCAAGAATTCCTTTTGAGTGGTCACCCTAATCGCAAAGTTTTTATATTTGTGGTCACCTAATCTAAGCATGTTCGTTGAAGTAAGGCGTGCAAAAAGCAAAGACAAGTACTACTTAGTCTACTCCTATAGGCACAGAAATAAGGTAAAGAAAATTCGGGTATATTTGGGCCTTAATCTCAACAGAGAGGAGATTAAGGAAAAAAGAAAGATTGCAGAAGAGAAAATCAGACTACGAATTGGTACGTTGGCTAATCTGCATGATCCCTACAAGACCGTACTCGCTAGCAGGGAACTTGATGAGCTCAAGGACCTTGAGCCAAAGGGGAGAATAAAGCTCATGCATCTTAGCGAAAAGGAGTGGTTAAGGTTTACTGAGGCATTCGCCTATGATACAAACGCCATAGAGGGCTCAACGGTAGACAAGACGGAAGTAAAAGGAATACTAGGGCAGAATAAGTGGCCGGATAAACCTAAAGAAGAGATATCCGAGACTTTCGGAGTGTCCGATTCCGTAAAATACCTGAGGTACACGAAAGAACATCTTTCAATAGAAATGATCGAGGAGCTCCACAGGCTGGTCTTCAGAAATTCAAAGCCATTTGCAGGCAAATTACGAAAAATCGGAGAAGAAGTAGTTGTGGTAGACGCGCTGGGTAACGTGGTCCATAGGGGTGCCTTCTCCGGTCAAATACTCCCACTTCTGAAGGAGCTTGTTGAGTGGTATAAAAAGAACAAAAACAAGTATCCTCCTCTGGTGTTGGCTGCGGTCGTGCATAACCAATTTGAGAACATACATCCTTTCAGGGATGGAAATGGAAGAGTTGGAAGACTACTCCTCATAAATATTTTATTGAAGCACAATTTGCCCCCTGTGAATATAGAACTCAGGAATAGAAGGGAATATTACGCTGTACTCCAGAGCTACGAGAAAGACGGCAATATAAGACCAACAATTGAATTCCTCCTTAAGGAATATAGAAGACTGAAAAGCGTTATCAAAGGGTGACCACGTGGTTTGGATTTGTGGTCACCTGAGTGCTGATTGAAATGACGCGTTTATCGTCAAACAGTGACTTTTCACTTTGCATCGCTGCTCAGGCACATGTGCCTCAGCACGCACCTGAAGCACTCCTTATTTCTTGCCTTGCACGTGTCTCTGCCCAACGCTATGAGCAGGTTGGATACCCTTCCCCACCTGTTTTTTTCAAACGCGCGCATAATGTCTTGCTCTATCTTATACGGATCCTTGCTTTTTGCCAAACCCAGCCTTCTTGCAGTCACGGAAACATGTGTGTCTACTGCGATTCCCTCATTTATCCCGTACCCTTCATTCAGTATCACATTCGCGACCTTCCTTCCTACTCCCTGGAGTTCCATGAGATCTTTCATGTTGTTTGGAACCTTGCCGTGAAATTTTTTCACTACCAGAACTGATGCTGCTTTCAGGTTCCTTGCCTTTGTTTTATAGTAATTTATCCCTTTCAGGTACCTCTTCAGAGTGCCGAGATCTGCCTTAGAGTAATCCTCGAAAGTCTTAAACTTTTTGAAAAGCTCCTCTGTGGTTTTGTTTACCTGCCTGTCTGTGCATTGCGGCGACAACAGCGCTGCGACGAACAGCGTTGTGAGATTGCTGTGCTTGAGTTGCGTTTGAAGCTCCCTTCCGTATCTGCGAGACAGCTTATTGAAAACAAGACTGGGGGAAATGCCTGCGTTATCCATAAATACTTCATATAATAATATATTTCAAACAATAAAAGTGTTTCCGTGGCAAGAAAAACTTCCGCGGCAGGTAGATTCTATCCTGCGGATCCAGGACAGCTCGACAAGCTAGTTTCTGAATTGATCAAAGGTGCAGAAATAGACAGCAAGGCGTACTCCGATTCCTATTCCTTCGTTTCACCGCACGCCGGTTATGCTTACTCCGGAAGTGTTGCAGCATATGCATATTCCGTGCTTCAGGAAGCGTGCAGGAAGCGAAAAATAGATACTCTGGTCATCATAGGCCCTAATCATGCTGGCTACGGCGAGCCGATCGCAGTATCACTTCAGGACTGGCAGACGCCTCTGGGGCTTGTAGAGAATGACATCGAGTTTTCAAGGATGCTTGCACACTCCTCCTCCGAAATAAGCGATGATGAAACAGCACACGCGTACGAGCACTCCATAGAAGTGCAGTTGCCTTTCGTGCAGAAGACCGCGAAAGGGACCAAATGCGTGTTCATATGCATGGGCGACCAGTCCTATTATGCAAGTTTGATGCTGGCCGATGCGATATTCAAATCCTGTGAACTTCTAAAGAGGAGTGCAGTGGTCATCGCGAGTTCCGATTTCAACCACTATGAATCGGCAGCCATCGCCAGTGAGAAGGACATGCCTGCCATAGAGGAGCTGTTGCGTCTGGACGCAAATGAATTCATCGAGCTGATTCACAAAAACAAGAGCAGTGCCTGCGGGCACGGCCCGATAGCAGTTGCAGCACTCTTTGCGGCGAAAAACAAGGCTAAGAAAGGAGTCCTGCTGAAATATGCGAACTCCGGAGACATAACAAAGGACTATTCTTCAGTGGTTGCATACGCCAGCATGGCGTTCGTGTAACTTATTGCAAACCACTCTCAGGGCTTATCCCTTATCATAAGAGATAAGGAAGGGCTTGTAACCCTGATTTTGTAATTAGACTCCCAAGCGCCTTCTTGTGGCGAATTTATATATTTATGTTTATAAATATGTTTTATGGTTAAAAGCTGCATGTGCACGGTATTTGAGGCACTCGGAGATCCTACCCGCTATAAGATGGTCTCGGCGCTACTTTCGGGAGAGCGATGTGCATGTGAGCTACCCTCTATGGTGGGCAGAGCTCAGCCGACTGTTTCGTTGCAACTCAAGCGTCTGGTGAAAGCAGGTATTCTCTCTGCAAGAAAGGATGGAAAAAAGATCATTTACAGAATCTCTGACGCTCGCGTGAAGAAACTGCTTGAGAAAAGTAAACAATGTGGTTATCATGGCAAAAGATGAGATTAAGAAAATAGTGAAAGAAGGCTATAGTAAGATTGCTAAAAAAGGTTCGGATTGTGGCTGCAGATGTTCCTGCGATGAACCAAGCAAGGAAGAGATGGCGATTGAGATGGGCTATTCTCTCAGCGAGATAAAGGCTGCCCCTGATGCAAATCTAGGGCTGGGCTGCGGAAATCCGCTTGCTTTTGCTAAAATAGCGGAAGGTATGACTGTTCTTGACCTTGGCTCTGGAGCAGGATTCGATGCTTTTATCGCTGCAAAAAAAGTCGGAGACAAAGGAAAGGTAATAGGGGTCGACTTTACTCCTGAGATGATAGATAAAGCGGAAGGAAACGCAAAGAAATATGCTTTTTCAAATGTGGAATTCAGGCTTGGAGACATCGAAGAGCTGCCAATTGAAGACGCTTCTGTTGATGTGGTAATCAGCAATTGTGTCATAAATCTCGCCCCTGACAAGAAAAAGGTGTTCGAGGAGGCTTTTCGCGTCCTTAAGCACGGAGGCAGGCTGCTTGTTTCGGACATTGTCTTGCTGGAAAAACTCACAGAGCAGCAAAAGAAAGACAATGCTCTGATAGTAGGTTGCGTAGCAGGTGCACTGCTTAAACAAGAATACATCAGCTTAATAGAGAATGCCGGATTTGAAGTAAATATTCTTTCAGAGCACAAAAATATCGACAAGCCTCAGTATGAGGGGTTTCCGCTTGAAAGCCTGAAAGTCGACGCATACAAACCTGCAATCTGCAAGTGCCAGAAACATAACAAATAGGATTTCTCTTATCACTTATCCTAGGCTGTAAGGGAGGGCTGCCTAGCTTTTGCCTGAAAACCTCTCGGGGCAATTAACAATTTTCCTGTGGGAAAACGTGCAGGATTGGTTCAGGTTTGATGGGATTTGCCATAGGGATCTGGGCACGTGATTATTCTTTTTGTAAGCGTAGCAATTCCCCAAAATTCATCTTTCCGTTATATAACGATAAACCAAATATCACCCCTTGCGCACCAAGATCGAATGCGGCCACAGCATCCTTGGCATCACGCATGCCTCCAGCTAGCCATACTGGCTTACTGCAAATGTTTACTGCTTTTGAAAGCAATTGCAAGTCTGGCCCTTTCTCCATCCCATCGAGATCCACAGAACTTACTATTATGCCACCAACCTTGCACTCTTCAGTCAGCCGAAATGCTTCTGGGAGCGCTACAGCAGTTTTATTCTTCCAGCCCTTTATTCTGGCGAATGGAGGATTTCCTCCAAAGTCAAGTGCAGCCCATATTTTTTCGGAGCCAAATGTTTCAGTGCATCTGATCACATCTTCTTTTGACTCAAACAGTGCCGTGCCGAACACAACACTGTCTGCGCCTGCTGCAAGGGCGTCGCTGGCAAGCGCATAGCTCCTCAATCCGCCTGCCCATTGGATTTTCATCTTCTTGCATACCTTGCGCAGTTCTCCAAGGATTGCAAGATTGCCTTTCCTTCCGAATGCGGCATCCAAATCGACTACGTGCAAAATTTCAAATCCGGCAGCTTCATATTTGGCTGCAAGCTCCAGAGGATCACCAAATATCCTCTTTGTGCCTTCCTTTCCCCGCACCAGTCGCACTGCGCTATTTCCGATTATATCTACTGACGGAATCACAACTCTTGTTCTTTCCATATCCCTG
>Ga0208045_1000715_pt1 | contig 12002 bp, 10 predicted proteins | sample PL_2010_200m_FD_184160 | JGI IMG/M metagenome (GOLD analysis project Ga0208045, IMG submission 184160) | Freshwater microbial communities from Powell Lake, British Columbia, Canada to study Microbial Dark Matter (Phase II) - PL_2010_200m... | ecosystem: Environmental > Aquatic > Freshwater >...
ATCATTTCCCGTATTGTGAGGTGAAGGTAACACTTGCGGGTACGCCGTTGTTGTTGTTCCCACTGTAGTCATTTGCATTGCCGTTGAGCGGCCACCAGCCCACGAGGTTCTGCAGCTTCATCGGCGCGCCTCCAATGCCCTCCAAGTAGAGTGCCTGTATCTGGTTCGCTGAGAGGGAGGCGTTGTAAAGCTGGAAATTTGCAAGAGAACCAGGAAGGTACTGTGATAATGTAGGTTGCCCATAAGCACCTATGACTGAAGGATGGGTAGTGCCAAGTGTTACATTCTCTTGAGCGACGTTTACTGCAGTTGATTGAGTATCAACATAAAGAGTAAGAGACGTTCCTCCACCATAAGACCATCCCACAAAATGCCAGGCATTTAGAGATAATGCAGGACCAGAATAAGCAATTCCTCCGTTATAGAAAGCGACATTGCTACCGTCATCGTAGAGCAATGCTAATTTGTTAGCAGCTACCGTTCCATAATTGAATATTATTGGACCAACTGAAGCGGAAGTAATGTAAACCCATCCGACGAAGGAGCTCGGAGATGCACCGAGCGGAAACCCAAAAGTGCCTGTGCTAATGTAGCTGCTCGCGCCGTTAAACTTTGCAACATACTGCGGCAGTTGCCCGGTGCAGACTCCCATCAGGTTGATGTTTGTTGTCGTACCTGGTCCGCTTGGCCTGAACACCTGACAGGCTCCAGGTGGAGCACGTGGTGAAAATGAAGAGGAGTTGAAGACGCCGAGTTGGAAGAGAGCACCAAGTACGACTGCGATTATAAGAATTGCCCACCCGTAGGTCATCAGGTACTCCATCGCAGACTGCGCTTTTGTTCTTTTTCTCATCGTCTCGTAGAAAGAAGGCTTATGATAAATAAAAAGGTATGTTCGTTACAGGAAGCACATCACCACAAAGAATATAAGTATGCAAACCAAAGAGATAAGGTAGAGTTCTACAGCCAACAATGTCTTCAGAACTTCTATTTTAAAGTTAAAGCAAGGTGCTGATTTGACAAAACCAATGCATAGATCAAGTAGCTACAGAAAGCTAGACAGAGTTACACCTAGTGGAAGGCATGTGATCCATTACGAAAGAAAGAAAAACAGCATGCCGCACTGCGCAATATGCAGAGCGGAACTTAACGGAATCAGCATAAGCAGGAATGCTAAGGGGAGGAGCAGGAAGACTAATTCAAGGATTTTCGGCGGAGTGCTCTGTTCAACATGCACAGGAGAGGTGATAAAGTTGGCTAGCAGGATAGAGAATGGAGAAATGCGAGTTAATGACATAAGCATGAGGCACAAGACATATGTTCTGCAGATGATTGCACATTAAGGTGAATTTGTGACACTAGTTGAAGTAGGAAGGGTTTGTGTAAAGAAGTTTGGAAGAGACGCTGGAAAGAGGGCAGTCATCATCAAGGCGATTGATGCTAATTTTGTCAGCATAGTCACAGCAGGCAGGCTGAATGAAAGGAGGTGCAACATGAAGCATCTTGAGTTCCTTTCTGAGAAGGTTGACGTTACGAACAAAGAGCAGCTTGCAAAAGCGCTCGAAGTCGACGCATCGAAGCTGAAGATATAATCATTCTCGCACTGTTTGCGTTCGGGGTGTTCAGCGCAAGCCTAACCTAACTAATTAAAACCTTCTTTGAGAATGTTAATTGACTCTATGCCTGTAACTATAGGTCCTAAGATCAAAAAGATCATACAAAGGGACCAGAAAATAATGCTGACAACGACCAGGGAGCTGTTTCCTTTCGTTGCAGAACGCGGAGAAGGAGACTTTGCTTTTGATGCCGAGGGCAACAAATTCATCGACTTCAGTAGCTTTATCGGCGTTTACGCTCTGGGTGTAAATTCCAATGCTCAAGTAAGAAATGCGATAAAGGACCAGGTAGACAAGCTTATGCATCCGGGATTTCTTGACTTTTATTCGGAACTGCCAGTTAAGTTTGCAGAAAACCTGATAACACTATTTCCAAAAGGATTTGGCAGGGTATTTTTCTCCAACTCAGGAACGGAAGCGAATGAGGACGCAATAAAGCTTTCAAAAATATTCACAAAAAGGCACCACCTGATATCCTTCTACAATTCATTCCACGGAAGAAGCATGGGGTCGCTCTCTTTGACGGCAAGCAGGTCGATACAGCACGCGCAACTTGGTCCTTTCATTCCTGTCTCGCATGCCCCTTACCCGTATCCTTATCGTTCTCAGCATCCTGACGACCCAGAGGAATGCACCAAAGAAAGCATAGAGTTTATAGAGAAAAACATATTCGAAAAGGAAGTGCCTGCAAATGAGATAGCTGCGATATTTGCAGAACCCATACAGGGAGAGGGAGGGTACATCGTTCCACCCAAGGGCTTTTTCAAGTGTCTTAGAGAACTTGCAGACAGGCACGGCATTTTGCTAGTAGATGATGAAATACAGGCAGGCTACATGCGAACGGGCAAATTCCTTGCGCTTGACAATTTCGGAGTTAGTGCAGATATATACACGATGTCCAAAGCATTGGGAGCAGGGCTTCCTCTCGCGGCTACAATTTCAAGGAGTTCTTTTGGAGACGTACCGGCAGGGGAGCACGCGGGCACTTTTGGAGGAAATTTGGCTGCCGTCGCCGGAGCCAATGCGGCGCTTAACTATGTAAAAAGGAATATGCGAAAGCTGCAGGCGCAAGTGAAAGAAAAAAGCAAAATAGTATTCAAGAGGCTTAATGAAATCAAGGATACCTATGAGATAGCAGGGGACGTCAGGGGAATTGGACTGATGATCGGAATAGAGTTTGTTAAAGACAAGGAAGGAAAGGAACCTGCAATAAAAGAAAGAAATGGCATATTGCTTTCCTGCTTCAACAAAGGACTCATTTTACTTCCTGCAGGAAAATCATCCATAAGAATCATACCGCCAATAACAATAGCAAAGCATAATTTACAAAAGGGGCTTGACCTGTTTGAAGAAGCGATCAAAGAAAATACAATATAAGGGAATTAGAGCAGTAAAGGAAACGTCTGCAGGAGTGATAGCCTTCCTAATTCGAGACAAAAAAATACATGTGCTGTTGCTCGTAAGAAATAACGCCTTTCTCGGAATAGACGATAAAGAAGTCAGGATAGACATAGGACCAAAGGGGCATGTGGAGAAGGGGGAAAGCATTGTGCATGCTGCGAGCAGGGAGACCAGGGAGGAAATAGGGATACCGCTTCACATTGACACGCATTTCAAGGAAACAATAAATTATTCTTTCACAGTGTTTGATAAGAAAACGCAGAAGCAGGAAAAAATAAGCAAAAAGGTGGTCTTTTTCCTCGCCTTCATGAACCGCAAAGACGCTAAACGGATAGCTCTATCAGAGGAGCACATAAGGTACTATATTGTTCCAGTGGATGAGGCTATGGAAAAGATAGTATTTCAGAACCAGAAAGATGTAATAGAAAAGGCAAGGGAATACATAAGCGTGCACTACCTTACATGAAGTTAACTAGGTTGAACTGGCCTTTGTTCTCCTCTACATTAAGTTCCAGGCTGCCGAACAGGCTGTCTATCTCATCTCTTATCAGGGAGATTCTCTGAGTAGTATAAGAGTCCAAGTCGTACCTTTTTGCGAGATTGGTTGCGGTGTCCAAATATTTCTCTATGCTTCCTTTTGATATTGTGAGCAGCAGCTTTCCCTTGTCCTTGGTGCATTTTCCGCTGAGCGGCACCCTTCTGTACTTTGCGTTGCATGACGCGCATCTGAATCTCTGCTTGGAGAAAGAGTGCAAATTTCCTAAAAGATCTGGTATGAAATGGCTCATGATGAGTCTTCTTGCGGCATCCCGCTTGTCTATCGACTCAAGCATGTCCATCAGCTTGAACTCCGCCTCTATCTTCTCATCCATCGTTTTGAGCACAGTATACATGCTCTTTCTGGGAGAGTTCTTCACTGCGTTAGGAGAAGCGTTGTGCGTGAATCTAAGGTTTTCAAACACTTCCTTGGTCCCTAGCCTGTTCTCTACAAGCTCGACTGTGACTTCGGAAGGTGATGCGTTTGCCATTGTTTTGTTGTAAAAGTCTAGTGAAAATGCGCTTGTTACCTCCATCGCATGCACTTCGTCATCTACTTCCTTGGGCATCACCCTGGTCATGAGCAGCAGAGGCTCGTCCATCGTGCCTCCTATCGTGGTAGGCAGGTAGTCTTTGGAGAAGTTGATCAGCACTTCAAGAAGCAGCATTGTCGTGTCTTCGTCGCCGTCGGCATTTCTCCTCCTTGCAGCTATCGTGTAGGGGTGCGCGAAGCCCACGTTTGCTTCTGTGAATCCCACCAACCTATTCAGGATTGCACAGGAAGTGTGTGGAGAAAGCGTAAGTAAAAGTTGCCCTACCAGGTCGTTGCTGCTCTTCGCGTTATAGAAAGGTTTGAGACCATAGAGCCTCTGAAGCATTTCATCCACAAATAGGGAGACGTTGAACAGATACTCCGCACCTCTCTTGTTTAGTATCACATCCTGGTGCTTTAATTCGAGAAGCTGGTCATCACGCGTGAGCTCGCTGCCCAGATAGTCTTTTTCATAGCCCATCTCCCTGAGTTTCTCAATGCCAACGCCCACTTCCTTTGGGTAGAAGTGCGTTATGGGCATGTCTGTTGCATCGAACCTGGCTGTGGTGTCTTTGTAAATATACACGTTGTACTTTGCTCTCAGTATCCCCTTTTCTATCGGTTCCGCTATCCTGTCTCTGTTCATGAGCCCCCTTACTCCCTTTACGGATCTGGGTAGCATCGGGTTGCCCAGCTTGCCAAGCGCATTGGAGACAAGCTTAGGGAAGTCGACATCTCTTTCAGAATATCCTTCTGTTTCGGCCCCGCACTGGGTACAACGGATTGCTTCTTGTTGCGTTTTGCACCTGGGGCATACTCTCTCGATTTTTGTGTGTTTATCACAGTTGTAGCAGTACGGAGTATCTATATTCAGACCGCAGGAAGTGCACTTGTATCTGGCAATCTCTACGTGCAAAGTCTGCTTCCCGAACTTCTTGGAGTCAGAAGTGTAGGCGTTGGAGAGGTTCCTGTCCTTGCCTCCCTGAAAACCCACAGGAAAGAGCACATTGGGGGTCGGTTTCATTAGCCTCTCCCTTGCCTTCTCGGGCCTGCCTATTCTGGCCCCAAGGAAAGTAGACCTTTTCATGAGGTTTACAGGAGAGACTGTGTTCAACATCATGAGTACGTTTTCGTATTGCCCTTTATATTTTTCTATTGTGTTTTCAGAAACATCCAGCGAGCCTTCTTCTCCCTTAGCAAACCCAAGGGACGCTATCAGGCTCTTCGCGAACTCGCTTTGCAGTATCATTGTGCTGTTTTTGAGCTTGCATGGAATCATCAGAAGCTCCAGTGTTCTTCTGATGCCTTCGTTTCCTGCACCGCACTGCAGTTCTAAATCCTGGACATCGTGCAGAGTCTTCCAAACTGTTGCCTTTATCGATTCTGCCACGTTTCTAGCAAGCTGCTCCAGATTTTGCTGCGTTACCGCATTAAATTCAAAAAGGAACTTTGGATGCAAAGGCACTCCGTATTTTATAGAAAGCTGGTACGCATCCTCGAAGACCAATGATGTGTGGTCTATAGTGTTTGCTCCGTTATCCGCCTCTCGCAACTGCACCCCCCAGAACTCCTCTACATAGCTGCTTGGCTGCAGGAGCGTGTTCGTCTTCCTGAAGTCTCCATAGGTTATCAGTATGTCCCCAAGGGCTATTATCGCGTCTATTTCGTTCTTGACTCTGTGGGCGGTATCAGTGTCATTTACTCTGAGCAGTTCGCCGGACTTGAGCCTCACGAAAGGCCCTTCTATGGAATCTACCGGAGCTGCGACGCATCCCTTTCCTGGAAGCTCCACCTTTAGCTGCGTGCCTACGCTTATGAAGTCGTTTATTACAACCATCGTGGCAGGGCTGACTCCCTTTGCCGCTATTCCAGTCATCCTGCTCCTTCCGTACCTGAGCCTGAAACCTCCGAAGTGCTTCGGGTACGCGAGTATAGGCCTGCCTGCGACAAGCTCGTCAAGAAACACAGCATGATCCTCTTTCGGATCGCTCTTTTTCCCTTTGTCTACCTTTATTATGCTATCGAGCCAGCTCCAGTCGAGACCTGCCTTCTTGACCTCCCTGGATACGCCCTTTGCTTTCTGGGCTATGCTGCTTAATGCAAGAGGGACGCCTCCGCGTATCTTGTTTGTGATCATCTGCTCCTTTCCGTCAAAGCACTTGCGGTATATGCCTGCGTGCACGCTTATCTCCAGATCTTCAGTGGGAACGCCTTCCACGCAGATGGGACAATTCGCAACTATCGTGCGCAAGTCTTCAGGGCTGGGCTTGTACTGAAGGTTAACCACCCTTTCGTGATACAACTCCACCTCCTCCAAGTATCTTTCTATTTCATTCGGAGTTGCCTTGTAGTCGCCTATGTTGAAGAATTTCCTTGCGTAATCCGCGAAAGCAACCGAAAGCGCTACGGAAGTGCCTCCTGCGCTTCTTATAGGGCCTGCATAGGACAATGAGATGTAGTCGGAACCGTCTGGATTTTTGTAGTGCCCCACGTACTGCAGTCCTTCAGTAGGAGCCACAAGCACGCCTTCGGTCTCTATTGCAAGCGCCACCTTTACAGCAAGCTCTATCCTCTTTATCTGCTCGTAGCTCTCAAACGCAGGACTGGTGCAGATCTCTTTTATTACGCAGAAAATCATCTCCCTTCGCGTCCTGTCTTTCTGATTGCTTAAAATCAGCTCTGACAGTCCTTTGACTCCTATCAGCGCCTCGACCCTCCCTGCAAGGTTGGGTGCCGCTTTCACCTCCACATAGGGTTTGGGATCGAACCCTATTGCCTTTGCTTCGCTCGCTGCCTTGAAAGCGACTTCATAGCCTCTTTCTAGAGTTTCGAAGTAATTGTCTATATCCAGTTAAACACCTATGCGATATTGAAATCTATGAGGCTCGTACGCAATATCTTGGTTTCGAATACAGGCAGAAGCGCGGGAGATGGTATGTGACCCTGTTTTATCTGATAAGAAGTTCTGTCTTGCCATGTACCGCTGTTCAGAACTGTGGTGCCGTGATATTCGTCGATTCCATTTTTATGTATGTGACCCATGTGCAGTATATCGGGCACTTCGTCTATCACCATCGCGTCAGTTTTGCTTGGAACTATGACGTTGTTACCGTATATTGGGGAGAGGTGCCTTCTTCTGAGAGCTTCTTTTGCCGCTTCTGCGGGCAGCCCATAGCTGCACCCGGAAACATTATGTATTATCGAATCGAGCGAAGTGCCGTGATACGCCAGGACCCGCACGCCATGCAAGTTTAAGTAGCATGGACTTGAGACAAGATGTACGTTTTCCTGTGCGAAGTCTTTCAAAAAGCAGTTCCCGATTCTGGGCTGTGGCTCGGCCCTTTGCACTGCATCGTGATTTCCTGGCATCGCGAATATTTCAATGTAATCAGGTATGCTCTTGAGGAAGTCGAAAAACACAGAATATTGCCTGTATATGTCTGTTATGTTCAGCTCCTTTTCCTGTTCAGGATATATTCCGATCCCGTCAACGAGATCGCCTGCTATCACTATGTATTTTACCTTCGCGGCGAGGTCTTTCCTGTTGTCCACCCCGCCATTCAGCCACTCAAGAAACTTTCCAAACTGCTTCTCCATGAAGAGCCGGTGGCCTATGTGAAGATCAGACACGAAAGCGATAGCTATGTCTTCTTCGGTCGTGTGCATAGGGTGTATTGGGATGTCAGGCCATAGCATCTTGTTTGCAATTATGAAAGGATTGGAAAGCTTGCCCTTCACTGCAATGACATCATCTCTTGCAAGCTTCGTTGCGGAATCAAAGAGTTCGTTGGCGCTATCCTTTAGTTTTCTTGCTGGTTTTATGAAGAGTACCTTGGCTGTGCCGCTTTCATCCTCGATTGTAACGAGCAGGTGTCCTTTCTTTGTAACTATCCTATCATAAATCATTCCGACTAGCACGATCTCCCTTCCGTCCATATATTGTTTTATGCCTTCTATGCTGCCTATCATTCCGCTGAACCCGTTCCCGTGCGACCTTATTATGTCTCGCAGCTTTCTGAAACGATCCTGGAAGTGATCGACAAAATCGCTAACCCCAGAGGATACCCTCTCCGCTTTCGTCTCCCTTATCCTAAACTTTGACGAAACGTCTTTTGCAGTTGGTTTAAAGCCCGCCGAGCTCAGTACTTCCACTATTTGTATGGGTTCTTTCTTTTCGCCGAACCCAGCAAGTATCTCACTAAGCTCTTTTTTTCCAAGTATGCTCGCTCCCGACTCCTCGAAGCGTTTGGTTATTCCCGCTATTAAAGAATTGAGATCTATGTTTTCAAGGTCAATTTTCGTTATCTCGGAGCTTATGATTACCTTGCCATTTAGTCTGCTGACGAGTTCCATCAATGCGTCGTTAGGCATAAGCAATTAACCCCAAATAATTAGTGATTGGATTTCGCTGCAATCCTATTTAAAGTTTTGGCAGAAGAGCAATGACCTACCAAACCAAAAGGGGCAACGGGGTAGATGTTGTTCGCATCATTTCCCGTATTGTGAGGTGAAGGTAACACTTGCGGGTACGCCGTTGTTGTTGTTCCCACTGTAGTCATTTGCATTGCCGTTGAGCGGCCACCAGCCCACGAGGTTCTGCAGCTTCATCGGCGCGCCTCCAATGCCCTCCAAGTAGAGTGCCTGTATCTGGTTCGCTGAGAGGGAGGCGTTGTAAAGCTGGAAATTTGCAAGAGAACCAGGAAGGTACTGTGATAATGTAGGTTGCCCATAAGCACCTATGACTGAAGGATGGGTAGTGCCAAGTGTTACATTCTCTTGAGCGACGTTTACTGCAGTTGATTGAGTATCAACATAAAGAGTAAGAGACGTTCCTCCACCATAAGACCATCCCACAAAATGCCAGGCATTTAGAGATAATGCAGGACCAGAATAAGCAATTCCTCCGTTATAGAAAGCGACATTGCTACCGTCATCGTAGAGCAATGCTAATTTGTTAGCAGCTACCGTTCCATAATTGAATATTATTGGACCAACTGAAGCGGAAGTAATGTAAACCCATCCGACGAAGGAGCTCGGAGATGCACCGAGCGGAAACCCAAAAGTGCCTGTGCTAATGTAGCTGCTCGCGCCGTTAAACTTTGCAACATACTGCGGCAGTTGCCCGGTACAGACTCCCATGAGGTTGATGTTAGTCACTGTTCCGGGGCCGTTGGTCCTGAAGACCTGGCATGCTCCTGGAGGTGCCCGTGGTGAAAAGGAGGATGAATTGAAAACTCCTAGTTGGAAGAGTGCTCCAAGCACAACCGCGATTATGAGTATTGCCCACCCGTAGGTCATCAGGTATTCCATTGCGGACTGCTGCTTGGACATATTTCTTTACTGGTAAGAGAAACTATTAAAAACGCACAGGGGCAGGAAAACAAACGGCTTGCCCACGCCTAGCGCATTTTGGTTTGGTAAAAATTAGTCCTTTACAGATTCAAGCAGGCTCAGTATGTTCCAGATGACAGTCCTTGCATATGGCGGCAGGTTTATGTCGTTGCTTACTTCGTCGAGCTTGTATGTTGCTGTTGATGATTTTACAGAATAGCTTCCTTCCTCTTGCTGCAGCGCTTTCTTTGCCTCCTCTAACGCAGCCTTCACGTTCCTAGGTACGCTGTTGTCGTTAAGCAGTATGTCTATCTGCTGTTTTATCTGAGTAATAGTCTCCTCATGTGTTTTGTCATCTTTCATAATTACACCTTTTGTTTCGGAGGCTCGGTTTGACCAAATAGTCTTTTGGGCGCAAAGAGCGCCATTATCCCGTCCAAGCCGTCTGAACTTCAGTAGCCATCAGAGTATGTGTAGACCGATAAGTATCTCTCTCGATATTTATAAACGTTTGTGCTGACTCTTGTGAACAGGGCGCATGCGTCTAAGAAGTGAAATTTTAAAACCAATCCTTATATAGGAACCCGCACGTACTTCAGTTAGATCCTGATGCTTAATCCCTTACGTGAGTCGAGCGACGTAAAACAAGAGACAGATGGACGTAAGGATGGACTCTGGAGAACTGAGAACGGAAGAAGATTTGAGGAATTGGTAAGGGATATATTCAAGCTTAAGAAATCAAAGCTTTATTCTCTGGTGCGACCAGATATTTTCGATCCGGGCAAAGGCATAATCGGAGAAGTGAAGTCTGTTTTTGCAGGAGAAAAGAGAGTGACTTTATACACAGATCAGATAAAAAAATATCTTGAGTTTGCAGATTACCTGGGAAAGCAGACGCTTCTCGATAAGGAAATAACTAAGATGTCTGTCTTTTATTTTATTGTTGCTTATGACGAGAAGGGGTCTCTGGAAAAAATATATGTGCTGGATAAAGAAACATTGGAGAACTTGCTTGGTTTTGATGAGGAAAAAACAAAATGGAGGCTTCCTAATAATCCAAGGCTTCAGAAGAGGGTGGACGTTCTTGATGACAAGACTCAAACGTTCCTTTCAGTCAGAAGAGGCGCCTCCAAACAGAAAAGAGATAGGGGCAATTTGCGTGACGATGCTTTGGATAAAAATAAAAAGGGCGCTTACGTGAGGCTGAACTTCGCAGAACTTGACGTGCTTTGTTCTGCATCATCAAGAAAGGGCTATGATGGAAAGAGGGTTAGGATTCAGCGTCCTGCTTCATTGTCAGTGCCGGAACTTGGTTTGGGAAAGGCACATTGCGTTGCAAATGCTGAACCGCTAGGGATTCCACTTTCTTCGCGCCCAACCGCCAGAAAGGTCCTTGTCAAGGCTTGATGCCTTCTTCTGTGTGAATCGGGCCCGGCGGGATTTGAACCCGCGGCCTTTAGCTGTCTTCTAGTTGTTAGAAGGCTACCGCTCTATCCAAGCTGAGCTACGGGCCCTTGTTATTCATATGTAAAACAGATTTCTTATGTTTTCTGTTGTTTGCTCTGCTACTTCCTCTAAAGAGACTCCCTTCAGTTTGGCTATTGTTTTGCATACCTCGATGACATCCGCTGGAGTCTTTCCTACTATTGGCGAATCCGTTTCTGCAACAAGGCTATCCAAGCTCAGCTTCTGTATTATTTTTTCTCTCCTTGATGTTTCTGCGGGAGGTATGGAAATCAGGTATCCTCTTTCTGCAAGCTCTTCTGCTTGTTTTTCATCCCCCTCAAAGAAATGAAACATTGCTTTCCTTATCTGCATTTCAGTTAGCATCTCCATAATCTCCTTTAGGGCGCCTCTTGAATGTATGACAACTGGCAGCTCCAGTGATTTCGCTAAATGGAGCTGTTTTGAAAAGGTCTCCTCTTGCTGCTCTCTTTTATTCTGACCTGTAACCTTAACATCGATGCCTATTTCTCCGATCCCGACTATCTTTCTGCTGCTTTTTATGAGTTCTTCTAGCTTTGAAACGAATGCTGAATCTGATGCCACGAAATCGGGGCCTATCCCGACCACTGCAAAAACAGGCTCCTCTCTTGAAAGCGCTGCGACTTCCACGCTGTCCTTCCAGCTTCCGCCTGCAGCGATCATGGCGCTTACCCCCTTCCCTCGCGCTTCGCGTATTGTCGCGATTGGATTTTTAAATAGATTGATGTGGCAATGCGCATCCGTAAATTCTGTTTTTATCGCGAGCTCTAGCTTCTCAACATCTAGAGTTTGAGAGTGCTGCATGTTCCCTTTCCTTACTATCTATTATGTCGCGCAGCGCTTATCAAAGGCACAGGTACTTTGATTGATGCAGATAAATGAGCTTTTTCTTTTGATTCTTCTTGTTCTCCTCTAATGCGCATCGCTTCGAGGATGCATTCCTGCATCTCTGTTTTTGAATATGGAGAGCTTCATGCTTTCTATGTGAACACTCAGACCTTCCTCCGAAATTGTAGTTGTCGCTCCGATTTGAAAAAGAGGCAGGGCATTCCCCTTTCGCTCTGAATCTCAACGCCTCTTTAAATATTTTAGTGTTATAA
>Ga0208045_1000719_pt1 | contig 11983 bp, 7 predicted proteins | sample PL_2010_200m_FD_184160 | JGI IMG/M metagenome (GOLD analysis project Ga0208045, IMG submission 184160) | Freshwater microbial communities from Powell Lake, British Columbia, Canada to study Microbial Dark Matter (Phase II) - PL_2010_200m... | ecosystem: Environmental > Aquatic > Freshwater > Lake...
CCTCAGCATCCTGGCCGGTAACCACATAGCTCGTGACGGCAGTGTCGGCACCAAAAACATCAGCAATGGCGCGGGCCGTGCCATCGTTGGGGGCGAGGATGAAGACATTGCCCTTGTCGGCGGCAGTAGCAGCGGTCAGGTTGGCCTGGGCCAGGTTCTTGGCCACATCGAACTTCCAGTCAGTGGTCACCTGACCGATGATCTTGCCCATCTCGTCTCGGGTCAGCGTGGCCTTGCTCTGCAGGGCTATCGCTTCGCTCGAGTTCTTGATGACAAAGGTGCCGTCGGCGATCTTGGGCTGCAGCACATCCCAGGCACCCTCGAAGAAGAGGAAGGCGTTGTTGTCAGAGGCCGCGCCGGCATACAGATAGAGCGGATTGCCCGTGCCGGTGGCGTGATCAACCAGGTATTGGCCCTGAGCTGCGCCAACCGAAACGCTGTCGAAGGTTACATAGTAGTCGACGGCATCGGTGTCCCGGATCAGGCGGTCGTAGGAGATCACCTTGACGCCGGCGGCCCTGGCTTCTGCGGCAGCGGCAGCAGCGGCGGTGGCATCCTGTGGGCAGATGATGATGACTTTAACGCCCTGGGCGATCAGAGCTTCAACGTTGGCTTTTTCCTTGGCGGAATCACCCTGGCTGAAGAGGATCTGAACCGTGTACCCGGCAGCCTTGAAGGCAGCATTGAAACGGGTCTCGTCCTGGATCCATCTCGGCTCATCCTTGGTCGGTAGGATAACACCAACAGCTATCTTGCCGATCTGATCTATGTTTTTGAAGTCGGCAGCCGGCCAATAACCGGAATCGATCACGGCAGCCACGACATTTTTCTGATCGACGCTGACCACCACAGAAGGCTTGGCAGGGACATCGATCTTGCCGTTGTTGTAGGTTGTGGTCTTTTCAGGGGTATTACCCTTCAGATAAGCAACCGCGGCGGCGATGGCATCGCTGACGAGCGTGCGGACATCCTTGAGGACGGTCATGGACTGCTTGCCATCGATGATGTATTGGACGGAGGGTTCCTCAGCATCCTGTCCGGTAATCACATAACTCGTGACCGCCGTATCCGCAGCAAAAGTGTCTGCAATGGAACGAGCGGTTCCGTCGTTCGGGGCGAGGATGAAGACATTGCCCTTGTCGGCGGCAGTAGCAGCGGTCAGGTTGGCCTGGGCCAGGTTCTTGGCCACGTCGAACTTCCAGTCAGTGGTCACCTGCCCGATGATCTTGCCCATCTCGTCTCGGGTCAGCGTCGCCTTGCTCTGCAGGGCTATCGCTTCGCTCGAGTTCTTGATGACAAAGGTGCCGTCGGCGATCTTGGGCTGCAGCACATCCCAGGCGCCCTCGAAGAAGAGGAAGGCGTTGTTGTCAGAGGCTGCGCCGGCATACAGATAGAGCGGATTGCCCGTGCCGGTGGCGTGATCAACCAGGTACTGGCCCTGAGCTGCGCCAACCGAAATGCTGTCGAAGGTTACATAGTAGTCGACGGCATCGGTGTCCCGGATCAGGCGGTCGTAGGAGATCACCTTGACGCCGGCGGCCCTGGCTTCTGCGGCAGCAGCAGCAGCGGCGGCGGCGTCCTGCGGGCAAATGATGATCACTTTGACGCCCTGGGCGATCAGTGATTCAACATTGGCCTTTTCCTTGGCAGAATCACCCTGGCTGAAGAGGATCTGGACATCGTACCCGGCAGCCTTGAAGGCATCGTTGAAACGGGCCTCATCCTGAATCCATCTCGGCTCATCCTTGGTCGGTAGAACAATACCAACCGAGAACCCCTGCGTGGTTGCAGTAGGAGTAGGTTTTGGTCCACAGGCTGATAAGACCATTGCCATCACAGCCAAGGTGGCAAACAATACGTAAAGCGAACTCTTCTTAAACATTGGATTTTCTCCTTATATGGTATGCGAACGAAAGTTTGAAATGGATGTTCTATAGAGTATTGTCGTTTGAATCGCTATTACCTCCTTTCACTCAATGTGGTGAATTTGATAGGAAATGGTCATCGATTATGGCAATCGTATCTATTCCGCTGTTGAATCGTAGAGGATGATTACCAACTTTGCACAATAGACTTGTGGTCAAAAAGGAAAAGTGTCAAATATTGGGTTTTTCGAGCGCAGATTTGGCACTAAGACGCCCTATATGACGGCCTTATTCTAATATGCCACAATTCAATATGAGTTTAGCATATGAAGAAAGGCATGCTTGGTCTTTTCCCCCCTACTTCTTAGGGGGATTCCCCCTATTTTGTGTACGGTCCTAGGTGGCTATGTCTGGATTGACGTCTACCCTCGGATGGGGAATCTCCACCAGGAGCAGTGAACCCCCTTCTGGCAGGCGCTGGAGGCGGAAGCGTCCTCCTAAGAGAGCCACCCGTTCGCCGATTCCTATTAATCCATAATGACCTTTGGCTGCGAGTGAAGCCAGGTCAAAATCTTCAGCTAGTCCCAGTCCATCGTCGCGCAAAGAAACCTTGAGCGTGCGCGGCGAGCTATGCTGTAAGCTAACTTGTACACAAGATGCCTGAGCGTGCCGCCAGACATTGTTTAACCCTTCTTGAACGATACGGAAAATGGACAACTCGGCGGCTTCAGGCAGGCGTCCCAGGTTCGCATCCAGGGTTAGAATGACCTTGATGCCTGTTCGCACCGACCAGTCGCGGGTGAAGGATTGCAACGCGGCGCCTAAGCCGAGGCTGTCGATCGTCAGCGGGCGCAAGTTACCGCAGATACGCCGCAGGTTGTCCACCAACTCGCGGATGTACTGGCGGACATCAGATAGATCATTTGCCAAAACCGGTGACACAGCCTGCTCAGTTTCCATCCCCTCCAACTCGTAGTTGATGCTCAACAAATCCTGCATTACCTGGTCATGAAGCTCGCGCGCAAGGTGCTTGCGTTCTTGCTCGCGCTCTGACAAGAGCCGACGCTGCGCTTCCAGCAAGGCCAGGTTGGCCTGGTCGAGGGCTTGCACTTGCTCGGCCAATTGCTCGGTCAGCTGGCGGTCGAGGGTGGTTTCAGAAGTCAGGTGTTTTCCCAAGAGCATTTGGTGGTAACGCAACTTTTCAGCATGCTCTCGGATTCGTTCGTAACTATCGAAGTCCCAAATGGCAGGGGAAGATTTTTGTGAATCCGCTGTACCAAGCAGAAGGCTGACCACAACTTCGCGGGTCGTTTCATCGGTGCGCAAGTCGGCGGCTTTGCGCCCCTGATCTAGAATGATGATCCGGTCAGTGACTGCGAAGAGATGATCCAGATTACTACTGCTGAACAGCACGGCGACTCCCTGCTGCCGCAAACTTTGAATCAGGCCGAGCAATCTTTGCTGATATGGATAACTCAGCAAGACGGTGGGTTCATCAATGATGACCATGCGGGCTGGGTGTGTGAGCACGCGGGCGATGGCGATCATCTGACGTTGTTCACCGGACAGATTGATAACTTTTTCGTGGATCGAGTTGGCCTCCATGCCAAGTTGCGACAGGATACGGATTGTCTCTCGAACCATTCGATCACGGTCAAGAAACCTGAAACTGCCCAGCCAGGCAGGCCAGCCAATTTCGTTTCCAAGAAAGATATTGCTGACGATGTCGAACTGGTCGTTGAGAGTCGCTCTTTGGTGGATGACGCTAATACCCAGGGAATTTGCGGAGAAAGGCCAGCTCAAGCGTTTATTGGCAAAATAGATTTCGCCTTCAGTAGGATCATACAGGCCGGCCAGCAGCATTGCCAGCACAGATTTGCCCGATCCAATGCCGCCCGTCAGCCCGACGACTTCACCCGGTTGGATTTCAAAACTCACCTGCTGGATAACCGGCAGTGTGCCGAAGGATTTGGAGAGGTTGACGACGCGTAAGAGAGGTTTCATGGCCCGAATCGGTAAAGAGAGGATAAACTTCTCCGCCGACAGTGTGATTATACATGAGGTTAACAGTGGTATAAATAGGGCATGGGCAATGTTCGAATTTTGCTGGCCGACGATCACGCCATCGTGCGGGCCGGCATTCGCAAGACGATCGAGGAAATCCCCGGCCTGGAAGTGGTCGGCGAGATGGGAAACGGGCCGCAGGTCTTCGCAGCCCTGGAACGGGAGCCGGCAGACTGCCTGCTGATTGACGTGACCATGCCCGATTTCGAGCCGATCACGGCCATTCGCAAGATCCGGGCGCTTTACCCGGCCCTGAAGATTCTAGTGGTCAGCGCTTACGATGACGTTATCTACGTTCAGGGACTACTGGGGGCGGGGGTCAATGGATATCACATGAAAGACCAACCTCTCAACGACCTGAAGCTGGCGGTTCAGCGGGTACTGGCGGGTGAGCGCTGGATCTCCAGCTCGTTGATCGGCAAGCTGGTGGGGCCGCCTCAAGGCACGGCGGCCATTCCACGGCTGACCAACCGCCAGCGCGCCCTTCTGCGTCTTCTTCAGCAGGGCTTCGACAACCAATCCATTGCACAGGAAACGGGGCTGAGCGTCAAAACAGTCGAGAACCACCTGACGCGCCTGTACCGGCAGATCGATGTCCAAAGTCGGCTGGAGGCAGTGAATTTTATTATGCGTTACCCTCAAATCCTGGGAACACCGGGGCAGGATGCTGCTCAGGCCGATGTTCCGGCCGGGCTGGGCATCCAGAAATGCGTGTCCATCCTGGTTGTGGACGATAACGCCCGCTATCGCGAGCAACTACAGCGCATGATCGGCAAGTTGTGTCCCCAGGCGACCATTTACGAGGCGGAGGGCATCCAAGACGCGGTTCGTCTCGCCCAGCGCATCGAGCTACAGCTTGTCCTGATTGATGTCGTCTTGGGGGATGAGGACGGCATCGCGTGTGTGCGGCGCATCAAGGCCATCCGCCCCCAAAGTCGCATCATCTTGATCAGCGCCTACCCCGACCGCGAGTTCCACCGCCAAGGGCTGCAATCCGGCGCGGTGGCCTTCCTAGACAAGAAGGACCTGGACTTGTCCACCCTGCGCCAGGTTATTTATGACGTTATCACCTGAGACTTGGTAAGGGCGTCGCCGATGGACCGGCGCACACCCGGGACGGTGAATCTGTTCATGCCGAGTAGGCCTTCGGCAGGTACTCCCCCATCCAGGCAGTTCGCCCCGCATACGGCGAATTGTGCCAGGCGGCAAAGTGGTTGGCAGACCTGGCCAAAGCGCTTGAGCCTGACCACAATCCTGCTCGCACGAGTGCCCAGGTGTGGGCGGAATGGGAAACCTGCCCGGCTTACCGCGTAGCAACAACGGCCGCGAAAGTGAGTTCCGCGATTTGCGCAGACAAATGCTACCCACCACCGGTCAGGTGGGAGCGGTCAAACGTCTGTTGTTACGTGAAGGGGCGTGGGAGCTTATCCCCGTTTTCGGCTGCCAGGCGGGTCAACTGCAATGAATTGTTGTTGGGCAGCCATCACACGGCGTGCTGTGAATAGGCGGCTAATATGCGGTCCATCTCCTGATTCACCTTCTCGTCCACACGCCGACGGCTCTCATCGGCATCAAACCATGCCAATGTGCGCTTGATGCCTTCGCGAAACGGGATGGTAGCCTGGAACGTGGGAACGAATGACTTGATCTTGCTGTTGTCAAACACCGCACTCCATGCCTTGTCTCCCAGCAGACTGCCTGCCAGGCTGGGCGCGACTCGTGCGATAAAGTCGGAGGGGATGTGCACGATGTTTGCCTCCACACCCAACGCTTGAGCGATGGTCTGATAGATCTGATTCCAGGTCAGGACTTCATCTGAAGTGATATGGAAGGCGTGCCCAAGAGCCTGCCAGTTGCCAACAAGACCCAGGAACCCGCGTCCAAAGTCTTCCGCATGCGTGACGACCCACAACGATGTGCCATCACCATGAACGATGATAGGCAACCCCTTCTTGAGGCGATTAGCCAGCGTGTAGCACCCCCAGCCTCCGATGGCAATGGGAAAATTCCAATCGTAGGTGAGGGATGGGCGTACGATAGTGACCGGGAAACTCTCTTCCCGGTAAGCTCGGATTAGCCGCTCTTCACATGCGATCTTGTCGCGAGAGTATTGCCAGTAGGGATTGTGGAGTGGTGTGGATTCGGTGATGAGATAGTGCGTGGGGGGCTTCTGGTAGGCGGAGGCGGAGCTTATGAAGATGTACTGCTGCACGATCCCCCGGAATAGGGCCAGATCCCGTTCGATATCGGCGGGCGTGTAGGCAATCCAGTCTACAACAACATCGAACTGCAGGCCTCGCAGAGCAGCTGTAACCTCTTCGGGCTTGTGGGCATCAGCCCTCAGGATATTGGCCCCGGGCAATGTGTCGCGCCGGACCCCACGATTCAGCAAGAACAGATCCAGCCCCTTCACGATTGCGAGCTGACTCACTGCTGTGCTGATGAAACCAGTGCCACCGATAAAGAGCACCCTCATAGGTCGTTTAGTCCTTCTCTATGGCCGCCCAACGGTTTGCGTCCGCGAAGCGCCCTGCGGGTAGTGGCAATGGGGCGGGACTTGGACTCCCCATCGATCGCGCAGCATCCCCAAAGGGGAAACAGGACACTGCTTGGGCGTAGTATAAACCCATTTTAGCGGGATAATCCCCACTGCCTGCCCCAGTTCTTTTGGGGTCCACTGCACCCTGTCAGGATGGCGGGGCCATCATTTTTCACGGCAGAAACAGGGGGGCACGGGGGTTACCCACAGTATATCAGAATTGGCAGGCATGCAAGCCGTACATTAAGCATTGGTAACGCGCCCAGAGCGGGCGTAGTTCCGTACTGCCTGTCCCGATGCTCTTACGGGGCACCGTGGTTGCCGGTCACGATGATTTATCCACCCTGGCCTGGCCCGCCACCGTTCGTGCCGCGAGTACGGCGGCACGCCGGTGCGAGACGGCAGGGCAGGCTGGTGGCGCTCTGTTGCAAGCGACCCCGATGAGAAGGCTATAACCCAAGTGACCCGTGACGGCGAGTTCGTGCGCAAGCTGGACTTGATGGACCTGCCGGCCATCGTTGGCGATGAACATCTCCCCAAGGAGCAATGGCTGGTGGATTTCTGCCGCTCCGAGCGTCAGCAGGGTCGCAAGGTGCTCATCTACGTGCGCCAGACGGGGACTCGCGACATCCAGGACCGCATCCTGAAAATCCTGCGGGATGGCGGGGTGCGCGCTGAAGTCCTGACCGGCGCTGTGAACCCGCGCAAGCGCGAGGAGTGGATTGCCAGACGGGTATTCGGGCTGGACGCGCTGGTGGTGAACCCAAAGCTCGTGGAAACCGGTCTCGATCTGATCGCATTCTCGTCCGTGGTGTTCGCAGAAATCGAGTATTCGTTGTACACCCTGTGGCAAGCTGTGCGCAGGGTGTGGAGATTGGGACAGACCAAGCCGGTGAAAGCCATCTTCTCGGTCTACAGCGATGCGATGGAAGCCCGCGCCCTGGCATTGATGGGCGCAAAGATGAAAGCCGCCCAATTGCTCTACGGCGACGAAGTGGGCGGTGCAATTGTCCCCGAAGAAGACGGCGACATCTTGATGAAGCTGGCACGTGAAGCCCTGGAAGCCGCCGACCTGCCCGACCTGCAATCCCTGTTCGCCGATGATGTGGCGGTGAGCAACTCGCCGCTGGGCTGCCCGACCGCGCCCAGCGCGCCACTGCCTGTCCCCGAGACGGCTACCGTGATCTCCTGGGCCGAGTGGATCGCCCAGCGCGGTGTGACTCGCCCTGGCTCGAATGGCGGACGATCTAAAGCGGTGAAAGCCTCACAAAACCAGATATCCTTGTTCTAAACCAACCTGCCGGTCCCCGTGCTCTCCAGTACGGGGACTAGATTTTTCCTGGAGGAACCCATGAACCAAAGACCAAGATGCAAGAAATGCGGCCGGCCTTTGAAATCCCCCACCAGCATTGCGCGCGGGCTGGGTCCCAAATGCGCCGGGGTCACGCCCCAAGGGCGAGGGGTTCACAGCAAGTCCACCCGCATGATACGAAAGGTTTTCAACGCGGTGGGGAGTGGCGCCCACCAACAGCCTATGTTGGCCGGAGAGACATTGACCAAAAGACAGAAGGTTCGCAGAAGCCGGGAGGAACGCCGGCGATTGCCTGCACTTGCGCAAGTACAAGTGTTCAGCGAACGCAAGCCATTCCATTGTGGGGTGAACTCAAGGGATAAAACCCCGCTGGTCTTTGTCCCCACGCCGGGAGGGGATTGGCAGGCCAGCCACAGTGATCGCCGGGTTTCACACGAGTCGCTTTTGGCGTATTTGAAGCAGTATTAGTTGATTTAGGCAGACAAAGACCCTGGCGATCCAGGGTCTTTTTTGTTTTAAGCCAGTTGCCATTTTGGCTGATTTGTCTTCACTAATACCGGGGATGTTGCCGTTTCAAGGAGTGTACAGTGTAACGGGATATGCGGAGGCGAGGGTGAATTGACAATAACCCATCAATTCCATCAGGACCAAATATATTCCCAACAAACAAGATACAGATCATCAGCAGATAGTTGAATCTTTGGTTGGGTTTGCGTATTCATCTCTCGAGCAAGGTTGCTGTTTTCCAGAACGGAATTTAGCAATGCAAATCCGTTCGCATCAACCTGGTATTTGTCATATGCTGACTTCAATTTCTTGAGCGCCGAGCCAATCATTGGCTGGCTAAGGATTCGAAGCGCATTACGCACCTGTTTGCGGTCAAAGGTAGGGTTATTCAAGTACCCTCTGAGAATTGTACGAGCCGTTTGCTGTATGGGCTCTATGATTTTTGGAGCAGTTTCCATTGCTGCCTGTGTCTGGATTGATTCGAGAATGTGCATCTTGACTTTTTCTTGTACAGCAAAGACATCCGTCTCACCTAAAAAGCGCGGGGTATCTTGAGCACAAGCAATGAGACTGGCAATTGTGAAACGATTGTCCGTGATCTTTTGAGTCTGAACATCATAATAACGCCAATAGTGCTGATAGGAATCGGGGTTATCTGAATCGGGCGCAGTAAAGTAGAAGAACAAACCGCGATACCCCGCGCGATGCAAGCCTGAGTGTATCCCATCAGGCAGACTATCTAAACGTTCCTGCGCGCCGCTGGCAAGTAGCGCCTTTAGTTGCTGGAGCATGTATTCGCTGCTTGCCAGCTCAATGAAGTCTTCTTGTTCTTGTATAACAGATCCATCTTCGTCCTTGATACGGCGCATTGTATTAAAGTTGCGAGGATGTACTATTTCGCCCAGTACGCTGGCATCGAGGAATCCTGTCGCATCAATCTGGGCTATCTTTTGACTTAGGCTTTCAACCAACCCAAGCAAACGCTCGAGGCCTGCATCAGGAAACAGGTTGTGGATGGTGACCATATCAAACAATGAGCCGATACGGTCAATACGTCCGGCGCGTTGCACCATGCGGGTGGGATTCCAGTGCAAGTCGTAGTTGACCAGAATGCCGCAATCCTGCAAGTTTTGGCCTTCGGAAAGTACATCGGTGGAAATCATTACGTCCACTTCTTCGGGCGTACCGGCGATTTCGGGCTTGCCATTCGAGCGCGGGGAAAAAGCCTGGATGAGCCGCGAGCGCTCTTTTGTGGCCGCGCCGCTATCCATGCGGCGGATGTTGGGGCTGCCAATGGAAGCGCGCCATTTGGCAGATTTTTCAAGGCCGAGTTCCCGGTACAAGTAGCGGGCAGTGTCTTTGTAGTAAGTAAAAACCAGAACCTTTTGCCCACGCAGATCGTTCTCCAGCAAAGATTTGAGCTTTGCCAGTTTGGCGTCTTTCTCAGGAGAAATGTCCTTGATGAGATGCCAGATTTCAGTCAGAATGTCCACGTCTTTTTGCAGGGCGCGGTGCAGTTTTTGGATGTCGTACTGGGTAATATCCAGCGCGGGCAGGCTTTCCAACCAGGCGCGGGCGTCGGTGTTTTCGTCGAAGTCATCGGCCAGGGATGCGGGGGTGGCGTCGTCTTCTTCGTCTTCGCGGGCAAGGAATTGCATGGCTTTCTGGAAGGAGCGGCTATCCAGAATGCGACCGCCGAGCGCGTAATCTTCAAAGGTTTTGGTAAAGGCCAGCGCGCGGCGGATGCTGATGCGGAAAGCGTCCACGCTTGACTCGAAACGTTTGAGATAGCGGGTCTTGAAAATGCCCACCAGCGCGGCTTCGCGGCCTTCTTCAAACTCGTCGCGTTCGATTTCATTTTTCTTGAAACTTTCCAGGCTGTAGGTGGCCAGGGTCAGTTTTTCGATGCCGCTGACGATACGCTCGTAGATGCCCGCATAGGTGGCTTCGAGATCATAGTTCACAGTACGCAGTTTTCGCTCCGGCCAGTGGACAGGTTTTCCATTGATGGTGGCATTCGGGTATGCTTTACGGATGAACGGGCGGGTGCGGCGGATGACCACTTCTTCCAGCAGGTTGAACAGCGCTACCCCGGCCTGTTCATCGCGCGCCTGCTGACGGGCAGCCAAAAAGTAACGGTACAGGTCGCCAATGCCCGCCCCGGCAAAGTAGGTGCGGTCATTTTGGGCAAAGAGCATGATCTGATTGTACAGGTCAAAGATGGTGTTATTGATGGGTGTGGCTGTCAGCAAAATGACCTTGGTTCTCATGCCGCTGCGTCCGCGCCCGCGATTGGCGGCAATTAGCGCGGAGAGATTTTCGTAGCGTTGCGAACCGCGATTGCGGAAGTTGTGCGATTCGTCCACCAGGATGACATCCACATCGTTGAATTGGTTGAAGTCGAAACTGCCATCCGTTTGACCAAGCGACTCCTGGGTGATGACCTGCGCCGCAATCGTAGCCGAGGCGAGTTCCTTTTGCCACATTTCCTTCAGCGAGGCGGGACAGACTACCAGGGCTTTCATGCGCTGGTGATAGGCATAATCTTCCAGCAATTTTTTGCCAATCCAGGTCTTGCCCATACCAACCGAGTCACCGATGAGTACGCCATCATACTTTGCCAAAATACGGCGTGTTTTCTTGACAGCGTCGTCCTGAAATTCGGAAAGTTCCACTGCCGAGCGGACATTGGGCAGCTCGGTTGTATCGAGATCATCCTTGAAATAAGTGTAAATGGCTTTAAGGTAGATATCGTAAGGCGTGTACTCGAATCGCCCAAACTTTGAAGTATCGAGTAATTCAATGAGTTCGTCTTTGAAGCCGCGCGCTTGCGCCCATTGTTTCTCGTACCAGTCCACGAGGTCCAGAATGGCGCGGGCGCCGACTTCACTCTTAAGAATTCGGCGATTGGTTTCGGTGATGGTCCTGCTGGCATGTTCGTCCACCAGCCGTTCGGCGGCGGCACGCGCCTGGGCATCGTCCACTTCTTCTGGCTCGAGCAACGTCTTGTGAGCCAGGTTCAGTTCTTTGTTGGTCAGGAGACCGGGACCGGTAAAGTTTGATGAGCCAACGATGCCAATCAGCGGGAGAAAGCGGTCAAACAATGGGGATTGTTCGCCTTTGTCGCCGTAGAACAGGTAGGCTTTGGCGTGCAGGAAGCCGTTCTCGTAGAGTCTGACGGCGACATCCTCACGGCGCAGATAAGCGATGAGGTCTTCCACCAGGCGAAGGGTCGATTCGGTGTAGGGTTCGGCTTCCAAGTCGCCGCGCAAATCCCGTTTGAGCGCAGAAGCGTGCGGGCGCAGACCGACATCTGCTGATTCTTGTGGCTGAAAACCGAGCAGAAGCCGGAAACTGCGCAGTTTTTGCAGTTCTTCGCGCAAAAGGCGGAAGCCGCTGACGCTGAAGTACGCCGAAGCGACATCCAGCGAGTGTCCGGCGCGGGCGGCCATGACGGCGTTGAGCACGTCGGCCAGTTTATGGGTTTGGTTGTCAATTACATAAGGGAGGCGCATGGTTCAATCCGTATGCAACACTTTTCCACAGTTATACAGCACAAAATCGCTGGCGAGAATATATTTATGAACGTTGCATAGACTTGTAATGGGACACTTTCCTGAGGAATTGGGACACCTATACGCTTGCAATGTCCCATTGAATAGCTGTCCCATTCGTCTACTTGACCAGGACATAGCG
>Ga0208045_1000720_pt1 | contig 11978 bp, 12 predicted proteins | sample PL_2010_200m_FD_184160 | JGI IMG/M metagenome (GOLD analysis project Ga0208045, IMG submission 184160) | Freshwater microbial communities from Powell Lake, British Columbia, Canada to study Microbial Dark Matter (Phase II) - PL_2010_200m... | ecosystem: Environmental > Aquatic > Freshwater >...
GGTTATGACTTCTATAGAAATTAAGTTAGACATAAGCATTTCTCCTTTCTACCTATAATAGACGCAGGAGGTACCAAAATCTAACGCAGAATTTTTGGGGAATAAGTTTAGGGGTGGTTTAGCTGTCGGTTGGAGTCGGCACCGATAGGTAAAAAAGCTATGGAATGTTTCGCCGTAGCTGCGAAATACTCAGCTACGGCGTAAATTTCCTGGAGTAATAGCGGGAAATTTATGCCGAGGGAGGGAGTTGAACCCTCACGGGTGTAACCCCACCAGTTTTTGAGACTGGCGTGTATGCCATTCCACCACCTCGGCAGTATTATTTTAAGTTGACGCAGTCTATTTTATATTCTAAAATAGCAAAGGTCAATAGTTAACTTTAAGGTCCTTCGGGCGTTGCCCGCAGGACCAAAATTTCCGGAATTTAAACAGAGAAATTTTGGGGCTGTAGCTCAGCTGGGAGAGCACTTGCATGGCATGCAAGGGGTCGAGGGTTCGAATCCCTCCAGCTCCACCAAAATTTTGCGACAAGCAAAATTTTGGTGGCACTCAAGCGAGCGTTAAAAACCGCGACAAGCGGTTTAGCGAGCGGAGTGCATACCATCGCAGCACCGCGGCCTGCGGCCGCGGTGTAATTCGCCGATAAGTAATAGCGAGCGAATTAAGGGCGGAAGAAATTCCGCCTTTTTTGTTCTGCTTGACGCTCGCCAATAGCTAGAGTATAATTTATCCAATATGCGATTAGGAGTGCACGTATCTGGCAGCGGGAAGATCTATGAGGCGCTTGAGCGCGCCCACGAACTAGGCTGTAACACCATGCAGGTATTTTCGCGCAACCCCCAGAGGTGGCGCGATGATTTTCTAGACCCCAAAGATATAGAAGAATTTAACCGGCGGAATGCATTATTAAAGATAAAGCCGCTGTTCATTCATATACCGTATTTGATTAACCTGGCCTCGCCTAACCCTAAGCTTTACGGCGCTTCTATCGAGGCCTACGTCGAAGATATATTAGAGGCAGAAGCAATAAGGGCGGATTATATTGTCACTCATATGGGCAGCCATAAAGAGACTTCGGAGGAAGCCGGGATTAAGCGCCTCATCGAGGCCTTAAATATAATTATAGAAAAAACCAGCTACGTCGATGTAGGCATATTATTGGAGAATACCTCCGGTTCGGGTTCATGGCTGGGTTATAAATTTGCGCACCAGAGAGAGATTATCCGCGGCCTAAAAGATAAGGAGCGGGTGGGTTTGTGTTTTGATACTGCGCATGCATATTTAGCCGGCTACGATATTGCCACCAAAGAGGGTTTAGAGGCAACCTTAGATGAAATAGAGGCAGCAGTGGGTATCGATTTAATCAAGCTGATTCATTTAAATGACGCCTACGGTGAATTGGGGTCACATTATGACCGGCATGACCATATCGGTAAAGGTAAAATCGGCTTAGAGGGCATGAGAAGAATCATTAATCATCCCAGATTAAAGAATATCCCTTTTATTTTAGAGACACCGAAGAAAACCGAGTGCGATGATGCCATGAATTTAAATCTGGTGAGGGAGTTAAGAAAAAAATGAGTTATCCCTTTAAAGAAATTGAAGAAAAATGGCAGAAAATCTGGGATGGGCAGGAGATTTTCCGCGCTAAGCCCGACTCCTCCAGAAAAAAATACTATCTTCTGGAGATGTTTCCCTATCCGTCTGGTAAAATCCATATGGGCCACGTGCGTAATTACACTATTGCCGATGTAGCGGCGCGTTTTAAGATGATGCAAGGCTACAATGTGCTGCATCCGATGGGTTTTGACGCCTTTGGCCAGCCCGCGGAAAATGCCGCTATAAAAAATAAGACCAAACCGGATATCTGGACGCACAAATGTATCGATTGGATGAGGCTGGAGTTAAAAAAAATGGGTTTTTCCTATGATTGGGCAAGGGAGCTTTCCACCTGCGACAGCGATTATTATAAATGGAATCAATGGATATTTTTGATGATGTTTGAGCGGGGGCTGGCTTATAGAAAGGCCTCCGATGTAAACTGGTGTTCTACCTGCCAGACTACTCTGGCTAATGAGGAGGTCATTGACGGCGGATGCTGGCGGTGCCACGAAAAAGTAGAGCAAAAAGACCTGGAACAGTGGTTTTTAAAAATTACAGAATATAAAGAGCGCCTCCTTGAAGATTTATTTCAATTAAAAGAGTGGCCTGAGCGGGTAATCGCCATGCAGACTAACTGGATAGGCAGGAGCCAGGGTGTCGAAATCCATTTCCGCGCCAAAGAAACAGGCGTAATTATCCCGGTTTTTACGACCAGAGTAGATACTATTTTTGGCGCCACATATATTGTCTTGGCCCCGGAACATGCGTTAGTAAAAGATTTAATCCAGGGCAAGCCGCAGGAAAAAGCAGCCTTAAAATTTATTGAGAAAGTGAAAAAAGAAAGTAAAGCGGTTCGTTCATCCGAAGACGTCAAGAAAGAAGGAGTTTTTACCGGCAGCTACGCCATAAACCCGGTGAATAACGAAGAAGTTCCTATTTGGGTTGCGGATTATGTGCTCATGGATTACGGAAGCGGCGCAATCATGGCAGTGCCCACGCATGACCAGCGCGATTTCCTTTTCGCCAAAGAACATAAGCTGTCGATGAGGACAGTAATTCAAAAACCCGAGAACTCGCGAACTCAAGAACCCCAAGAACTCACTGAGGCCTACGAAGGCGATGGCGCACAAGTCAATTCCGGAGAATTCGACGGCCTGGCGAATCAGGAAGCCAAAATAAAGATTGCCGCCTGGATGGAACAGCAGGGTATCGGTAAAATCCAGGCCCACTGGCGCCTGCGCGACTGGTTGATTTCCCGCCAGCGCTATTGGGGCACTCCCATTCCGATTATTTATTGCCAAAAATGCGGGACGGTCCCGGTGCCTTACGCGGACTTACCGGTAGAATTACCCAAAGATGCACCTTTTACCGGGGAGGGCGGCAGCCCTTTAGGAAAGGTGAAAGAATTTGTAAATACCAGCTGTCCCAGATGCAATTCCCCTGCCCGCCGGGAAACCGATACCATGGCTACCTTTTTTGATTCTTCGTGGTATTTTCTGCGCTTTTGTTCGCCGGAATTTGCCGCAGAGCCTTTTGACCGGCAGGAAGCCAAATACTGGATGCCTGTTGACCAGTATATCGGCGGGATTGAGCATGCGATCTTGCATTTATTATATGCGCGTTTCTTTACTAAATTTTTTAAAGACCTGGGGATGCTTGATTTTTCCGCCAAAGATATTGGCGGACCCGCCACGTCTTGTGGCGGGGATGAGCCTTTCCGGCGCCTGCTTACGCAGGGGATGGTTTTAAAAGACGGGGAAGTGATGTCCAAATCGCGCGGGAATATCGTCGACCCGGATTCGATCATTAAACATTATGGCGCAGATACCTTAAGATTATATATCTTATTTGCCGCCCCCCCTGAAGTAGAGATGGAGTGGGATGAACGCGGTATAGAAGGTGCGTTTCGCTTTTTAAACCGCATCTGGCGCCTGGGAGAGCAGCTTCCTAAATCAGGAGGAAAAAAAGAAGTATCGGTTAGCCTGCGTAAGAAAACGCACCGCGTAATTAAAGAAGTCAGGCAAGATTTAGAGACTTTCAAGTTTAATACTGCAATTTCTCAGATTATGGAATTGGTAAACGAGATTTACCAAAATATCGATAGCGATATTACTGAAGCGGTAAAGACTGCGGTGGTATTGATTTCTCCTTTTGCCCCGCATTTTGCCGAAGAGCTCTGGCAGCGCTTAGGCAACAGGGAAAGTATTTTAAAGGCCGGATGGCCTGAATATGACCCGGAGCTGTTAATTGAAAAGAGCATTACTTTGGTAGTTCAGGTCAACGGCAAGGTCCGTTCAAAAATAGATGTCCCTGCGGGCATTTCGCAGGACAAAATAAAAGAACTTGTTTTAGCGGATGAGAAATTAAAGCCCTGGCTTGGAGGCCAATCCCCAAAAAACTTCATCATCGTCCCCGGAAAACTGGTCAACGTCGTCATATAATCTCTTGCTTTAAGATATCCCGGATATAATAGAGGAGCCGAAGGTTATCTATCGGTTTTTCGATATAGGCGGCGACCCCGCTTTTTACCGCGATATGCTTATCAATAGGCTCTGTTTTTAAAGAAACGGCGATGATGGGGATATTTTGATATTTGGCCATGGATTTTATCATTTTTGCAATTTTAAAACCGCTCTGGTCGGGTAAGACTAAGTCCAGCAAGATTAGATCCGGGTTAAAGGCCTTTAATTTCTCCATCGCCTCTGCGGCGTTATTAGCCATCCAGACAAGGTAACCTTTCTCCCTGAGCAACTCCGGGGTCCCCTTGATAATCTCCGGCTCATCTTCAATAATCAGGATTTTCTTCTTCTGCTCCATACTTAAAATTATACACCTAATAGCTGATTTTTCAAAGTTAGATTTTATCTGCTACTGCGTCTATTGTATTAGCAAGGAGGGGTTATGTTCAGCCTGACTAGCGAAGAACGCAGAGTGATTATATTTTTATCCGCTGTAGCATTAATCGGCATGGGGATTAGTTTTCTCCTCAAGATAAACGTAAAAGCAAGAGTTATTTCCGGCCATGTCTGGGATCTGGGCAAGATAGACCTGAACCTTGCCGATGAAGAGATGCTTAAGGGTGTTAGAGGTATAGGAGAAACATTAGCCCGGCGTATCCTGCAATATAGGCAGGAACATTCCGGTTTCAGCGATATCGGGGAATTAAAAGACGTCAAAGGGTTAAATAATTACCGCTATGAAAAAATAAAAGATTCCTTCGTAATAGGAAAGTAGAATGAGACGCCCCCTGGCAGTTTTTGTTTTCGCTTTCTGCGCTGGGATATTTATTGCCGGGGCAGCAAGTATTCCTTTTCTGCCCCCGTATCTATCAGCCATAATCCTCCTTGTTTTATGCGCCTTTTTCTTTAGGAAAGAGTTATTATTCGATACCCTGCTGATTTGTTTTTCGCTTTGCTTAGGGATAGTGGCGCTAAAAAACACGCAAACTTTACCCGCCTGCCATATAGCAAAATTCATTTTCCCTGGGCATAAACAAACTTACTTTCTGAAGGGTTTTATTGACAGCCAGCCTCAAGGCAAAGGCACAAGTACGAGCTTTATTTTTAAGGCAGAGGAGGCCCAATATAATAATTTGCGCCGCGTCTGTTGCGGTAGGATTATGGTAACCTCAAAAGGCGGCACTGGCTTATCTTACGGAGAAGAATTAATCCTCGCCGGCACGTTATATCGGCCGTATGGTTTTGGCAAATACAGCCGCGGCAGCAGAGGCTACCGGGATTATTTACGTAATCAGGATGTCTGGTTCCTGATGAATATAGCCACAAAGGCGGGATTTGTCAGATCAGGTAAAAATAAAGGATTTTGGCTGAAAAAATCGGCCTTTATGCTTAAAGACAGGATAGAAAAGGTGATCTTTAAGCATTTAGCGCCTCTGCCCGCTGCGATTTTAGATGCTATGGTCATGGGCGAGAGAAGGGGAATCCCTAACTTTATCAATAGCGCCATGATCAAAACCGGGACGGTGCATATACTGGTGGTCAGCGGCTTTAACGTCGGGACAGTGATTTTGGCGTTAATCTTACTCTTGAAGCTGGTCAGGCTGCCCCGGAAGGCGCGCTTTATGATCGCCATTCCTTCGGTGGTTATATATTGCCTCATGACTGGAGCCTCTAATCCGGTGGTGCGCGCTACGGTAATGGCAATTATTTTTATGCTCGGGTTTATCTTTTTCCGCCAGCCGGATGTCTATAATACTTTAAGCCTTTCTGCGTTATTCATCCTGGGGTTTAACCCCCGGCAGCTCTTTGAGATAGGCTTTCAGCTGTCTTTTGCCAGCGTCGCTTCGATCGTTTATCTTTACCCCAGAATCAGGGATTTTTTACGTTTAGAGCGCCTGAAAGTAAAATTTATCCGTTTTATCATCGATAGCTGTCTGGTTTCTCTGTCTGCCTGGGCAGGGACGTTCGGATTGATAGCGTATTATTTTAAGCTTTTTTCTCCGGTGACCGTATTAGCCAATCTTTTCATTGTGCCGCTGGCCTCTTTTATCACTTTATGCGGTTTCAGCCTGATTATGGCTGACTTTGCCTGTCCCTACTTCGCCCAATTTTTTGCCCGGACTTGCGAATTAGCGGTCTACTTATTAATCAGCATCAACGCCCTGTTCCTGAAATTGCCGCTTTCCTATTTGCGCCTCTCCTAAAAAGTGCCTTGCTATAACAGTGCCTTGAGAATGTGTTGACCCCGTCCTTTTTATATGTTAGAATTCTTGAGTTATGAAACGCATAATTTGCTTTAGCCTTCTTATCTTTTTTAGCTTATCGGTTACCAACGCCTATCCCTACTGGATCTGGACGCCCAAGACCGGTAAATTTATCAATCCTAAGACCTCGGTTAAGCCGACCCCCAAAGAGCAGTTTGATTTTGCCAAGGGCTTCTATGATCAGAAGAAATACGAGGATGCCCGGCGCGAATTCGCCAAGCTGGTCAAGAGCTACCCTAAGTCTTTCGAGGCCTCGGAGGCGCAGTATTATCTTGGCCGCGTGGAGGAAGATAAAGATAATTTATATGAAGCCTATCTTGCCTACCAAAAGGTTATCGATAAATACCCCTTTTCCGAAAGAATACAGGAGATTATCGAGCGCGAGTATAAAATAGGAGAGGCGTTCATGTCCGGCAAGAAACGCAAGGCCTTAGGGATGCCCTTGCCGGTCGATAACCCCGCCATCGAAATATTTACCAAAGTAGTGGAAAATTCTACCTACGGCCCCCTGGCGGCTAAGGCCGAGTATAAATTGGGCCTGGTCTTAAAAGGGCTGTTGCGCTATTATGAGGCAGAGGAGGCATTTAATAAAATAATTTCCAGTTATCCGGATAGCGAATGGGCAGCAGCGGCAAAATTTCAAATTGCCTCCTGCCGCGCAGCGGTTTCCCGCGGCCCGGCCTATGATCAGGAATCTGCCGTAGAGGCCAAACAAAAATTCGAAGAGTTCGTCAAAGAACATCCCGATGCCGTCCTTTCCAAAGAAGCGGAAAAGAACATCGAACAGCTTCAGGATAAGGAAGCAGAAGGTAACTACAATATCGCCCATTTCTATGAAAGACAGAATAAATTTGCGGCGGCAAAGATTTATTACCAGGACCTCATCGACCGTTATCCCGACAGCGTCTGGGCGGCAAAGGCGCTGGAGAGGATGCGGATTTTGGAGAATAAAAAATGAGCTCATTTAAGAAAAAAATTTTACCGGTTACCGTCTGCTTATTGTTGCTAGCTGCGGCAGGATGCGGGTATACCAGCCGTTCTTTAATCAGGGATAAGTTTAAAACCATCTATATAGCCCAATTTGCCAACAAAATAGATATTACCAGAGAAGGGGATGCCGCCAACAGGTACAAACTTTACCGCCCGATGCTGGAACAGGATATTACGCAGGCGGTGATTAACAAATTCCTCTGGGACGGAAACCTCAAACCGCAAAAAGAAGGGGCTGCGCATTTGACTTTAAGAGGGGAGCTGGTGGAATTCCGCCGCGACCCCTTAAGATATACCAGCAGCCAAGATGTAGAGGAATACCGCATCAACCTTGTAGTAAATATTAAGCTTTGGGATAATAAAGAAAACAAGCTGGTCTGGGAAGAGGTCCGTTTTACCGGCGACACCACCTATTTCACCATAGGTCCGCTTTCTAAGTCTGAGGACGCCGCGGTAAGCGACGCCCTTGTGGACCTGGCACGTAGAATTGTCGAGCGGACCGTCGAACAATGGTAAGCAAAGAAATTCCCGTCTATCTGCTCATCGGGCAGGGCTCTGCATTTAAAGATACGCATATCAGACGCATCAAAGAGGAGTTCCTCCGCAAAGAAACGCAGGATTTCAATCTGGACTCACTCTACGGCAAAGGGTTGAAACTAGAAGAACTTCAGGAGAGGTTGCTCTGCCTTCCGGTAGGGGATAAGAGGCGGGTCCTTATTATCAGGGATACCCAGGACTTAAAAGACGAGGCAAAGTCTTTTTTGCTTAACTATATAATAAAACGCCGGTCGGGAAACATTTTGGTCCTGGATATCGATAAAGATAACCCCCGGGATGATTTCCTCAATTCTTTGAAAAAATACTCGCGGGTTTTACGATTCCAGGAAGAGAGTGTCCCCGGCGTCTTTGATTTAGTGCGGCAGATAGAGCTAAAAAGGGCACCGATAAGCCTTAAGATACTGAACCGGCTGCTGCTGGAAGGCTTAAGGCCGGAATTTATTTTAGGTGCATTAAGGTCGGTGGGGAGGTTTTCCAGGCCTCTGGAGACAAGGAAGATCACCAAGCTTCTTCTGAATTGCGACCTGGAGATAAAAACAGGAAAGCTGGCGCCGCTTTTTGCCCTGGAGAAATTGGTGGTCAGCCTATGCGTTCTTGGTGACCCGGGAAAGTTTGCGCGTTAAACGCGATTTTTTGCGGTCTGCGGTATTGGGATGGATTATTTTTTTCTTCGCCGCCTTATCTAATTTAGCATAGACAAGCTGCAGGATATTGCGCGCTTCGGCGATATTCTTGGCAAGCAAAAGCGCCTGGAATTTTTTTACCGCTTTTTTCAGGTCTGTCTTTATCTTTAGATTGCGCAGGTGCTTTTTTTTATCTGCGCGGTTTTTCTTTAAGGAAGTTTTGCGTCTAGGCATATTCTTTTCTCTCCTCTTCTTTTAGGTTAGATTTTGCTTACGGCATTAATTTATACCACGACTGGATAATTATGTCAACAGGCAAATCCTTAAAATCTCCCCATCCCCACCAGGCGATTATAAAATCCGCCGGCATCATCGGTATCGCCACTTTCTGTTCCCGCCTTTTAGGGTTCCTGCGCGATCTGGTAATCGCCCGGCTCTTCGGCGTCTATGTTTATGCGCAGGCCTTTGTGATTGCCTTCAGGATCCCTAATCTTTTCCGCGACCTGGTGGGTGAAGGCGCCACCAACGCCGCGTTTGTGCCGGTGTTCAGCGAATATGCGGTAAAACACTCAAAAGAAGAATTCTGGGAGCTTGCCAACGTGGTCTTGAATCTTTTGCTGGTGATAGTTTCGGCGATCACCATCCTGGGAATTATTTTTTCTCCGTTTATCGTGCGCCTGATTGCTCCCGGGTTTGTTGCCGACCCCGAAAAGTTAGCTACTACGATTAAATTAAACCGCATTATTTTCCCCTATATTATTTTAGTGAGCCTCGCTGCCTATGCGATGGGGATACTTAATACCTTAAGGCATTTTTCCGTCCCTGCCTTTGCCCCCTGCCTTTTAAATATATCTATTATTGTCTTTGCCCTGCTCTTTGGCGAAGGGATAAAGGGCTTGGCCACCGGAGTCCTGGTCGGCGGTTTTTTACAACTGGCAATACAAGTCCCCGTCCTTTATAAAAAGGGTTTCCGTTTACGGCTCTTTAAGCGTTTCCGGCATCCGGCAGCCAAGACTATCGGGTTATTAATGGTGCCGCGGATGTTTAGTTCCTGTCTCTATCAGTTAAATAATTTCGTGGATTCCATATTCGGATCCTTAGGCTTTATTGTCGGAGAGGGAGGGGTGGCAGTTTTATATTTTGCCTACCGGCTGATCCAGTTTCCCCTGGGGATTTTCAGCGCTTCCCTTTCCCAGGCGATACTGCCTATTTTTTCTACGCAGGCCCTGGAAGACAGCCGCGCCAAATTATCCGAGACCCTTTCTTTTTCCCTGCGGATGTTGTTTTTTGTAATGCTGCCGGCGTCAGTGGGTTTTATGGTGCTATCCCGGCCGATAATCGCCACCCTCTTTGAGGGCGGCAGGTTTGACGCTTATTCCACGCAACTGACTGCCAATGCCTTATTTTTTTATAGCATAGGCTTATGCGCCTACGGGGCAACCAAGATACTGCAGTCCTGTTTTTTTGCCTTAAAGGATACCGTCACCCCCGCAAAAGTATCTTTCTTGGCCCTGATTATCAATATAGTTTTAAATACCGTACTGATGTTTCCCTTAAAGCTTAACGGCCTGGCCTTAGCTACTTCTCTCTCCGGCATCATCAGCTTCCTGGTGCTGTTTTTTATCCTGAAAGCCAAGCTCGGTTTCCTTAAGACCGGAATACTTGCCGGTTCTTTCCGGCGTATCCTTCTGTCAAGTATCTGCATGGGCGGCGTATGTTATTTTCTCTCCCGGGATAAAATTCTTTTTGGCGAAGGCGTTTTAGCCAAAGCCGTCAACCTTGGGGTGCCGCTTATTTCCGGGCTGGTAGCGTATTTTATTTTCTGTTTTATTTTCCGGGTGCAGGAAACACAAGAATTATTAAAGTGGCTGCGCAAGATAAGAACGGATTAAAGGAAAAGGTTGCTTCTTTGCCCGATGCCTCAGGGGTCTATATCTTTAAAGACGGCCGGGGCAATATCCTTTATATCGGCAAGGCCAAATCTTTAAAGAGGCGTGTACAGTCGTATTTCAGCCGCTTCCTTTCTTCTAAAACGCAAGCCTTGGTTTCTAGAATAGAAGATATAGAATACCTTCTATCTCCTTCGGATGCCCAGGCCCAGCTCTTAGAGGCGTCGCTGATTAAGGCTAAGCTGCCTCCCTACAACATCAGTTTAAAAGACGATAAGTCTTTCCCCTTAGTCAGGATTACCCAGGAAGATTTTCCTCTTGTGTCTATCTGCAGAAAAAAAGGGCAGAGGGCAAAAGATCCCGCCTTATATTTCGGCCCTTATACCAATGTGCGGCTCCTGCGCCAGGCGCTTAAAACTATCCGGCGCATCTTTGGTTTCCGCTCCTGTAGAATTTTACCAAAGCAGGCCTGTTTATATTATCGCTTAAATCTCTGCCCGGCTCCCTGCATCGGTAAAATCAACAAGGGCCTCTACGCCGAGATCATCGAGGCAATAGAAATGTTTCTGGAATCCAAAGACGAAGAGCTGCTTGCGCGCCTTTATGCAAAAATGAAAAAAGAGGCGCAGGGTAAGAACTTTGAAGATGCAGCTAGAATCAGGGACCAGATCAATGCCCTCAGCTCCCTAGGCCAAGGCAGTAAACAATGCCCGTCCGGCAACGAGCTGGAAGGTCTGAAAGATTTATTATGCCTTGATAAATTGCCACGGCGTATCGAGGCCTTTGATATATCCAATATTTCCGGAACTCACGCTACCGGCTCCCTGGTAAGTTTTTTTCAAGGCCGCCCCGATAAAAACAATTACCGGCGTTTCCGCATTAAAACCGTAAAAGGCAGTGATGATTACGCTATGCTCCGGGAAGTGGTCAGGCGGCGCTATAGTCGGCTGAAAGCCGAGAAATTAGCCTTACCCGACCTTATTCTCATCGACGGAGGCAGGGCGCACCTTTTGGCGGCGGAAGAGGTAATCAATAGTTTAGGTTTAAACATCCCCTTAGCCAGTATTGCTAAAGATAAAGAGAATATTTACCTGCCGGCAGAAGCTCGGCCCATAAGATTAGCAGCCGATACCCCGGCATTGAATCTGGTCCGCCGGATCCGCGATGAAGCGCACCGGTTTGCGATTAAATACCACCATTTATTGAGAAAGAAAAAGTTAATTGGCAAATGACCCCTTTTGCGAAGCGAGTATATCAAGTTGTAGTAAAGATACCTTTAGGCGAAGTCCGCACCTACAAATGGGTGGCTAAAAAAGCAGGCCGGCCTTTAGGCTATCGCGCCGTCGGACAGGTATTAAAGAAAAACCCGTATCCGGTGCTTATACCCTGCCACCGCGTAGTGGAATCAGGGGGGAGATTAGGGGGTTATGCAGGAGGCCAAAAAGCGAAGCGCGCCCTTTTAAATCTGGAGAGACAAATCAGGAAGTTAATGCTATAATAAAGCGGGAGGTAACCCATGGAGGTCAAGCAATTACTGCGGGAGATGGTAAAACAGGACGCTTCGGATTTATTCTGCCGTGCGGGCAGCACACC
>Ga0208045_1000721_pt1 | contig 11975 bp, 7 predicted proteins | sample PL_2010_200m_FD_184160 | JGI IMG/M metagenome (GOLD analysis project Ga0208045, IMG submission 184160) | Freshwater microbial communities from Powell Lake, British Columbia, Canada to study Microbial Dark Matter (Phase II) - PL_2010_200m... | ecosystem: Environmental > Aquatic > Freshwater > Lake...
TGACGGAAGCGGACGTGATGGCCCTGACCGGCGTCACGCTGACGCTGACGCCGCATGATGACCCCGTCAGCCTGACGGCCATTAAACTCAACGACCCGTTGGTAACCGAGATCATCTGGAATGGCGCGCCGCAGGTGCGCGAACGGTTCGAGGTGATGACGCCCGTCTCGTCCGTCCAGCCGCTGGTTGCCGCCTACGAGGACGGCGAATGGATTTTATGGCAGGCCAGGACGAACATCTATGTTTTTCAAGCATTCCTGGATGACGCCAATCCGCAAATCCAGGAATGGGCATACTTCAACTACCTGATCTATCACCTCGTCGAACGCGCCGCCGGGCGGACGCCGCTTTCTTTTGCCGATTACCCGGCATCCCCGGTTCCACACGCCTCAGAGCGGAACCTCCTGCTGGCAGTCATGGGGCTGATGCTCGCCACCACATTCGGGGTATTCTTCCTGGTGCGGCGCTACAGCCTGAAACATCCCGAGGAGCTGGATAAAATCGTCTCGGACCGGAGCAGGTTCGAGGTCCGCGAAGCGAAGACGGAATGGGAAGAGGTCGGGTTCCACCGCCCGCTCGGCGGATTCCTGGTCGCCCTGAGCATTGGCCTGGTCCTGTTCATCCCGCTCATCATTTACCAGAACCTGATCCTGCCGTCCTTCATCCTGCCATCCGCACAGGCGCTCGGCATCTGGGGGCGTGTGACGCAGTTCTTCAACCTGACGTGGCTGTTCTTCGACATGGGGACAAGCGTGGCGTTCATCAAATACCTGTCGGAATATCGTGTGCGTGACCCCAAAAAGGGCATTCAATATGGACAGGTGTTCGTTTGGTGGCAGGCACTCTCCGGGGCGGTGCAGGTGGCGCTGGTAATCGGGCTGGCAAGCACGCTGGCACCGAAATCGGCGTTTGCGCTGTACGCCTGGAGCATAATCATCCACGCCTTCATCCAAATCCCCGGCTTCTACCAGGTCTTCCGCCATGCGCTGACCGGCTTCCAGCGGCTCGACTACAGCCGCCTGCTCGACATCGGCTTGAACGTGATGCTGCCAATGCTCGTCCAACCTGTGTTCGTGACCATCATGTTCGCTTGGGGGCGCGCCCACCCGGTCTTCGGCGGGGCGATGGGCGGACTGCTCGGCCTGGGAATGGCGGCTTACGCCTCTGAACTGCTGACCTTTGGCCTGGGCTGGTGGCTCTACCGCCGCGTCGGTTACAACGCGCGGATATTATTCCTCGCCCACTTCGACTGGCAGGTGGTCAAAACCAGCTTCAAGTTCGGCGTCTTCGAGATGCTCGGCTCGGCGGCCTGGTCGTTTGGACAGGCAGCGGAGGTCGCCATCACCCAGGCGCGGCTGATCAACTATACCGAAATCTGGGGCAACTGGGGCATGGCGCAGAACTTCATCTTCGCCTTCAACGTCACCCAGACGCTCAACGACGGCGTCATGCCGGCCATCTCGGAGGCCATCTCGAACGGCAAGCGCATCTTGAGCCAGTATTACAGCGCGATGGCGTATAAATACAACGCGCTGCTCAGCGCCTTCATCGGCGCGGTATTGCTGGCGGTTGCGCCGCGCTTCATCATCGGTTCGACCGGCGTGGAATTCCAGCGCGCCGCCATCTACGTGATCCCGCTCACCATCTGGGGCGCGGTGCAGTTCCCTTCGTGGGTGGGCGATAACGTGCAGTTGGGCGCGAACAAGCCCTATCTCAAATCCATCCTGGTCTTCTCGGAGCAGGTCATCCGCGTGGTATTGGCATGGATTTTACTAGCGCGTTTCCAGGTCACGGCGTTGATCATCGCCTACTTCGTCGGCCTGTTCGCCAAAGGCATCACCGCCTACTTCGTCAACAATAAGTTGTGCTTCCCCCAGCGCTTCTACGCCTGGCAGTCGCTGGCCGCGCCGCTGCTGGCCGGCGCGGCGCATTACGGTATTTTGTCGCTGATCAACGGCTTCCTCTGGCAGGGCGACCAGATCACCAGCGTGCTGATCTTCCTGATCGGCATCCTGCCGAGTTTCCCGCTCTTTATGTTCCTGTACGGACTGTTCGGCGGCTGGGATAAGGACACGCTCGACGAGCTGAAAGACGCGGTCGCGCTGACCGGCGGCGTCCGCTGGCTGACGCGCTGGGGCATGTACGAGCCAACCGCGCTGGGCGCACGCATCAGCCCGCTGAACGGGCGCTTCCCGATAACGAACCGGGCCGCGGCGATGGCAGAGGCGAGGAAGTTGACGGAGGAGAAGGTAAAACTTTAAAACGAAAGGATCACTTACGTAAAATGCAAAATAACAGAAAACGTTCCACCAGCATCAAGCAACCCAACTCGCGCTATTGTTTTGTTTGCGGCGTCGAAAATCCCGTCGGCCTGCGCCTGAGATTCTACGAGACCGGCCCAGGCGAAGTGACGGCAGACTATACCGCGCCCAGGCATTTCCAGGGCTATCCCGGTGTGCTGCACGGCGGCATCGTCGCCGCCATCCTGGACGAGACGGCCGGCCGCGCCCTGATGGGCGATCCATCAACGCCGCGCTTCATGTTCACCGGCAAACTGGAAGTGAGATACCGTAAGAACGTGCCCGTCGGCCAACCGCTGAAAGTCATTGGGAAAGCGGGGAAGGCTAGAAGCAAAATGGCCGAGGGCTGGGCCGGGATCTATGATCAGGATGACACACTGCTCGCCGAGGCCAATACCCTGCTCATTGACGTGCCGCAATCAGTGCTGGATTCGGCGAATCTGGAAGAGCTGGGCTGGAAAGTTTACGCCGACGAATGAATCCGCAGACGCCCGGTGTCGTGAAGACACGGGGCGTCTTTCCTCCTACAGGCATGGAGGGGAGTGTATAATAAATGCGCAAGCCTCGCAACAATTAGCCTCGAATTGGAGCGCCTATGATTACCGAATACCATCGCCCCAAAACCCTCGAAGAAGCCATCCGACTCTTGTCGAAAGCGGATACCCGCCCTCTTGGCGGCGGGACAGCCCTCAACCGCCCCTCTACCGAGCAATTCGCTGTCGTGGACCTGCAAGCGTTAGGCTTGAACAAAATCCACAAGAGCGGAAACAGCCCTTCGACAGGCTCAGGGCAACGCCTGGAGATCGGCGCGACGGCTACCCTGCAAGCCCTGCTCGATTCGGCGCACATCCCGCCTGCCTTGCAGGAAGCCATCCGCCTGGAAACGACTTACAATTTGCGCCAAATGGCCACTGTCGCCGGGACGCTGGTCGCCTGCGATGGACGCTCCCCGTTTGCAACCGCGATACTGGCTTTAGATGCGAAGTGTTCAGTAATCAGTGATCAGTGTTCAGTTATCGGTCTCGGCGACCTTCTCCCGCTCCGCGCCGAGAAGTTGCGCGGCAAACTCATCACCAAGATCGAAATCCCGCTCAACATCATACTGGCCTTCGAGACCGTCGCACGCACGCCGGCCGATAAGCCCATCGTCTGCGCCGCGCTGGCGCAGTGGCCTTCCGGGCGGACGCGGCTTGCGTTGGGCGGCTGGGGTAAGTCCCCGCTGCTGGCGATGGACGGCAACGAACCGGGCGGCGTAGAAGCCGCGGCTCGCAGCGCCTATGCCGAGGCCGCGGACGAGTGGGCCAGCGCGGAGTACCGGCGCGAGGTCGCGGCGGTGCTGGCGATAAGGTGTTTAGAAGGCTTACATTGAGACAAGATTGAATAAATCCGTGTCAACTCGTGAAATTCTGTTATAGTCAGGCGCATGTAGCACACTTTTGAACCACTGAGTCACAGAGACACTGAGAAAAACAAGGGAAAAACTTCGTGGCATTGTATCTTCGTGGTGAATACTTTTATCAACATGCAACTGACCAGTACAAAATTCGTGAAATTCGTGGCTGAAAAAATACCTCTAAACCAGATTCTAAAAGGTGACTGTATCGAAACCCTCAGCCAACTCCCTGAGGCCTCGGTGGATTTGATATTTGCCGACCCGCCGTATAACCTGCAACTTCGCAATGAGCTGTGGCGACCCGATATGACGCGCGTGGATGCGGTGGACGATGGCTGGGACAAGTTCGCCAGCTTCGAGGAATACGATGCCTTCACCCGCGCCTGGCTTTCCGCCTGCCGCCGTGTGCTCAAAGACACAGGCACGATTTGGGTCATCGGTTCGTACCACAACATCTACCGCGTCGGCGCGATTTTACAGGACCTCGAATATTGGATTTTGAATGATGTTGTTTGGGTCAAGACAAACCCAATGCCAAACTTCCGCGGCGTCCGTTTCACCAATGCCCACGAAACGCTCATCTGGGCGCAGAAGAAAAAAGGCGCGAAATACACCTTCAACCACCACGCCATGAAAGCTCTCAATGAGGATTTGCAAATGCGCTCGGATTGGGTGATCCCGATCTGTTCCGGTTCTGAGCGCGTAAAGATCAACGGCGTAAAGGCCCATTCCACGCAAAAACCCGAGGCTTTGCTCTATCGCGTCATTCTTTCGAGTTCCAATCCTGGCGATGTCGTGCTCGATCCATTCTTTGGCTCTGGCACAACGGGTGCGGTCGCCAAGAAACTTCATCGTAACTGGATTGGCATCGAGCGCGATGAAACGTATATCAAAATTGCGCAAGAACGAATTGATAAAATCCAGCCAGGTATGTTCGCAGATGATGACGTTTACGTGGTAGATCGAAAGAAAAAAGAACCGAGAATTCCTTTCGGCAATCTCCTGGAAAATGGACTTCTGAAACCTGGCCAGACCTTGTTCTTTGGCGGCAAGGATGAAAAAACAGCCACTGTCTTATCGGATGGAAATATCAAATATAAAGATTTCATCGGCTCGATCCATAAGGCTGGCTCTGTAGCCCAAGATGCCCCCTGCAACGGTTGGGAACATTGGTTTTATGAAGACGAATCCACAGGCGAACGCGCCCCGATCAATCGCTTGCGACAACAACTCATCCAACGAAGCTCTATCGGAGAGGAACAATGAAAAAATCTATTTGGCTGTTGCTGGGCATCCTCGCCCTTCTGCTCATCGCAGTAGGCGCTTACTTCTGGACGACAGGCTTGATAGACTCTTATAACGCCTATCGCTCACCCTTGTACAGCCATCCGCCCACGCCCGGCGAGGCCCTCGGCCAACCCCTCACCCGGCGCGTCGTCATTGTTCTGATAGACGCCTTGCGCTACGATACATCCACCAAAACGGATATGATGCCGTTCCTGGCTGAACTACGACAAAAGGGCGCGCAAGCCACCATGCACAGCCGTCCGCCGTCCTTCTCCGACCCTGGCTGGACAGCGATCCTGACCGGGGCATGGCCTGACCTGAACGATAGCCAGCCTTTCAACCCGCCCGACCTCCAGCACGTGCGCCCCTTCACGCAAGACGACATCTTCGCTGCTGCCAACCGGATTGGCTTGAAGGCAGCCGTTTCGGGCTACGCCTGGTTCGAGCAGATGCTCGCCAATAGCGGCGTGGACGCCGGTTTCTACACCCCTGGCGAAGACAATGCTGCCGACCGTCAGGTTGTGGACGCCGCCCTGCCCTGGCTCACCCAGGATTACCAACTGGTGCTGATCCACATTGATCAGGTGGACTATGCTGGACATCACGAGGGCGGACCGCGTGATCCGCGCTGGGATGCCGCCGCGGCGCACTCCGACAGCTTCCTGCGCGAGATCGTCACCCGCCTGGACCTGGAGCAGGATACTGTTATCGTGCTTTCCGACCACGGCCAGATTAACCGCGGCGGGCACGGCGGCCAGGATGCGATTACGCTGGTCGAGCCGTTCGTGATAATCGGCGCGGGCGTGAGGCCCGCTACCTATCCAGACATCCAGATGGTGGACGTGGCGCCTACTGTCGCCGCGCTGTTGGGGACGAACATCCCCACCACGAACCAGGGTCACGTGCTGACAGACATGCTCACCCTGACGCCCGCGCAGCAGACCGCTATCCAGCAAGCCTTACAGGCCCAACAAAGCCAGTTGTTCAGCGCCTACACTGCCGCCATTGGCGTCAGCGCCAGCGCGCCCGAGGGCGAAGACATTGTCGCAGCCACGCAGTCCGCGCTGGAGTCCGCCCGCGCCGGACGCCTGTTCCGCGAACGCACATGGCAAGGGCTGGCCGCTCTGCTGCTGGCAGCGATCCCCGCCGCCGTGCTTTTCCTGAAACGCGGGCGCAAGGTCGCCTGGATGCTGGCTGGCGGGCTCCTGTACGTGCTGCTCTTCAACCTGCGTTACGCCACCCTGGATGGCCGGACGTACTCGCTCAGCTCGCTCGTAAGCCAGGCAGACATCATTCTCTTCTGCGCCATCACCGCGGCCATCGCCCTGCTCATCGCCTGGCTGGTGAGCATGTTTGGCTTGAAAGCCTTCCGTCTCGGGGCGCGCTCCGCCGCCGAAACCACCCTGGCATTTGTGCTGACGACCATCTACCTCCTGGCGCTCCCCATCCTCTGGAATTATGCGCTCAACGGCAGCGTGCCCACCTGGACGCTGCCCGACGCCTCTGGCATGTTGTATACATTCCTGGGATTCATTTCCCTGATACAAAGCCTGATGGTGGCGTTGATCGGCCCGCTGCTGGCAGGCATTGCGGCATTGATCGCGTGGCTGGTTGGCAGGCAGACCTAACCCGATCTGCCGTAAAAAGGCATTCACCACAAAGTCTCCAAGACACAAAACATCATTACCATTCTTTTGACCTTCGTGCCTTTGTGTCTTGGTGGTGAAAAGGGCTTCTCAGGAAACCAAGAATGCAGGTGAAATATGAACATTGAATTGGTCATTAACGGCACATCTCATCAACTATCCACCGCTGCAAGCGAATCCCTCCTCTCCGCCCTGCGCAGACTTGGCTTTCGCGGTGTCAAATTCGGCGACGAACACGGACTCTCCGGCGCGGATACCATCCTGCTGGACGGCAAACCGGTCAACGCCGGGCTGATGCTGGCTGCCCAGGCCGAGGGTCACGCCATTGTCACCATCGAGGGGCTGGGGCAGGTACCCGACCAGGGCTGGAAGAAGACCGAGGGACTGCATCCATTACAGCAAGCCTTCATCGAGACCGGCGCGATCCAATGCGGTTACTGCACCCCGGCGCAAATCCTGGCTGCCAAAGCCTTGCTCGACAGGAATCCCAACCCGAGCGAGGCCGAAGTTCGTGAGGCGATCGGCGGTGTTCTATGTCGTTGCACTGGCTACGCGAAGCCAGTGCAAGCTGTCTTACGGGCGGCGGCGGTGATGCGCGGGGAAACAAGTATACAGGTAGAGGGTAAACAAGTAGACAGGGAAACAGGTAAACCGGAAGGCGAGTCACCTGTGTACATGTCTACTTGTTTCCTTGATACCACCACCCAAACCCGCACCCTGCCGAAAATCGTCATCGCGCCCGAAACGTCCCCCTACCAGACCGTCGGCAAGCCCGAACCAAAAGTGGACGCCGTCAAACTGGCGCAAGGCAAGCCCGCCTTCACCGCGGACATCGAGCTGCGCGGCATGTTGTACGCCAAAGTGCTGCACTCGCCGCACGCCCACGCACGCATCAAGAAGATTGACGCCAGCCGAGCGCTCGCGCTGCCCGGCGTGGCCGCCGTGCTGACCTGGCAGGACATCCCGCGCGTCGTTTACTCGACGGCGGGACAGTCCGACCCCATCCCCGGGCCGCTGGATAGTTTTTCGCTGGACAACAAAGTCCGCTTCGTGGGTGACCGAGTTGCCTTCGTCGCTGCCGAGACGCCCGAAATCGCCGAGCAAGCCCTGCGCCTGATCGAGGTGGAATACGAAATCCTGCCCACGCTATTCGACTCCACCAAAGCGATGGAACCCGGCACGCCAATCCTGCACGATGAGGCTGAGTATGTCCCATTCGCGGTCTGCGACCCTGCCAAGAATCTGGCCGCCGAGATCCGCATTGACATCGGGGACGTGAACAAAGGCTTCGCCGAAGCGGACGAAATCTTCGAGGCTGAGTACGTCGTTCCCAAAGTCCAGCAGGCGCACATCGAGCCGCACGTCGCGCTGACCTATTGGGATGAAGACGACCGCCTGGTCATCCGTACCAGCACCCAGGTCCCGTTCCACGTCCGGCGGCAGTTGGCGCCGGTGCTTGGTCTGCCCGTCAAGCGGATACACGTCATCAAGCCGAGAATCGGCGGCGGGTTCGGCGGCAAGCAGGAGGTCTTGATCGAGGACGTGGCCGCGCACCTGACCATCGCCACCGGCCGGCCGGTCCTGTTCGAGTACAGCCGCGAGGAAGAGTTCACCGCCTCGCGCTCGCGCCACCCGATGCGCATCCGCATGAAGACCGGCGTCAAGCGGGATGGGACGATAACCGCCAACGAGATGTACATCCTGAGCGACACAGGCGCTTATGGCTGCCACGCGCTGACCGTCACCGGCAACACCGGGCAGAAATCCATGGCGCTGTATGTTGGCGATGGCGAATACCGCAAGTCGCCGAATATCCGCTTCTATGCGGACATCGTTTACACCAACCACACCCCCTCCGGCGCGTATCGCGGCTACGGTGTGCCGCAGGGCTTCTGGGCAGTCGAGCGGCACATGGAGAAGATCGCTCGTGCGCTCGGACTCGACCCGCTCGAGTTCCGCCTGAAGAACGCCATCCGCCCGGGCGAGTTCCACCCGTTCAGCACCGCCTGGAACGAAGGCCGCGAGCCGCACCCGGAGACCATCCACACGGTTGGGCTGGAGGAGTGCGTACGGCAGGGGAAGGCGGCGATTGGGTGGGATGGGAAGTTTGGGAATGAGGAATGGCGCAATCCGTCGCAAGTCGCAAGTCGAAAGTCGGACGCCACGACCTTTGACGTTCGACCTTCGACTCGTAAGGGCATCGGCGTGGCGATGGTTATGCAAGGCACTGCGATCCCCTACCTGGACATGGGCGGCGCGTCCATCAAGATGAACGACGATGGCTCGTTCAACCTGCTGGTCGGCGCAACGGACCTCGGAACTGGCTCCGACACCGTGCTGGCGCAGATGGCCGCCGAGGTGCTCGGCGTCCCAACCGAGGATATTCTCGTCTATTCTTCCGATACCGACTTCACGCCGTTCGATAAAGGCGCGTATGCCTCGTCCACAACTTACATCTCCGGCGCGGCAGTGGTCAAGGCGGCGCAGCAGTGCGCGGAGAGAATCAAAATTCGGGCCGCCAAACTGCTCGGACTATCCGACTATCAGACTATAAGACTTTCCAACAAACATGCAATCGCCCCTGATGGAAGAGCAATCTCGCTAACAGAAATCGCTCTTGATTCCCTGCATCACAGCGACCAGGAACAGATCATGGCCGCAGCCTCCTACGTCTCGCCATCCTCCCCGCCCCCGTTTGCGGCCCAATTCGCCGAGGTGACGGTGGATACCGAAACCGGCGCGGTGAAGGTAGACAAACTGGTCATGGCGGTTGACTCCGGCATCATCGTCAACCCGCTGACCGCCTCCGGCCAGGTCGAGGGCGGCATGACCCAGGCGCTGGGCTACGCGGTCTGCGAGGAAATGCTGTATGATGAGAAGGGCCAGCCCTTCGTCAAAGATTTCGACCGCTATCACATCTTCCGCGCCGACGAGATGCCCGAGCTGGAGACCATCTTCGTCGAGACCTTCGAGCCGAGCCACCCCTTCGGCGTCAAGGCGGTAGCCGAAATTCCTATGGATGGGGTTGCGCCAGCGGTAGGAAATGCTATACTGGATGCAGTCGGCGTGAATATTGACGAGAACCCGGTCACGCCGGAGAAGGTTTGGAAGGCGATGAAAAGAAAGTAGAGGTTGATATGGTTACTGTTGCCCCTGAAAGCATTCAATATGTATTCGATCCGAAAGGGAAAACCCAAAGCGTTATCGTTGACATAAAAGTCTGGCAAAATATTCTGGAGGCGCTGGAGGAAGCAGAAGATATCGCGATAGCCAAAGAAGCGCTCGCCAGGCTGGATGCAGCAGGCGGAGACTTCGAAAAGGCAGGATTCATTTCCCTGGACGAAGCGCTTGCTGAAATGGAACAACCGCATGCCCAAAAGTAAGCCACGTGTCATTCTAGACAGGTGTGTCCGGGGCAATCTCACAAAGATTCCAGGCAATACCCGCCAGGCAATCATCGCCGAGTTGAACGCGTTGGTTTATAGCCCCCGTCCAGCAAAGAGTAAGCGGCTTGTCATTGAAAAAGAAAGCCGCGAAGTCCGGCGTTTGAGATTGGGCAAATGGCGCATTATTTATCTTGTCCAAGACGAGCAACCTGTCGTTCTTGCCATCCGCCGCAGACCGCCTTACGATTACCAAGACCTTGAAGAATTATTGAAGGGTTTGTAGGGTACCAAAACCTGGTCACGCCAGAGAAGGTTCGGAACACTGACATGGGAGACAGAATTTACGTTATCGGACACGTCAACCCGGATACCGACACGGTCGCGGCGGCGATGGGCTACGCCTGGCTGCTGCGTGAGCGCGACGGCGCGGATACGCTCGCGGCGCGCGCCGGGGCGGTCAACCCACAGACAGCCTGGGCGTTGAAGAAGCTGGGATTGGACGCGCCGTTCCTGCTGAACGACGCCTCGCCGCGCTTCGAGTCCGTGACCCGCCGCCTGGATACCGCCAAACCAGAGTCCCCTCTGCGGGAGGCCTGGGTGATCGCTTCGCGCACCTGGGGTGTGGCGCCGGTCGTGGATGAGGACGGCACGCCGCGCGGCCTGGTTACGGGGACGAGTCTGTTCGGGCTGGTGAACCGGTTGGTCGGTCCGCACCCGCAGCGGCAGGAACTGCGCCTGGCTGAGATCTTGGACGTCCCCTGCCGCGAGGCCTGCAAGTGCGACGTTCCCAAGTTCGCCGCCAACAGCCGCATCCGCGACTCGCTCAATAAAATCCTGCGCGAGGAGGGTGACGACTTCTTCGTGGTGGACGAAAAAGGGCTGTACGTGGGCATCTGCCGCCAGCGCGACCTGCTCAACCCGCCGCGCCTGAAAGTCATCCTGGTGGATCACAACGAGCCGCGCCAGGCGATTGCCAACCTGGAAGAGGCCGAACTGCTGGAGATACTCGATCACCATCGCCTGGGTAACCCGTCCACGCACGTACCGATCCGCTTCACAGTAGACATCGTCGGCAGCACCAGCACGCTGGTTTCGGAGCAGATCGAGGAGGCCGGGTTGAGCGCCCCGCCCGCCCTGGCCGGGATGCTGCTGGCCGGCCTGCTCTCAGATACGCTCGTGCTGACCTCGCCCACCACCACCGACCGTGACAAGAAAGCCGCCGAGCGGCTCGGACGCTGGGCTTTCGTGCGCGGCGGCCCCCTGGCAGGCGAGACGGTTAAATCGTATGGCAAGCAGGTACTGAGCGCCAGCGCGGGATTGTCAGCCCGCAAACCGGATGAGATCGTCAACACCGACCTGAAAATCTACGAGGCCGGAGGTTACCGTTTCGCCATCGCCCAGGCCGAAGTGACCGACCTGCTGCAACTGGCCGAGCACCTTGAAAACCTGCGCGCCGCACTGACCGCCCTGCGCGACAAGCGCGGCCTGGATTTCGCCATGCTGATGGTCACAGACGTGGTCAACGGCTCCAGCCGCTTGATCCTGACCGACGAGCCGCCCGAACTATCCGACCTGCCCTACCCGCCCCAGCCGGATGGGACACGGTTGGCCGAGGGCGCGGTCTCGCGCAAAAAGCAATTATTGCCGGTCGTCCTGGGACTACTGGAAAGGTAAACAATGAATAAAATACCCAATTCTCAACTGATTGACGGCGACCTCCCCTCCCGCCGCGCGGCATGGAAGAATATCATTCCCTTCGCCCAATCCTTCAACGGCTACGAACACTGGGGCTCAGTCCAAAAATGCCGCGAAGTCGCCAAACAAGGCGTTGCCCTGCAAAAAGCGAACCGGGACCTGACCCAATCCCTGACCAACCTGCGCACCTGCCTGTTCTTCGAAGCCCGGCGCTGGAAGCATCTGGAGAAAGACCCGAGCAAGGCAGGCCTGGTGTATGTGCATGCCC
>Ga0208045_1000727_pt1 | contig 11905 bp, 9 predicted proteins | sample PL_2010_200m_FD_184160 | JGI IMG/M metagenome (GOLD analysis project Ga0208045, IMG submission 184160) | Freshwater microbial communities from Powell Lake, British Columbia, Canada to study Microbial Dark Matter (Phase II) - PL_2010_200m... | ecosystem: Environmental > Aquatic > Freshwater > Lake...
GGTTAGGAGTATCATACCACTGGTAAGGCAGGGCCGGTGTGACGGGAGCCCGGCCCTTCAGGGCCAGTTGAACACGGGCACTGTAATGCGCGAAGTTGGGAAAACCCACGATAACCTTCTGACCGACGCGTACGGCCTCGGACAATGCGATATGCGGTTTGCGCAGCTCCTGCAGGCACTGGTTGATGATCACGAAATCGAAAGCCCTGTCGGCATACTCCGATAGTCCTTCATCGATATCCTGGTGGGCCACGCTCAGCCCGCGGGCAACGCAGGAGAAAATGTAGTTTTCGTCGATTTCAATGCCGCTGACGCTGGCACGTTTTTGCCGGCTGAGCATCTGCAGCAGCTCTCCACCGCCGCAGCCCAGTTCAAGTACGGAGGCGCCCTCGCTCACCCAGCCGGTGATTATGCGATGGTCCAGCCTGCCGTCCCCCGGTTTCCCGTTACTCATGCGCGCCCGTTCCCGTTACCTTCGCCGACATTGGCTATAAAATGCTTCACAAGGTATTCCTGTTCACCGGTCTCGAGCAGAAACGCATCATGACCGTAGTTTGAATTCAACTCGCAGTATGTAGCGTCAACCCCGGCCAGCTTGCAGGCCCTGACGATCTCGCGCGACTGGTAGGCCGGGTACAGCCAGTCGGATTTGAAAGCCACCACCAGGAATTTGGCCCTGACTCCCTTCAGCGCATTTTCCAGCCCCCTTCCGTTACCGAGGTCGAAATAGTCAAGGGCCTTGGTTATGTAGAGGTAGGAATTGGCATCGAAGCGCTTGACGAAGTTGTCCCCGCGGTACTGCAGGTAGCCCTCCACCTCGAAATCGGGCTCGAATTTGGCGCCCTTACCGTGGTCCTTCAAGCGCCGTCCGAACTTGTCGGCCATCGACTCGTCACTCATATAGGTGATGTGCCCTACCATGCGGGCCACGGCCAGACCCCGGGTGGGCGGCTTGCCATCATAATAGGCCCCACCGTTCCAATTGGGATCGGCCATAATGGCCTGCCGGCCGACCTCGTTGAAGGCTATTTGTTGAGGTGAGTGCCGGGCCGTCGTGGCAATAGGTATGGCAGAGCGGACGCGTCCAGGATAGGATACCGCCCACTGCAGTGCCTGCATACCACCCATCGAGCCGCCCGCCACGCACAGCAGTCTGTCGATCCCAAGATAATCCATCAGTTTCGCCTGGGCGTTGACCATGTCTTTTACGGTTATGATGGGAAAATCCAGGCCGTATGGCCTCCCGGTTCGCGGGTTTTCATTGGCAGGGCCGGTCGACCCTTTACAGCCGCCGATTACATTGGAACAGATGACGAAATATTTATCCGTATCAAAGGCCTTGCCCGGTCCGATCATGTCGTCCCACCAGCCAGGCCTGTCGTCACCTTCATGGTAACCCGCCGCATGGGCATCGCCGGAAAGGGCGTGGAAGATTAATATGGCATTTGACCTGTCTTCATTAAGGTTACCGTAGGTCTCGTAGGCAAGGGTAATTGGCCCCAGCTTTTCGCCGGATTCGAGCACCAGTTCGTCCTGCGGTACGGCAAACGTGAAGTATTTCGTTTCCACTATCCCAATATTTTTATCTTTCTTCAATACGGAATCCATACTTTTATTACCCTTTTGCTGCAGCCTTTAAAGCCCGGCCAATGTCTTCAATAATATCCGCTGCATCCTCAAGGCCGATGGAGAGCCTGATGAAGTCATCGGTAACACCCGTCTTAAGCCGTTCTCCCGCCGTTAGCTGCGCATGGGTGGTGGTGGCAGGGTGGATGACCAGCGTCTTGGCATCGCCGATATTGGCCAGGTGAGAGAGCAGCTTTACCGAGGTAATGAATTTGCGGCCGGCCTCAAGACCGCCCTTGATACCGAATCCGACCAGCGCGCTGTAATGGCCGTTGAAGTACTTTACGGCCAGTTTATGCGATGGATGGTCCTCCAGCCCGGGATAGTTGACCCAGGATACCAGTGGATGCGCTTTGAGGAATTTAGCCACAGCCAGTGCATTCTCTGAATGTTTCTTCTGCCTCAAGGGCAGTGTTTCCAGCCCCTGCAGGAAAAGCCATGAGTTGAAGGGGCTGACCACGAAACCCACATCTCTCATCCACTGCACACGCGCTTTGAAGGTGAACGCCACGTTACCCATACCGGCAAAATTACCGAATGTATCCCAGAATTTGAGCCCGTGGTAGCTGGGGTCAGGCTCTGTGAACCCGGGGAACTTGCCGTTGTTCCAGTCGAACTTACCGGAGTCCACGATGGCGCCTCCGACTGATGTGCCATGCCCTCCGATGAACTTGGTGGCCGAGAGGACAATTATATCGGCCCCGTACTTAATTGGTTGCATAAGGCCGGTGCCAACCGTGTTGTCCACTATGAAAGGTATGCCGGCCTCATGTGCAATTACGGCAATAGCCTCGAAATCGGGCACGTCCAACTTGGGGTTTCCGATGGCCTCCGCGTAGATGGCCCTTGTTTTACTGCTTATTGCCCTGCGGAATTCCTCCGCTTTGCTGGAATCGACGAACCTGACAGTCCTGCCCAGCTTGGGGAAAGTGTAGTGGAACAACTGGTAGGTCCCTCCGTAGAGGTTGTCAGCAGACACGATCTCGTCGCCGACTTCGGTTATATTGAGGATGGCAAAGGTCTCGGCAGCCTGCCCGGACGATGTCGCCAGCGCGCTGTTTCCGCCTTCTACAGCCGCAATGCGGCGTTCGAAGACGTCGGTAGTAGGGTTCATCATCCTGGTATAGATGTTGCCCAGCTCCTTAAGGGCGAACAGGTTGGCAGCGTGGTCTGTATCTTTAAACACATAGGAAGTGGTCTGGTAAATGGGGACTGCTCGTGCACCTGTAGCGGCGTCGGGGCTTTCCTGCCCGACGTGCAAAGCGATTGTATCCAATTTGTAGCTGTTCATATTAATTCACCTCCTGGAATAACCACGTGGAGAGGTAGCGCTCGCCTGTATCCGGAAAAATAGTAACTATAAGCTTACCTGCATTTTCAGGGCGTTTAGCCACCTGGACTGCTGCCCATGCTGCGGCTCCCGAGGATATGCCAACCAGTATGCCCTCTTCCCGGGCCAGGCGCCGGGCCATAATTCCCGAATTCTCCGCTGAAACCTGCATAATCTCGTCCAGCAAATCGGTACGTAAAATCTCCGGTACAAACCCTGCGCCGATACCCTGTATTTTGTTGGGACCGGGGCGGCCGCCGGAAAGGACGGGTGAGGAGTCGGGTTCCACTGCTATGATCTTAATGCCGGGTTTCTTCTCCCTCAAAGCTTCCGCTATACCCGTTATGGTGCCACCCGTGCCCACCCCCGCTACAATTATGTCAACCCTGCCATCCGTATCCCGCCAGATCTCCCCGGCGGTGGTCACCCTGTGTATATCAGTATTGGCCTCGTTTTTAAACTGCTGCAGCAACAGGTAGTTTTTATTTTCAGAAGCAAGCTTCTCTGCCCTGGCCACGGCACCGGTCATCCCTTCCACGCCCGGGGTCAAGATAAGCTCCGCCCCGAATATGGCCAGCAGCTGCCTCCTTTCCAGGGATACGGAGTCCGGCATGGTCAATATCAATTTGTAGCCGCGGGAAGCGGCCACAAAGGCCAGGGCTATGCCCGTATTACCACTGGTAGGTTCAACCAGCACGGTGTCATCTTTAATGAGGCCCTTCTCCTCGGCGGCTACGATCATGGCAACGCCGATGCGGTCCTTGACGCTGCCGGCCGGGTTGAAGGATTCCAGCTTTGCCACGACCTCGGCTCCAGCCCCGTCGGTTATCTTATTCAGGCGTACCAGCGGTGTATTGCCGATCAATTCCAGGGAATTGGCGGCGATACCGCGCTTTAACCTGGGAATCTCAAGCGTCTTAAACTTAACCTTATCTATTTTCAACTGTCCAGCCAATTTGGTCTCTCCTGAATTTATTAAATGTTGTAAAGCAATTCCCGCCCAGCTTGCTTTTGCTCCTGGCGTTCCACCAGGTCCTGCAACGTCGTAGATTCCAGCACCCCGTACATGGCTTTGGCTAAGTCCGTCCAGACATCGCGAGCCACGCACGAAGGTGCGCGTGTACAGGCGCAGGGATTCTCCACACAGTCTACCGGAGCTATCGGCCCTTCCATAACCTGTATCACCTCGCTCAGCTTTATTTTCTGAGGCGGCCTTGCCAGCATCACACCGCCTTTAGGGCCGCGCGTGCTGGTCACGATCCTGGCTGCTATCAGCGAAGAGACTATCTGCTCAAGATAGCGCAGCGAAATGCCCTGCCGCGCCGAAATGTCCCTCAAAAGCACGGGCGCCTTCCCGTAATGCTGAGCCAGGTCAATCATGGCCCGCGTGGCATATCTTCCCCTGGTTGAAATCTTCATTTATATCTACCTTGCTTCTATTGTACTGTATATACATAGACATTATGAAGATTAGCATGATAAAAGATGTCTGTCAAGCACGATTTTAAAGTGATAGTGGGCGGAGTTATTATGGAGGGGGGTTTTAGACTTTAAGCCGCGGTGCCGCCGCCAACCACCGTGTCACCGGCATAAAACACTATAGCCTGTCCCCGCGCAGCACCTATCTGCCTCTCCACATATTGAACGCTAACTTCATTATCCTTAAGCGGTGATATCACGGCAGCATATCCTGAATGCGAACTCCTGATCCTCGCCTTTACTTCCATGGGACGCTCAAGTGTCTTCACTGATATCCAGTTGAGCCCGGTAACATTCTGATCCTTTGTATAAAGACGCTCCTTCACCCCTGCCACAATAGTATTAGATTCGGGCTTTATGTCTATCACGTACAGCGGCTCCACGGTCCCTATGCGCAGCCCCTTCCTTTGCCCGATAGTGTAGTTAACGATACTAGTGTGTTCACCCAGTACCCTGCCAGCTTGATCAACAATGGGCCCGGGCAAAGGCTTCTCCCTGAACAGGGAGGTGTAGCTGCCACAGACGAAGTTCTGACTTTCCTCCCTGCCCTCCAGGCCGAGACCAAAATCCACGGCCATCTTGCGCACCTGCTCCTTCTGATAATCTCCCAGAGGAAATAGCGCCCGCGCAAGCTGTGGCTGGGTTAAATCATAGAGAAAATATGATTGGTCTTTCTTGTTGTCTTTACCTTTTTTCAGGAGTATGCGGCCGGTGCCGCTGTCCGTTTCTTTACGGGCGTAATGACCGGTGGCGAAGAAATCAAATTTAAGGCCAATCTCGGCCGCCCTCTCTACAAGTGCGCCGAACTTGATGCGCCGGTTGCACCTCACGCAGGGATTGGGCGTCCTGCCCGCCAGGTACTCCGCGCAGAAATAGTCAAGTACCTCTTCCCTGTATTCGCGGGCCAGGTCGATGACATGAAAGGGTATACCCAGGCTGCGCGCAACCCTGCGTGCGTCCTCGATATCTTGCTCTTCCCCAGGGCCGTAACAACCATGTTTGTCTCCCCCGCTCACCGGTTCACCGGCCCATATCTTCATGGTCACCCCTGTTACGTGGTAACCCTGATTTACCAGCAGGGCGGCGGCCACCGACGAATCGACGCCACCACTCATCCCTACGATTACTTTTCCTTTGCTTTTGCTGCCCATTTATGGGGAAATTATAACACCGCCGATAGCAACCAATAACTGTCAGTACTTTTGCCAGCCTATGCTGAGAAAGGGACGAAGGGGTTAACTCTTCGTCCTTTTCTATTGTTAAAACAGTAAAGGGTGTTAAAACTTTAAAAAGGTATAAAATACTAGCAATGAGAACAATAAAAAGAAACATTGTCTTTTTAGCTATTGCTGCAATTCTGTTTGTCCTTTTCGGATTGGTCCTGTATTTTGGTGGTAACCGAATATATGACCTGGACGCAACAAGACGACATGATAAAGAAGTCGCCGAGTTGGCTTCTGCCAAGCAGAATATAAAGCTGTTTTTCTCAAATCTTGTTCCTGAGCTACTTTTCCTGAGCGGACTTCCAGAAACAAAAGCTTTCACAGAAAACAATTTCGGCTCATCAAGTTTAGAAGACGAAGCTGAGGACATGTTTTATGATTTTGCCCGATCTCACAAACATTATTATGAAATACAGCTTGTCAGTTCATCGGGACAGCAGGTTGCCAGGGTGTGCAACACGCAAGATGGTTCAACAAAAATAATTCCGGATGCCGATCTGGAAGATATAAGTTCTACCGCGTATTTCCAGGCAGCTTTGAAACTGAATCCAAATGAAATTTATGTGTCACCCATAGAGATAAATACTGTGGGGGGTAAGACAGAATCATATTTGCCGGTGATCAGGCTGGGGATCCCCCTCGTCAATTCCCGGGGAGAAAAGGCAGGTTTACTTTTTACACTATTGGACTTTCAGAAATGCCTTGCTCTATTGCCGGAACACATTTTCGTTCAGACCCCTGAAGGCAAGACAGTATCGTTAGCGCAAGATGGAAAAATTAACTATTTAACATCTGATTACCATTTCGATAAACCAGAAGGCACGTATAACGTGACAGAAATGGAGAGTATCCACTATTCCACCATGGAATACTTACCCGGGAAGACACTGATTGTTGCAATATACCACCAGCATCCTCAAATGAAAGAGGATTTGGCGATACTCATTTCCGTATCTACAACCATTATTGTTTCGGCAGTTCTCCTTATACTTATCTTAGGCTATATCAACATATCGAGAACGAATAAACTTCTGGCAGCACAAAGAGCCATTATTTATTCATTAGCCGGATTGGCCGAGGAAAGAGACCCTGAAACCGGAGAGCACCTGGAAAGAGCAAGACAATATGCGGCTATACTGGCAAAAGAGCTACATAAACAAAGCCGGTACCGGGATATTGTTAATCAGGATTTCATTAAAAATCTATATGATGCTGCTCCTCTTCACGATATTGGCAAAGTGGCTATCCCGGATTCCATATTACTGAAAGAATCAAAACTCACGCATGATGAATGGGAAAAAATGAAAAAGCATGTTTTATTTGGCAGGCAAGTGATCGAAAACGTGATGGAGGAATTCAAACTTAAAGAACCCTTCCTGGTGATGGGAAGAAATATATGCGCCTACCACCATGAAAAATATAACGGTGAGGGCTACCAGGAGGGGTTGAAGGGGGAGGCAATCCCAATTGAGGCAAGTATCTTTGCCCTGTGTGATGCCTATGACGCTATCAGGAGCAAGAGACCATATAAAGATGAGCTACCGCACGAGGAAGCAATCAGGAGAATCACAGTTGATAAAGGCAAGCATTTCGATCCCGACATCGTGGACGCCTTCCTGAACTGTGAGAAGGAATTCGCGAAAATACACAATGCCTATTACGCGGGCGGTAGTAAAGGAACTCAACACAGGTAAATAGGATAAATACTTCATGGGCGATAACAAAGAGCAATATATACCGGCCCTCAGTTACAGGTGGCTGACCCGATTCTATGACCCCATTATTGGATTCACCATGCGGGAGTCAACTTTCAAACGTCGCATGGTTGGTCAGGCGATGATCGGGGTAAATCAAAGCGTGCTGGACCTCGGTTGTGGAACAGCGACTCTTACCATCCTGATTAAGAAAAACAATCCCGGGGCAGAAGTTGTCGGCCTTGATAGCGATACAAAAGTTATGGGAATTGCCAGAATGAAGATATCCGAATCCAAATTGGATATTAACTTGGAGATGGGAATATCCTATGATTTACCGTTTCCTGACAGTTGCTTTGACCATGTTTTTTCAAGCCTGCTCTTTCATCATTTAACTAACGAGAATAAAATCCGGACTATTAATGAAGTATTCCGAGTTCTTCGCCCTGGTGGTAAGTTTTATCTAACCGATTTTGGAAGGCCAATCAATCAGTTGATGTATTTAAGTTCCTTAATTATGCGCAGGCTTGAAGAAACTAAAGGCAATTTTGAAGGTTTATTACCGGTCATGTTAAAGGAAGCCGGCTTTGACCACATCAATGAATACGCCCGGTACATGACAATATTCGGCTCTCTTTCTCTATATAGCGCGCATAAGCCCGGATAGCGTTACTGCACATAGCTGTAAGCCAGTAGCGGCAGTGCCCGGGATTACCCAACACAAACTTCCAGGCAGAACTACCTTATGACCCGGTTACGGTATGTATTTTTTCGGTTCAGCTTTAAATTTATTATGGCAGGCCTCTGAACAGAAATAATAAGTCTTCTCTTTATATTTCTCGTTTGCCACAGCTTTCTTGGGATCTATGTCCATTCCACAAACCGGGTCTTTTACGTTTGCCATTGTATCCTCCTTGCTCGTTTCATACGTGTTAATTTCGATTTTGGGCTCATGCGTGGCCTTAGCTATGGTGGCCGCGAGATTAGCAGGTTTATAACTTCGTAAACGGTTTGCATTGGCAACTACAGATATTGAGCTAAGCGCCATAGCAGCCGCTGCGATCATCGGGCTTAAGAGGACTCCAAAAAACGGGTAGAGGATGCCTGCAGCTATAGGAATCCCCAGAATGTTATAGACAAAAGCACCCACGAGGTTTTCCTTTATGTTCCGCATAGTTGCCCGGCTGAGCGTGATAGCAGTGATCACTCCCCTAAGTTCACCCGAGATAAGGGTAATATCTGCGGCCTCGATAGCCACATCGGTCCCGCTGCCGATAGCGATGCCGACGTCCGCCTGTGCCAGCGCCGGCGCATCATTTATGCCGTCGCCCACCATGCCGACTATTTTGTTTTCCCCCTGAAGACGTTTAATCTCAAGCGCTTTATCCTGGGGCAGGACCTCAGCCATGACCCGTTCTATCCCTACCTGGCGTGCAATGGCTTCGGCTGTACGGCGGTTATCACCGGTAATCATTACCACTTCAATGCCAAGATTCCGCAGCGATGCTATAGCCGCTTTCGAATCATCCTTCAGTGTATCTGCTACAGCGACTAAGCCGGCAGGTTTGCCATCAACCGCTATCAGCATCGAAGTCTTGCCCTCGCCTGCCAGCCGTTCTGCCTGTTTCTCAAGTGCAGCTGTTTCCACGCCGGCATCACCAAGCAGACGCCAGTTACCTACCAGAACACTATGTTCATCGACGGTAACCTGAATTCCTTTCCCTGTAACTGATTGAAAATCGTTGGTTTTGGCCAGCTTTAGTCCCCTGGCCTGGGCCCCTTGCACAATTGCCTGACCGAGTGGATGCTCCGACGACTGCTCCGCGGATGCTACGATCCGCAGCAATTCATCGGATGAAAAGGCACTTATTGTAACTACGTCGGTTAGAGCCGGCTTACCTTTTGTAATAGTACCGGTCTTATCCATAACCAGCGAATTTAACTTATGCGCTGTCTCGAGTGCTTCGGCCGAACGGATTAAAATGCCGTTCTGGGCGCCTTTCCCGGTGGCAACCATGATTGATAGTGGTGTTGCCAGGCCGAGAGCACACGGGCAGGCGATAATTAGCACCGCCACTGCATTAACTAATGAAAACGCAAGGGCAGGCGGAGGCCCGAAGTTAAACCAGATGACAAAGGTGCCGATAGCAATGAAAATAACCGCCGGAACAAAGCGGCTGGCTATCAAGTCCGCCAGCCGCTGAATTGGAGCCTTGGAACCCTGCGCCTGCTCAACAAGCTGGATTATCTGGGCAAGCATGGTGTCCTTACCGACTTTGGTAGCCTTGAACCGGAAGGCCCCTGTCTGGTTGATGGTAGCGCCTATGACTGTATTGCCCACGGTCTTGTTAACAGGCAAGCTCTCTCCGGTCACCATAGATTCATCAAGAGTCGAGCTGCCCTCAACTATTTCCCCGTCTACCGGCACCTTTTCCCCGGGACGTACAGCCACTACATCGGCTATCTGCACATTTTCAACAGGGATATTGGTCTCAATGCCATTGCGAATCACCCTCGCGGTCCTGGCCTGTAATCCAATAAGCTTTCGAATCGCCTCGCTGGTACCTCCTTTGGCAATTGCCTCGAGCAGTCTACCCAGCATAATAAGCGTAATTATGACGCCAACGGCCTCAAAGTAAACCTGGCGCAGATTTTCAGGCAAGATACCCGGTGCGAGTGTGACTACAAGGCTGTAGCCAAAGGCCGCAAAGCTGCCGATAGTTATCAGCGTGTTCATATCTGCCGTGCGGTGGACCAATGTCAACCAGCCTGTCCGGTGTATCGGCCAGCCCGAATAGAACATTACCGGCGTAATGAGGGCAAGCTGAAACCAATGATTCAGCAGTATGGGCGGAAGCCACTCTACACCAAAGAAGTCGTGCATCATCACGGCAAATAAGACGGGGAAAGTTAAGATGGCTCCCACTACCACGCGCCGCGTCAGGTCCTTACGCTCGGCAGTCCGCTCATCAGCCTCACGGTCTTCCGTACTTTGCGTAACAGGCTGGCTGTGAATGCGGACTTTATAGCCGGTATCTTCGATAACTTGTTGAATATTGTCAGGAGATATCTGGTCCGGGTCGTAAGAGACCGTTATCCGATCATTGCCGAAGTTGACTTTTGCATCGTCCACCCCTGCCAGGCTGCTTAGCGCATTCTCAATATTGACGGCGCATGTCGGGCAAGTAACCCCACCTCCAACGAGAACATAGTCAACCTGGGTCGTCTTTGCCACAAGCATGACAGGACCGATACCGACGGCTGTAGCATGTTCATGGGACACCTCATCCCAGCCCTGTGAAATTGCTGTTACCTTTTGCTCTTTATCTTCCGTTTCATCTTCAACAATAAGACTGCCGTGAATCATGTTCATGCCACAGGCAAAGTCGAACTGACCAGCTTTATCGGGCGTAAACTCAAGCGCCGTTTTGGCAAATGGAGCCAGGGTCTTACTTGCCCGAAAATCAGGGAATACCACGCGGGAGGTGCAATCACCGGCTTCCTGGCGGTTGAAGATTAATCGAAGCGGGATGCCTTTTTTAACACGAATTATGTCGGGAGAATAACCGCCTTTAACAGTTATTTCTATCTCCTGCATGTTTCCTGTGACCTGGGCTCTTCGGGCTTGTTTTGGTCCAAAGAAAAACCAGGCCAGCAATGCAATAATGACGATCCCAACAAGAGTCACTACTATTCCACCTATTGCCATAGCTACCTCATATTTATGATATCTGGCATTTACACTTTATGATTCTTCCAGCGCCAAGCAACCCTGGAAGTGCCTCAATTATCTCAATGCCAGATCTTTTGAGCAACCCCTCGAGGTCAGATTGTATGAACTCAATATAATATTTACCTTCGTAAAGCTTAACCAGGTTATAAATTACGAATCTTCCAATCTTGTTCCGGGGTAAAGCATAATCAACAATTACAATCTTTCCTGGTGGCTTAGTAATTCTGACCATTTCTTTCAATACTTTTTCTCTGATGGTCAAAGGCATATCATGTAAGGCAAAGGACACACAAGAAACATCAACGCTGTGATTCCTGAACGGTAAATTTGTGGCATCGGCGGCCAGAAAATCCACATTGCCATATTTATTTTTCCGATCAGCAACCTTGAGCATGGCTTCCGTTAAGTCAATGCCTATAACGTGATATCCCCTCTTAGCAAAAGCAAAAGCCTGGCTCCCTGTTCCAGTAGCAACATCAAGAATTATCGAACCATTTTGTACATCGGCAAAATCCACTACCCTATCCCTTAACCGTGATAAAGGCGAAACTAAAATATCATAATAAGGCGCCAAGATATCAAACACTCTTTTTACGAGTGAATAATATTCTTTTTCTTCGTCCATCATCTTACTATAGCTACCGTTAAAATCAGGCCACGTGGGATTAATCGTCTTGATATTTCATACAGCAGTCTGTTCTTTATTAGCATAAATGCTTGCATAATTATTATAACACTGCTACAGCAAGTCAAAAGTATTTTAAGATGCCAGCAGCCACAATCCAATTTGACAAACATTATACTGTATACTACTATATAG
>Ga0208045_1000730_pt1 | contig 11832 bp, 11 predicted proteins | sample PL_2010_200m_FD_184160 | JGI IMG/M metagenome (GOLD analysis project Ga0208045, IMG submission 184160) | Freshwater microbial communities from Powell Lake, British Columbia, Canada to study Microbial Dark Matter (Phase II) - PL_2010_200m... | ecosystem: Environmental > Aquatic > Freshwater >...
ATCTGAAGATATAGTTGAAGCTCCACCTACCGTGACGTTGTAAGCATTCACGCTTGCATCAGTCATCAGGTCGAGAGTTCCGCCATTGAGCACTACTGCTGTACCTCCCGCACCTAGAGCTGCAGTGTTTCCTAGTATCAATGTGCCGGCTGTTAGTGTTCGTGTACCGCTGAACGTATTGGATCCAGAAAGTGCTAATGTACCTCCCGCTCCGCTAACTGTTAAGTTAACAGCAGAAATAACACCTGATATTGTAGCAGTACCGGCGGTCTTTGTGCAACTCAGGTTACCTGTTGTTGTGAAACCAGCAATAGAATTTGTTACTAGAGTCCCGGAGATAGTAACGCCACCTGAGCCTGAATATGAACCTGCATTGGTAAAGTCACAGCTTGCCAGTGTCAGTAAAAATGTACTCATGGCGAGCGTTCCACCGTTATTAATCTGAAGTGTGGAAGCTGTCGTACCAGCTGCACCAATAAGCCATGCAGCAGTTGCAGTCATGGTAGTACCGCTCTCTATGATAAAGACATCACCTGCAGTCGTAAAATTAGCGGGGTTTGTTCCACCGCCGCCGGTGGTTGTCCCCCAACTAGTAGTCAAATTGGGGGCAACGCCGGTGTTCTTACCATAGTACGTCGTCGCCGTTGCCGTCGCTCCCAGCGCGACAATGAGCAGCGTTGTGAGCAGGAACGAAGCAAGACTCTTCCGAAGAAGCGATATGTGCTTGTTCTGACTCACGAGCGGGAGCTAACCCTTAGATCGATATGTGATTTGTGTTTGAGCATTACCTTTTCAATTACGCCGCATTCGCCGCCAGGGTGGAACGCCGGGCCTGCTCATCCATAAGGATGGCAACCAGTGCAAACTTCATTGAATTTTTATCGATGAAATCGTCCGCGTGAAATTCCCGGGCTGCGCGCCGGTAGACATCAGTGGCGTGCATAGAGAGAATGACGACACGCGTATCCGGCAAACGGCGCTTGATCTCGCGGGTGGCATCGAAGCCATCCTTGTTCGGCATCTCCAGATCCATCAGAACCAGGTCCGGATGCAACTGCTCGGCTTTCTCGATTGCGTCGTTGCCGTCGACTGCCTCGCCGACGACCTCGAAACCGGGCTGCGACTTCAGGAACAAGCGCAGCGAATGACGGAAGCCTTCGAAGTCATCCGCCAGAAGAACTTTAACTGTACACATATTGAATCCTTTCAGTGAATGTGATGTATGAGTGAGTCTACTTTTTTGTCTGAAGTTGAATGTTCAACGGTCCGCGCGTCACGGACCACGACGATGGGTGGCTCTCAATCGCCGGCGCCACAACCCGGACTCCTTCCCCAAGCCGTCTCCGCTCATCTGCAACCAGCGCCACGAGATCGTTCTTCATCGAGGTCTTCTCGATGAACCCGTCGGCCGCCGAGCGCCACGCCATCCGGCGGTAGGAATCGCCGCCATGCATCGACAGGATGAACACCCGCGTGTTCGGGACTCTCGTTTTGATTTCCCGCGTCGCCTCGAATCCGTCACACTCCGGCATGTCAAGGTCCATCAGGACAAGATCGGGGCGCAGACGCTCCGTCTGCTCGATGGCTCTTACGCCATTGGCCGCTTCGCCGATTATTTCCACTCCCCGCTGCCTTCTGAGAAACGACGCCACCGTGGTTCGGAGCCCATCGTGGTCGTCAACGAGAAGCACTTTGAGTGTGACCATTTCCATTTCCTTTAGAAGTGCAACTGATACTTGGTAGCTGCCTAGAGACGCGGCCGACAAGTCCTGCCACCAAGACACGAAGACGCAAAGCACCACGAAAACTGAAAGAATTCAAATCTTTTCCTTTGTGGCTTGGTGCCTTTGTGGCAAATAATGGGTTTTCGTTTGTGTCTCTAACCGAGTACAGTGAATGAACTATTTGCCGCTCGCAACCGACCACTCTGTATTCATCGGTGAAAAGACGCCTTGCCCAAAGGTTGCCAACAATCCTGATCGGATCGACGACTTCACAATGAAACCATCCGCGGCGACTTCCTCTGCCTGGGCACGGTAGTACGCATTGTCATGCATCGTCGCGATGACAACTTTCTTCAGGGGCCAGCGGCTTTTTATGATGCGCGTTGCCTCCAGCCCATTTCGCCTCGGCATCGTAATGTCCATCAGGACAACGTCAGGATCGAGCGACTCTGTCTTGTCGATCACGTCGACGCCATCATCTGCTTCACCAACGACGATGACATTCGGCAGCCGATTGAGAAATTCGCACACCACATTGCGAAAGTCCTTGTGGTCGTCGGCAATAAGAATCCTGATTGCGTTCACTGTACCTCCAGCGATATGAATAGTCACACGATGCCCTATGAATTGCTGGATCAAATGTGCGCGAGAAGAGCCCCGATAACCATAGCCTATACACCGTAATTTGGGGAATACGGGCATGCACGTGTGTGACTACGGTGCACACCGTAGACAGAATGAGACACGAAGCGACGAATGGAATAGGCCAATTCTCGTTTCTAGGAGGGAAAAATCGAGCGCCGATCAGAAGGGCACGTGATGCGGAGCACAGAATCCGCGGGCGCAGGAGGGAATGAAGACGAAAGGAGATGAAGGAGAGAAAAAACAGCGGAGTGGAAACGAGCAGTAGAGACAATAAGTCTATAGCACGACGCAGAGATCTAAGCAGGCATCAACTGCCCGCCTGCGCTCCGCTTCGGGCAGGGAATCCAGACATGGATGGTTAAGATTTCTCGCTACGCTCGAAATGACAGGGTGAAACAGCGGGACTCGAAATGACAAATATGGCTTATAGCACAACCTCGGCTGGCGGAGTCTGCTCCCCTCCCCGCCAGACCCGCCCGACCAAGTCGTTCGGGCGGGCCGCATGGCGGGCTGGTCACAGCCCGCTTTCCACGCACCACAAAAACTGAAAGAATTCAAATCTCTTCCTTCGTGGCTTGCCAGCCCGCTACGCGTTCTGGCGGGGTGCCTTTTTGGTCCCGCTTCTGGATTCCCTGCCTGCAGCAGGCAGGCGCTCATGGGCGGGATTCAGAGAGCGAACAAATAATGGGTTTTCGTCTGTGTCTCCAGGGAGGCGATGACGAGGCGAACGCTTGGAATCAAAGAAGAAACGGGAAGAACGAAACGAACGATGTTGAGAGAGGAAACACAACAACGGGCACAGAGGACGCGGCACAGAGTGCAGAGTTCATGTACGCGTGGAAGAAATTTCAACGAAGTGTGAAGCCGAACAGCAAGCGACGAAGAAAGAGATTACTCGGTCAGCGTGATCACAAGTCTGTCGGAAGAATCAGATTTGTGATTGCTGAGCTGTGTGATGGGAAGTGTTGCTCTACGTGAGACCAAACTACCCTGGTAAACATTTTCAACGGGGGAAACTCCCCGATCGAATTCCGAAACAGACCGATCCGCACCGAGATCGGCAACGAGGACTGAACTTACGTCAGAGCCTGCGGTGACCTTCAACGGAGTCGCGCTCGTGAGGCCGATTTCATTTGCCGATTCTGCTGATGGCTGAAAATTCGCGGCTACGATCGCAGCACTTCGTTGCACACCAAACGTCACCGTCTGCGCCGCTGAGCTCCTGCTCTGCGCCGACACTTCCACCGCACTCATGGCGAGTATGAGAAGGACTCCAACGATGGTGATCGGTGATTTCATCGCAGCGGATATCAGTTGGTGAGTGTGAGTGTCACGACACGTGAATCAACGTTTAGCTGTCCAATTGACGCGTTTGCGGCAAACGTATACGTGATCGACTGATTGAGATCGCTCCCTTTGCCAAGAGCCGTGACGACTTCAACCGGACTCATTGCATTCGAAACATCGACCAATCCGCTGCTCGAACCCTTCGAACTCTCGAGCTTCATCATCAACCGTGTTCCCTCGGGCATCGGATTGTTTATGGAAGCAACAATCTTCATGTTGTCGAGATTCGTCATCATGCTGTAGTTCGAATTGTTGTCGCTTACCGACAGAACGTCAGAGCCCGCGCTTGCATCCGTGATGTACAATGCACCGGGGTTTCCGCTCACAGCGATCTTCGTAATCGGCTTCACTTCGATGTTCAGAGTCTGAACGACGCTGCTACCCGTTTGGGCCAATGCGACCAGAGGAGTGAGGAACCAAATGGAGAGTGATAATCTGATGATGGGAGCTCTCATGGATGATGTGAAATAACGGAATTACTGGGTTAATGTCAAGTATCGCAAAATTAAAAGTGTCCTTTTTGATTGTATATCAACGAGGGACAAATAGGGTGCCAGGAAGACACCGTGCCCGCTGCTCCTCCGAGGATGGCCCAGGCCATTTAGCGGCAGAGCATTTGTGCAATCGTGAATCTTCACAGAAACGTCACGCGGGAAGATCCTCTGCAGTTTCGACACAGCGATGGGATTTCAGTGATGATTCACGGTGTGGGGTGAATGGAGGATCGTTGGAAGGCGTCGAGGATGTGCTGTCTCAAAAGGAGAATCTCTCACCGGACTGACGGGTTTCTTGCAGTCTCTGCGGTCATGCTTCCAGCATGCTTCGAGGTGAAGACCCAGAAGCGAGGACAAAAACATATGCTTTGCCACGAAGTCACAAAGACACGAAGAAGATCGTAGATCTGCCCCACCCCCTACTTGAGGTACTGCAGTTTGTCGCAAGCCTTTTCAGCGGCATTTCTCGACTTGAAGGCTCCGAGGAGAACTCGATAGGTAACCCTCCCATCCCGCGATACGACGGGCTCGACGAACACGTTCATGACGGATTTTTTCGCGAGCACCACAGCCGCGGAGTCGGCTGACGATTTCTTCCGATAATCCGAATAGTGGATTCCAAACACCAGCTTCTCAGGCCAGAATACCACGACACATGGAACCTGTCCCGGTTTTGCCGTGGGTTGTGGCGGAACGATTGCATGTGCCGGTGTCTCCTTCGGAGGAGCTTTCTCGACAGTCTTTTGCTTCGGCACGACAGTCTCAGCCGGCTTCACGATCTGCGGGGCCGGCTCGACAGGCTTCTTTGTTTCAAGAGCAGGTTCGACTGGTTTCTTTATCACCGGCGCTGGTTGGAGATCTTTGTCCTTCGGCGGAGCCGTCTCGACGAGCTTCGGTTTCTGCGGGGCGGGCTCGACGGCTTTCTTCTCCGGAGGTGGTTTGACGCCTTTCCCTTTCTCAGGCGAGACTGCGATCGTAACGCCCTGGGAGATCATCTGAATTCTCCGCCTCTTTGGCAGCGCTTTGAACGTCCGTTCAGCCGCCTGACCCGGAGCGACTTCGAACTCAACGGTTTCTTTGTCGAAATAGTAGTTCTGTGGGAGATTCCCATCAGCAATGCGGAGTGTCCAGTGTCCGGGGCGCATGTTCGCAAACGCAAATCGACCGCGATTGTCTGTGACCCTGCGATTGACATCATCGCCGTTGACGAGCTCCACGATGACGTTCGGGTGACCTCCAAGCTCCACGATAGCCGGCTGCGTGGTGTCGTTCGCTGCCTGTTCCTTCGCGCCAAACATCAGAACAGTCCCCGAGACGGTGATCGAGCGGCTGAGAGTGATATCGAACCGGCTCTCCTGTCCGCCGACGATGGTGATTTCATGCGGGAGCTGCTGAAGCGTGACGCGGTTCAATCCCACACTCGGCATGTCAAGCTGCACGAAATATTTGTCGGGCTTGAGCGATGGGAAGTAGTACTCGCCGTTGCGATCGGTCAGTGCCGTAGCTCCTCCCGCGTAGACGAGAACGTTTTGTATCCCCACACCCTTTTCCGAGTCCATCACCTTTCCGACAAGCTGACCGTTCACCGTGCTGCGCGCGACAGGCACGCCGATCGGGATTGAGTACTCGGCGAGGTACGCGATTTCCTTTCCTTCCAGGGATGGAGTGAAAATGCTTTGCCGCCCGCGTAGTGTAACAGAATGCGCCCACGGGAATGTGTGTTCAAGACTGATGTCCAGGAGGCTGTACGTTTGTTCAAAGGATCCCCGTGTCCGGTTTCCGTAGAGGGCGAGGGAAAATTGCGTTGCTTCTCCCAGAAAGATCCCGACGTTCACGCTCCCGGCGACACGCTCTTGATCTTCGAGCGTAGATGGATCACGGTCTTTGGTGTACTCTGCCGAGAACCCGTATGTATGTCCAGAAAATGGCTGGATGCTCAGGTAGCCCGTGTATCGGTGAAATGGATTGTTGATCCCCGCGAGTCTGTCCTGTGTGGATCCGAAATCGGCGTTAGCGATAATTGTCACACTGGGAAGATTGTACCCCACCCGAACCTGCCAGGTCTCTTCGGTGGTACGGAAATGCGGCACAGGGAGCAAGTCATCGCGGTCATTGCTTCTGTAGTACACGGCGAGCAGATTGGCGATGTCTATTCCAACCTGGTAGTATCGATCCCGTGGCGCCAGTTGAAGCGTGGTATCGCGATTGAGATTTCGCTCCTCGTCCCGATAGTACCCTTCGATCCTGACGTCTCTCAGGGGCGAGAGGTTCAGGCTTATATTCTTGAGATCGACGTCCTTGTAGTAGCCGGCATAGTTCGAACCGGAGTGGACATAACGGGCATCGTAGGCAATCCAGTCCCACTGAGCACTCCACTTGGCAGAGTAGGCATTGTCGCGCTTGTTCAGAACGTTGCTGAGTCCGTACTCGAGATCGACCTCGCTGCTCTTGAAGGGCTGCACAAGCGTGCGCAGGGTAACGACGTCACTTGCATTCAGTTCGCGTTTTCCAAGATAGTTGATGCCGACTCGCGCGCCGTCCTGGATGTGATAGGTCAGATATCCCGCCCACTCCTGCATCTTCGGAGTGAAAAATCTGCTCTCGTTGTAGAATCCCCCCACTCCGATGTCGTTGATCGTGGCATTGCCGCTGGCACCAAGTGCATAGCGGTTGAATTCCGTGAGAGGTGACAGGCTGAAGTTTTTATCGCCGAGGTACACATCGTACAGCTTTGTCGTATAGCTGAGCTGATACTCATCGCGGCGGCCGAGAATGGACTTCTGTTGGATATCGGGTGTACGAATAAGGAGGTCCAGCCGGTCTTCCGGTACGTTGCCCAGAGGACCTGATCCTGAAATTTCCAGTTGTGTTCCGCGTTTCGACTGCTCTCCCGCAAACCGCACCAGCGCCCGGAGAGGAAATTTAATATACCGCTCTTCCGCTCCAGTGATCCGCGGGACCACGTCGACATAGCTGCTCGCTTTGACAGAGTTGGCCGTATCAAGTTCCGCCGTGACATCCAGGACATCCTGCACTTTGGAGGTCAGGGAAGGATCGGTTGAAACCTTCACGCTGAACGTGCGCGACTCCCCTGGTTTGAGATGGACCACCGACGAATCCAGCTCAACGGGAAACCTGGTACTCGAACGCGCCGTCAGGCGGACCCGGGTGGTAATATTTCCTTTGTTGTTGAGGAGGAAAACCGAGACGTAGGGTTCGCCGGCAACTGCAAGGCGGGGGGATTCGATGAGCTTCAATGCTTGCTCTTTGACGGCAGTAATGACAATCGTCATCGAAACTTCAGCCGCGTCGGAGAGATTCAAAGGGTCCCGCACACCAAATCGGAGGACATACTCGCCGGCCGGTGTTTCAGCGGGAATGGAGACATTGAGAAGCCGGATATCGCTGGCCCCAGCCTCCAACTCAAACGGGAAGTCCTTTGCCAGCCTTCGCCAACCAGTGGGTACGGCAACCGTCGACTCGAAACGCTTCTTGTTCGCTGCGGTGTTTGAAACTCTGAAACTCAGGGTAAGCAGCTTGCCCGGCACAGCTTCAACACGTGTGCCTGTGCTGGCGGTAACACTCACGGAGCGCGATTGGAATGAAAGCGCCTGCACAACAGCCAGCGCCGTCAGGAAGAAGAGATAAAAAAATATCCGGCTTGGGGAAACCGGATGTGTCAACGTCGGTCGTGTCACAATCGAGTCTCAAAACTTCAAGGTGTATTCAGCGCCATAAACATCTTCACCTCCGGCATCCACGACCACGATTGCCTTGTAGGTACCGCTCCCGACGGAGCTGAGATCGATCATCTGACGAATCGAAGTACCAGGATACAGACGAGAACGGACCCCTGGGAACTTGCCTTTCGAGACACCTTTGTCATCGAACAATTCGACATAGACCTCAGGTCGTATCCAGAGCTCACCCGAATTCTCTATGTCAACCTGCAATATTCGCTTCCCGTTCTCATTCGGCAGAAGCTTGGTATCCATAAAATTGATTTTCTTCGTGCCGGTTTGCGCGATGTGGGTTGCGATCTGGATTCCGTACCGGATGGTCTGCCGGATTCCCATCTGGGACTTTTTCGGATCTTTGTTGGCAGCCGATTCGGCAGATCCTTTGGCGATCCCCTCGACCATCAGCATGCTCCAGTATGAGCCTGACAGTTTCTTGGCGGGTGCGTCCTGAGGAACCGTCACCGTGTAGTTGATATTCACTGTCGATTGAGGGGGAACGGTTGTAAAGGAAGGGCTGAAGGAGATCCACTTTGCGTTCGATCGGAGTACCGTGCCCGGTTCGGCGTAGTTGTTTGTACCGTCCCGGAAAAACATGTAATCCGTCTGATAGACTTTCACCTCTTGCGGCTCATTTGCGTCATTCCGCACGGTGATAACGCCTTCATAGCGTTCTCCAGGATTCGCGTCCTTGTCGTTACTGAGTTCTCCGATAACAGACACCTGGGCGCGCGCGCCAAAGCAGTAGAGCAGAAGCGCTACGCTGAGCAAACGAAAGTTTTTCGACATGGGAGTCCTATTGCACCTGTAAGGTGTAGGTGATCGTGTGAACGTCGTTGCCTAGCTCCGCGCTGTTTCCCTGTGCGAAGGTCGCGGACGCAGTGTATTGAAGGGTGATGGTTGCACTAGTCCATCCGGCCGCGCTGGGGATACTTGTAATGAAATCCACAGCCAACATCCCATCGGTCAGCGTGACTTGTGGAGCAGCAACTCCACGGACGACGCCCGTCGCAAGCACTTTAAGTGTGAAGGCTTGAGTGGGGCAACTCGTCCCGACAGTGACCTTCGCGATCGCAGCTTTTCTCCAGTACCGAAGTGTACCGGTCACGTCGATATCTGCAACTGGCTGTGAGCCTGCCGCGCCAGTTGTGATATTCATCGTGATGTTCCCATTGGGTATCGTTATGGTTCCATTTTGAGCCGTCGCCTCGGAGACCAGGAAGACAAGCATGGTCAGAACAGCGCTGAGGATGAGTTCCAGCCCTCTTCTGCCTCGATTGCCATCGACTCGCTTGATGGTATCCATGTCGATGTGTCTTCCCTATTGGACCACGATAGAAAACGTTAGCGTATGTGAATCCGTACCAGTACCAGTTGACGCGAGCGCAGTTCCCGTGTACTGCAGCGTGCACGTCCCGGACGATCTCCCGAGATTGATCAGGAAGTCCTTATCTGTGGTGTTGAGTGTTACTTCGGCTGATGCCGTCCCCTGGGTCGGAGCCACAGCGAGAACCTTGAGAGTGAATTTCGGCGCCACAAGGTTCGTCCTGACCGTCACCTTCTTGAGCGAACTGTTGATTCCCCACAAGAGGCTCGTTGCTGTGTTGACGACTGGACCCATCAGGTTCTGACCGGCAGTTACGTTGGCAGCACCGATAGTCAAGCTTGTGCTCCCCGCGCTGACTGCCAGATTATTGATCGTGGCGACATTCACAGTAACAGTATGGGTACGTGACCCGTAGACCTGGGCATTCACACTGCGCGGGAACGCAATCAAGACCACAAACAACGCGAGGGGCATCAGGGATTTCTTCAAGGCGGTCGACTTTCGGAAGCTTGTCAGTGAGCGAGTCATAAGGTCTTTCGCCACACCTAATATAGGGTCTATCGGAATGAAATTCAAGCGTGTATCAGGATGGGACGCTTCCCTCAGCCACCCGTAATCGTATAGCTGATCAAGTGGGTCTCCGTTCCAACTCCGTCTGACACCCTTGAGGAGGCCACAAACCGGATCTTGCACTTCCCCCAGCTCCTGGTGACCCCCACAACGAGATCTCTCGTGGTGTTGTCATTGAGGATGATTTCGGGGGCAGCAACGCCGGACGAACCGGTAATATCTAGTGCATGGACTTTTACGAGGAATCGGGGGACTGCGTTGTTCGTCGCAACCGTAATTTTCTTGTTTTCGCCGTTTGTCAACCAAACCAGATTCCCGTCTTCATTGACCGCTTCAACCGGATTACCGGTTTCGAGAGAGGCCTGATTGATGACGAGCGTCAGAGCACGCTGGCTGATGTCGATTTTGTTTGCTTCGAACACCTGCAGCGTCAGCGTTTGATTCGCGCTTGCGTCTTGTCCGGAGGCAGAGGTCACCGAGAAGAATCCGAGAGCTCCTGCGATCCAGAATCTGATGGCGATATTTTTATGGTAGTTTTTCATTTTATCAGCTCCACTTTTGGTTCGCTTCCTGGTTGGTCGCGAATGGATCCTCAACTTGTTCTTAGTTTGTCAGCGTCAGCGTTACAACCTTTGCGGTTGAAGCAAGCACACCGGCGGAAGCGTTCGCACCGAAGGTGTAGGTGATTGCCTGGTTCGCATCGGCACCCAGGGCAACGTTCGTCACGACATTGGCCGCACTGGCCGGGGTCGTCGCAGAAATGTCCACTGTTCCGGCGCTTGTACCCTTGGTGCTGGCAAGGTTCAGCTGAAGCGTGTAGCCTGCTGCCATCGCTGCGTCAAGGTTCGCTGTAACTTTCACGGTCGAAGCAAAATTCTGTGTGATGCTGTAGCTCGTCGAAGCATCGCTGACTGTCGTCAAGGCGTTCGTTCCGGCAGTACCTGTGGTGATGGTCATTGCGCCGGGGTTGCCAGAGGTCGCAATCTTGTAGACTGCGTTGACGGCCAAACTGACGTTCTGGGTTGCAGTGGCCTGCGCCATTGCGTTCTGAACGGCTGCGAAGCTAAGGACTACGAGGGCGATAACTACGATTGACTTTTTCATTGTTGACTCCAACCTTCTGATATTGTCTTGATTGATACTCTGTGTTCTTGTCTAGTTACAAAGACCGTGCCAGCCGGAATACATCGTTTTCCATTGATTTTGCTCGGTAGTTTGAAAGCTGGTGTATCATTGTGATTCGTGAGACTCATTTCGAGATGGCAGGTTTTCTTCTGGATACAAAATGGCTCTCGAAGCGCGGACGAAAACCCATCATTTGCCACGAAGTCACCAAGACACGAAGAAGATCTTTGAATTTTCTTCACTTTCAAAAACCTTTGTGACTTTGTGCCTTGGTGGCGGCACTTTTCGACCGGCTCTCTCGGGGGACTTCGTTTCAGCGGATGCTCCGCCAAAGATCCGTCGTTCCCTTGTCTATTGCAGCGCCTTTGCTTCTCACAAGAACTGAAAGTCCCCTCTGTGTGAAAGCCTGAGCGTTGGGGAGAGGGGATGTGTTGTTCTCGAATCTCCGTTTGAGCAGTCTCCTCAGCGCTCGACCGACCAACGGTGGTCGGGTGGGTGTACGATGGTTAAGTTTTTTGATTGATTGAATGAGAAGTGATCGGGAGGCGGACACAAAAACACAGAGAGGGCGTCAACTCCCACATTGACGGCCCTCTCTATGCTCGGAGGCAACAGCTATTTCAATACTCTTAGTTGGTCAGCGTCAGCGTCACAACCTTTGCGGTTGAAGCAAGCACACCGGCGGAAGCGTTCGCACCGAAGGTGTAGGTGATTGCCTGGTTCGCATCGGCGCCCAGGGCAACGTTCGTCACGACGTTGGACGCACTGGCCGGGGTCGTCGCAGAGATGTCCACTGTTCCGGCGCTTGTACCCTTGGTGCTGGCAAGGTTCAGTTGAAGCGTGTAGCCTGCCGCCATCGCTGC
>Ga0208045_1000731_pt1 | contig 11825 bp, 21 predicted proteins | sample PL_2010_200m_FD_184160 | JGI IMG/M metagenome (GOLD analysis project Ga0208045, IMG submission 184160) | Freshwater microbial communities from Powell Lake, British Columbia, Canada to study Microbial Dark Matter (Phase II) - PL_2010_200m... | ecosystem: Environmental > Aquatic > Freshwater >...
CCCCTAACCTGTGCCGCGCTCCAATCTGGGGATTATACGATACCGATCCCACCTTCACCATTGAGGAGTTCCTGGATGCTTACCGGGAGCGCGACAAGTTTGCCCGGCTCCTGGACAAGCTGGCCTGGTTAAGAACGAATGGCTGGAAGTTCAAGCCTGCTCCCAGCAAGGAAACGCCCTACGTTCGGCATGTGTCTGATATTGTGGCGCAGGCAGAGGAAATCCTGAAGGCATACGCCGCCGGCAAGAAGAAGGCCGCTATCTATGTCAGAGAGGTCCCCAAAGGTCTCCCCGAGATAAGAGATGTCTATTTTGAGGATAAGTGGCGCGGCCTTGACGAGCGGCTCAGCTATCCTGAGATAGAGGCGCTTTACGTGATGTACCCTGATGTCCTTGGGGACTCTCATGTGGAGCTCCTGGTTAATTTATCCAAGATTGCCAGGAAAGGGATGATGCTGCGCATGATCGAGCCCAGTCCTTTCTTGAAAGAGTTCGGTAAGCTGGGGAATGAAGGAGGCAAAGATGAAGGAAAGTGACCTGGAACTTCTGACCGAGATAGCCCGATTCGAAGACTCGGTAGACATGAGCAAGTTGAGGATGGGCTGGTCATGGCGGCATGTCCGCCCTATTCATTCGTCGACCCTCAGCAGCCTGTTCAGGAAAGGCTACCTGGATAACATCTTCCGCTCCAACTCCTATACCGGCTATCGCATCAGCGAGCTGGGGAGGGCATTGATTGCCAGCAGCCAGCAGCAAGAAGATACGTCTGAGCCCCAAGCACTGCAGCAACTTGATAGTGCCGGGAATATTTTCAGCGACATCATCGGCCACGACGACGTTAAAGAGTTGCTCACCGCCTGCTTGCTGGCGGAGAAACCAGTACACGTGCTGCTGACCGGACCGCCCGCCCTGGCCAAGACGCTTTTCCTCTGGGACATCGAGAGAGCGGCCGGGGAGAGAGCCATCTGGCTGATCGGCTCGGCCACCTCGAAGTCAGGCCTATGGGACAAGGTCGCGGAAAGACAACTGCAAATCATCCTCATCGACGAGCTGGATAAGATGAACGCTGTTGATACCGCCGGACTGCTCTCCATGATGGAGGGTGGCCGACTGGTTAGGGCCAAGCGAGGCAGAGAGCTTGACCTGTCCAACCAGGTGAGAGTGGTGGCCGCCAGCAACCGATTGAACATGCTCTCACCCGAGCTCAGGTCAAGGTTTGCCATCCGCAAGCTGTCCGCCTACAGCCGCACTGACTATCTGAGAGTGGTCAGAGGAGTACTGGTCAGGCGCGAAGGGCTTGACCAGGAACTGGCTGACGAGGTAGCCCGCCGCCTCGACGGGGTCAGTCAGGACGTGAGGGATGCCATCCGGGTAGCCAGGCTGGCGCCTCAAAAAGGAGTAGATAGGGCTATCAAATTATTATCAATTGGAGGTGATTCAAATGAAAAGTGAGACGGAAATCAGGCAAAAACTGGAGAGTTACGAACAGATGCTGTCCGGAATGGAAGCCGGGCAGGAAATCGCCAACCCGGACATATTCCTGACGTTCAGATGGCATTTTCCCGGGGAGGCGATGGAACTGCTGGGTTCCGCTTCACGGGCAGAGATGCTAATCCAGAGGATGCCGCCGGAGGACCGCCCGTGGGTCAGACAGTGGTTCAGCTCGCTGGCCGCGTTTGCCCGGCAGGTGCTGGAAACCAGGATAGGCATCCTCGGATGGGTGCTGGAGAAGGAAACGAGCGGAGAGGGGGTGACCGGCGACTAGGGAATTTAGCTACGATTTTGAGGTTTTACTCATGGTCGAAAACCAACCATTTAGCTTCGGCGGTTTGACCGCTGGCCGACCATATCAAGCACGATGGTCAGACCAGCGGACAGCCACTTTAGCTTCAATGGTCGCAAAGGAGGCAAAATGGATGACCAGTTCATACAATCGGTAAAGGAGCTTAAGGAGCAGGGACTATCCCAACGGGACATGGCGGCGGAACTGAAGGTAACCCGCAGCCGCGTTCAGGAGGCTTTAAAGAAGCTCAATCCTCCGGCCGAGAGCAAGGCGCTGGTGCCGGAGGAAAAGCTGCGTGAGATTATTCGCGAAGAGCTGGAGCGTGCCCGCGATGCGGAAGATGAGGATGAAAATATCAACGGACGGTTCCCCGTGATACGCAAGATGGGTGGGGGCATGGAGATGATCGCCCCGGAAGCGGTGCTACGCCAGTATATGGGAGGAACTCCGGAGGAAGAGCTTGAGCTGCGGGCAATCATGAAGTTCCGGGCGGCCATGCTCATGGTCATGGACCTGGTCAACGTGCAGAAGGGCTCCGCCGAAGCCGACGCCAAGCGGATGGAACCTATCCTCCGGCTCATGAAGGAGACCAGGGAAGAGCAGGACGCCGCGGCGCATCGGGCGAAGGAGTCCAACGTGGAGATCGCCGACCGGGCTGCCTACGAGACGGCTACCCAGCTCTCGCAGGTGATTACCCAGAATAACGCCAAAATAACCGACTCGATAAACCAGATCCGACAGGCAATGAGCGGCAAAGAGGAAAATCCGCTCGGCCAGGTATTGAACTCGATGCAGTCCATGCAGCAGATGATGGGGATGTTCGGCATATCCATGCCGGGTATGCCGGGAGCACAGGGCGGAGGGCCACCAGCTGATCAGTGGCAACCGCCATCGATTACGCACCGCAAACGCAATGAAACAGAAGGAGGAGTATAAGATGTTAGACCAACTGCAGCAGATGATGGCTACCCCCCAGGCCCGGGAGATGGTGTTCAAAATGATTGCCCAGCAGGTGGCACAGGCACCGCCGGAAAGGAGGGAAGCGTTGTCCCGCGTTACTGTCACTCTTGAGAAGAAGGAAAGGGGCATGCACCTGGATGTCGGTCATTCCGACGACCAGCAGGTCGAGGAAGTAGTCAGGGAAGCCATTGAAAACTGGACCGACATGCTGTCCCGCGGCTTCCAGTCGATGGGATTTCAAGTGGAGATAATAGAGTGATGAACCAGCCTATCGGGCCGGGAAATCCGGGCGATATCCTCTATTTCATGCGGGTGACGCTGTTCATTATGCTCCTGTGCATGGGATACTCACTGAGCCGCCCGACGCCTGCCGGTAACAAAGAGCGGGAACTGTTCTTGATTGATACCACCGGAGCGGATTCGGAAGACAAGGAATGGGCTGGCCTGCCGTCGTGGCAGAGAAAGGCTTCCGAAAAAGCGATTGAGAGATATGCTGCCACCCAGGATAAGAAATGGCGAAGGTGGAATGAAGCCATGTTCGAGAGGTCAAACTGATGCCGATAAAGGTAGAGCGGATACTGTTCCGGGTGGGTGAGGGCAGCCTGGCCGTCACCCTGCCCAAGACGTGGGTAATCTATCACAATCTTCAGCCCGGTGATATCGTCGAGGTTATCGTTAACGACGGTGTGCACATCCACGTTAAAGAGGATCCCGGAACAGAAGGTAAGGCTGAAGGTTAGTACCGGCGTATATACGCACGTAATAACTTGACGGCCGCGGGACACTGATATACGCTTGAACCGTAAGCCCTGAGAGCTTAACTGGTGAAGACCGGCTCTCAGGGCTTTTTTCATCAGCGGCTCTCGGGCTACAAGAAAAGGGGTTAGCAATCTGGACCGGAAGGGTTCAAGGCTGACCCCTTTTCCTTTTCGGCCAGGTTGCTTCTCCCCTTCAGAACAACCGGCCGCGACCGGGTAAAGACTAACGAGGAGGTGCCCATATGGGTAAGTATGCAAGCTGGTCTGAATTCGAGAAAAACGTTCCCATCACCTACGCCGAGAGAGCCACTCCCGAGTCCTACCGCACCGGTATGAACGGGATTGCTCCCAGCGGGATGCAGGTCAAGGAAGGCCGCGTTAACCACTACCGCGACGGTGTCGACGGCAAGGGCGAAATCGTGGTCACCGGCTACAAACGCGCCATGTTTGAATAGCATCCTCACCGCTTGATGTGATTTTGAGGGTACCGCCTTTAACCGGTTTGTCGCCGTCGCGGCGGCGCTAAACCGAACCTCATCTCAAAATAACATCGGGCATAAGCAAGGAGAGGTTTCAGGCAAAGATGAATTAGGAGGTAAGCATGTTCAAAGCACAGCAGGTAACCGGGCCGGTAGCTCCCGGGCAGTACGGCGCCATGCAGGTAAGCGGCCCCTCGGCCTATTACCCGACGCAGACGACAGACCCGACATCCGGAATGTTCACCGCCATGATGCCCATGATCATGATGGTCATGATGATGGCGATGATAATGCCCATGATGAAGGGCGTTACCGCTAAAGAGTAACCAAAAGAACGAACCAAATAAAACCATCAGGTTTAGGAGGAAATCAACAATGTATAACACACAGCAGTTTGGCGGGCAACAGGCCCGGCCGCAGCAGTACCAGTACGGGACGGTCTCGGGTTACTACCCGCAGCAGACCGACCAGATGGGAAGTATGTTCAGCTCAATGATGCCGATGATCATGATGATCATGATGATGGCGATCCTGATGCCCATGATGAAGGGCGTTACCGGCTCCAGCAAGGGTTAAACGGAGGTGAAATCTTAAAGGAGGTTTTATACGTATGACAAACAAATTATTTCCGCAGCAGTTACCTGGCTATCAGGGCACGCGGCCTCCCAAGGGGTGGGTACCTCCGCTGGACCAGTGGTTGAGCCTGCTTGGTGTCTTCGATAACGAGAACGGCTACTGGGTGGGATTTCCGCTGCAGACCCTGACCGAGCAGCTCGTCCTGGCGGAAAAACAGCATGCCCTGGACAGGATTGATTCAAGGAACGGGCAGGTCAGCATCACTGTACCCATCGGTACGGCAGTCGGCGCCCAGGTAACTGGTGAAATCGAAGTACCCGAGGACGAGATATGGTTCCTCAGAGGTCACGAGATCCGTGTCCACCAGCAGGCAGCTCTGACCGCCGGAGACCTCATCTGCAATTTCCGGGTTTCCCGCTTCCCGGCCAGTGACGATGTCGCAAAACTGTTTTATAACACTAACGACCGGCTCATTGCCACGCAGGCACTGATTGCCACCGGTGATGTTTATGACCATGACCAGGTGCTGGTCGGCGCCTATTGGGACGGCTCAGCCGAGGTCAAGGTTTATCGGAACGTCATCAGGGACTTTGCCGACCCCGATGAGCTGGGCAATGCTCTGAGACTTATCGGTGGGGACAAGCTGACCCTGGTGGCCACCGGAGAAACGGCAGCTATTGCCGGAGGCGCGGTTACTGTCGACCTGACGGTCTGGGGGCTCAGAGGCAAAAGACTGGTCGAATAAGTATAGGGAGGTGAACCATGCCCTATGCTTTCGTACCACCGGGATATAGGGCTGTCCTTTTGGGACAGGCTCAAGATATCGAGGATCTGGGCACCTTCGCCCCACTTGAGGAGAGTTCGGCTGAAGGTGCCCTTGTCTTAATGCGCCTTGATTTTCTAGAGCCGCTGTCAGAAGAAACCCTGGGTAACCTCGAGCAGGTATGCCGAGACACCGGTATAGAGCCCTGGCCGGGCAGCGAGTACTACGTCTATGCCGATACGGCTTCACCGGCGGTATACCTTGTCTGGCAGAAGGGTCTAGCCTGGCTGCCAATCGTCATTGGCTTACTGGTTACCATGGTATTGCCTCCGCTCTTGACCGCCGGCGTCTGGCTTATCTTGCCTGACTCCCTGAAAAGCCTTATCTCCAGTCTGATCAATATGGGGATGATGATGCTGGTCATGTTCCTGGTTATGAAGATGGTGCCGACGCTTTCCCCTGAAAAGGAAAAACCGAAGCAGATCGAGGAGGTAGTTAGGTGAGCTATTTACCACAAGAGTATTACGAATACTACCCGACCGAGTATCAGCCGCAGTTCTGGCAGGCGGTATTTAGCGGTCTGATCAATATTGCCATATTGATAGCCGTAGGAGCCTGGGCATTATCGCTGGTCAGAAAGGCTGTTAAGGGCGAGGAGGTGGAGTTTCCGCTATGAGTCCGGAATTAACCGTTATGGGTGGAGAACTGGGCAACATATTCTGGGACCTGCCGCCCTGGATTGTTTATTCAGCCGGCTACGACCTGGGCTGCACTATCTACGTGGCCAATCCCACTGATACCGAGAAGGAATATACCCTGATGTCCCGCCTCTCCTCCAATGAGACAGTTATCAGTGAAGAGGCGGTCAAGGTCTTTGGCTTTGCCTGGTTCAAGGTAGACCCGAAGGATTTTATAAAGCTGCGTGGAGCATTGCGTTCTGATGATTCCGACGTCATCCTTTCTGTCGTCCTGGTTGAGCGAGAGACAGAGCAGATCGCGGACTCGGTGTCGACCAGCCTGGTGGCACCGGCTGTTTCGACTCTACCGCCGACCTGGCCCGGATCACCGGACACATCCGGGACGACGACCTTTGACTGGAGCTCCATACTGACAATGATGTTTCCCATTATGATGCTCGGTGTTGTTGCCTCAGCAGTGAAACCAGCTAAAGAAAAGGAAGAGATGATACCAGCGGCTGCCAAAGAAAGGAAACTGCTGCCGCCGGGGAGGGAAGAATAATGCCCGGCGAGTTTTATGTAGAAGGTAAGCAGGAGAAGCTCAATGTGCAGACAGTGCTTGATCTGCTCCTGAAATTGCAGCGTTCTCCCCAATCAGGGTGGAAACTGATGACCGGTTCCTATGCTCCTGTCTATGAGGAATCGCATACCGTTGCCTACATCTTTGCAGGAGGCAAGATAGACCTGTCTCCTATGGAAGCGGGTGATGTCGTAGACGTGAGGGTCAGGACGAAGCTGGAGGGTGGCGACAGCTACAAGACGATGTGGGAGAACTCCTACAGTAACGTTCAGCCGGATGACAGAAAGGTAATAAGGCTGAGCGCCATCCCTGATAACTACGGACTGGAAGTCTCGATGAGACAGACGGCAGGCACACTGAAATACATTCTATGTGAGTTTTTCGATGCGAAGAGATAGCTTAATGAAAGAAACGGAGCTCTGGTATTTGGTGGTCGTTAAAGACCATCACGGGAAGGTTATTTCCCGTGAGTCAAGAAGAGCGCACAGCTTCCTAAAGCAATGGAACCAGTTTATCTGGTTTTTCCACTTCGGAGGGACTATCTCCCCAAAAATCATTAATGGCGCACCGACCAGATTGGACTCGCATGACAACAATTTCCAGATGAATGGCGGTGAGGGAGACGCATCCCTGGGCGTCGTGATAGGCACTGACAACACACCTGTTGCTATTGATGATTATGCGATGGGTGCTCAAATTGCGGAGGGCTACGGTGCCGGACAGATGCACCACCTGGCTAATACCTTCGGTGCCCCCGTCATTTCACCTCCGAGCTGTGGTTACTCTATCTCTCGCATCATCGTGAATAACAGCGGAGGACTGATTACGGTGAGGGAGTCGGGAATCTACCACCAGCACAGCTACCGGTATGGTCCGGTCGCTTACAATTTCTACTTCTATTTCTCGTGCGGGGTAAGGGATGTCGTTGCAACTCCCCAGGATGTGCCCGACGGTGGCTCAATTACGGTGAATTATACACTCCAGGTGACGGAATGACAGAGAAAATGAAATTAAAAGAAGGGCTATCGTACGAAGTCGTGGTTCGGGATAAGCGCGGCAAGATTTTAGAAAAAATAGCAGCGTCCTCCCAAAGCTATGTAAGTGTCTGGAACCAGTGCCTCTATGTTCTGAACAGGCATACCAGCTATACCATCACGGACACTGGTGGCACAGGCCGATCCGTCTCGTACAGCAGTAGCGTACTGAGAGCTAACGCCGGCGTCGGAGAGATTGACCATGGTATTCGTGTTGGCAAAGGTACGACGCCGATAACGATTAACGATTATGCCCTGGAAGCTCCCTGTGGAGAAGGGACAGGAGTTGATCAATTCCTGCACCAGGCAATGGCAGCCTCCAGTCCTGCTGTAGTCGTATCTGATTGCTCGTTCTGGGTCAGGAGGGTCATGGTGAACAACAGCGGGTCGACGATTTCCGGCATTCGAGAGATCGGCTGCTACGTGATGACAAAATACTCCCCGCGCTACTGTGCGCTTGGTTACCGTGACGTGCTGCCCGGCTCTGTCTCCGTACCAGATGGGGGATCTGTCACAGTGACCTATACCTTGAAGGTGACGGTCTAATGAAAAGACAACTCTGGTATAAAGCAATAGTTCGGGACCGCAACGGGAAGGTTCTCTCCCGTGAAAACCGAAGATCTCGTAGCATACTCGGGAACTGGTATCGAATTCTCTATGCCCATATGGCCTTTACTTCCACCTCACTGATTCATACAAGTGGAGTAGATAGGGGTGCTATATATTTTGGAGACAACTGGAAATTCAAGGCCGATGCTAATGAAGACTCCATAGGAATTGTTATCGGTACGGGAATCGCAGCAGTTTCCATTGACGATTATAAACTGGACAGCCAGATTTTGCAGGGCACAAGTTCAGGGCAGATGAGGCATCTTGTTTCGACTCCGGGCTGGCCCTCTGTTGCCGGTTCAAATTGCGACTTTCTGACATCCAGGACATTCCTGAATAACAGTGGCGGCTCTATTACGGTGCGGGAATCGGGTATTTACTGCCGGGTCAAAGGGCCGACCTACTATGGCTATGCTTGCATAGTCCGGGATGTCTTAGCCACGCCTCAAGCTGTTCCCGATGGGGGGAGCATCACCATAGATTACACATTGAGGATAACGGCATGATGAAAAAACAGGATAAGAGAACTGAAAGAATAGCCATAGAAGCAGACCGATCACTCGAACCCAGTCTATCCTATAAGGTTGAAGTAACTGACAAAGACGGGCGTGTAGTTCAGCTTGAAGAGGGTCCATCTCATAGCTATGTCCGGCAGTGGAATGAGATACTTCACCTTCAAGCAGCCGCCATCTATATAGGCGGCGGGGGCACCGTTAAGATGACGAATGGCTCAATTGAGGGTAACGCTTATTACTCAGTCCGTAGTTTTGACAGCAATGCTGGCATTGGGATTGATAGAAGCGGCCTGCGTGTTGGCAAGGACTCAACCCCGGTTTCAATTAACGACTATGCTCTCGGCTCACCGATTACTGAGGGAGCCGGCTTTGAACAGCTTGAGCATCAGCTTACCTATTTTACAAGCCCGGTGGTCGCCGGTTCTACGCTCTCTTTCACCATGCAGCGGAGCTTTGTGAATCACAGTGGAGCCACTATCAGCGGGATCCAGGAAATCGGCAACTACATTGAGTTTACAGGCTCAATGACCGGGAAAGTCGCCTTGGGCTTTCGAGACGTCTTGGGCAGTCCTTTTATCATCCCCGATGGGGGTGCAATTACGGTAACCTACACACTGAAGGTGATAGCGTAATGCCGACAGTTAGCTTCACTCACACTGAAATCAATCCAAGTCATTCCGAAGGTTCGGGTGGCGGAATGAGATCACATGTCGTTACCGAACAGACTCCCAACCCAGCCACAGGCTCTGGTGGAGGTCGAAGGATCTTCGTTGAAACCGAGCTCGTTCCTACCTATCACGAAGGTGCAGGCGGGGGACGTAAAGTGTTCGTGCTGGATGAGATCCCTCCGGTTCTCAGCCTGCCGCTTCCTGATGTGACCACCGGGCCGGCTACGGATATCGGCCTAGCAGAAGCTAATATCAATGGCTTGCTGGAAGACGACGGCGGAATGCTTTGCGACTGCGCTTTTGAGTGGGGATTGACCGAGAGCTACGGCAAGATTACATCAATACAAAGTAAAACAGCGGGGGAGTATTTTTCACAGCTTATCGTCGGCCTGGAACCTGATACCCTGTATCACTTCAGAGCTATCGCTTACAACGTCTTCGGGTTAAGTCGCGGGGGTGACAGGGCATTCAGGACATTAAACACAGTACTACCACCATACTTCCAGAATCCTCTTATCTCGTTACTGGAGGAAGAGACATGATGGACTTTGAGGGCGCTATCGCCGAAATCAAGAACAAGAATAATGCCGAGACTTTCAACAAGTCGGTTCACAGTCTTCAGGCGATAGTGGACAACCTGCTGGCACACGGAACGTACGGTCTGTCGGCACTCAAAACTTTAATAGATGCGATAGGTAGTGACCTGGATAATGGCTCTCATGGGCTTGCTGCCCTGCAAACTCTGATAGCTGCCGTTGAGACGAAACTTGATGACGGAACAAATGGTCTAGCCGCTATCAGGGCTCTTTTAGATGTTTTAGGGGCCGAGCTGAGTAATGGGAGTTATGGGCTAGCGGCGCTGAAAGCTCTTATCGATGCTATCGAGGTAAAACTTGATGATGGAACCTCCGGGTTAGACGCACTCAAGGCTTTACTCGATGCCATCGAGGCAAAGCTGGACAACTTGGCCGGCGAAACACCCACATCAGGTTCGGTTACCGGCAACTGGAACTCGGGAACAGCAACCAGCGGCGAGACCGGCGCTGATCTGGTAACCATTGGATCCAATGACGCCAGGAAGAAACTCCACTCGCTACTGATAAATATAAGCTCGCTCCAGGTTGTGGCGAAGGTAACCGTCAAGCTATTTATGCAGGTAAACGGTACAGAACGGAAGGTGTATCAAGAGGAATTTACCAAAGGCACCGAGCCTGACGGTTTGTGGATTGTTAACGGTACCGTAGGTATCCACGAGGTGTTGAGAGTAGAAGTAACAAGTAGCAAGACCGCCGATAACGGGGCGGCAATAGGATACGACTATATGCTGGAGGCTATGTAATGAGTCTTCTGACCAAAGGATTACCGAATTTTGTGCCGCCATTGTACGGCTGCTGGGCGATACTGGATTCGGTCAACGTAACCGCCGTGAAACCAGCGACGGTCAGAAGAACCTGGGAAGGCACTGATTACGTACTAGATTGCTATATTACCCAGCATGTTAAGGATGAATGGCTAGCGGGTAATATCGCCATCGGCGACTATGTCCTAGTCGAGTATCTGGACCAGGATCCCGATAAGGCAGGAATAATCGCCAAGATAGTCAAGACCTGGTAATGAAGGAGTCGATATATGAGGTACTCAATAACATCTAAAGGTTTATCACCGGCTCAGGTTGAGGTTGAGCTTAAGAGAATCGGAGCTACCAATGTAGCAAAGGCGAGGCTGCTGGGGCATGTCTTCTGTGATCTGAATACAGAGCAGGCGAAAGCTATGTCCATGGTGTCCGGCCTCCTGGTCAAGCCGATTAAGGAGTATAAAACCGACCAGGTGGAGACGGCGCTACCGTCGGTGGAAACATTTTCGGACGTGTTTTATCTGCTACGCTCCTATTTTCAGCCACCCCTCACCGGTACCGGTCTTACCGTTGCCGTCCTGGACAGCGGTGTCAGGAAAACGCACCGGTCACTTAAGAACAAGGTAATCTACGAGGCAAACTTCACTGAGTCGCCTTCAGCGGACGATGTCTTCGGACATGGCACCCAGGTTGCTTTTGTAGTCGCCGGAGGACTGCACTCCCTCGGGGAAATGGCCGGCGTCTCACCCGGTGCCTCCATAATAAATCTGAAGGTAATCAGTGACGAAGGTATCGGCAGTGACGAGAGCATTATCTTGGGAATCGATAAAGTTTGCGACCTGGCCGAGGCTGCCCGTAAGAAAGGACTCTGGCCGACCGACGAGATGTATCCCAACATCATCAATCTTAGTCTTGGTGGAGAGGATGATGGCGATGATGATAACCCGGTAAGAGCAGCCTGCCGCCAGGCCAGCATCGATTACGGTATAGATGTTATTGCCGCCGCCGGCAACTCCGGACCGAAGATGACATCCGTCATGCTTCCCGCCTGCGAGCCCAAGGTTATTGC
>Ga0208045_1000732_pt1 | contig 11810 bp, 12 predicted proteins | sample PL_2010_200m_FD_184160 | JGI IMG/M metagenome (GOLD analysis project Ga0208045, IMG submission 184160) | Freshwater microbial communities from Powell Lake, British Columbia, Canada to study Microbial Dark Matter (Phase II) - PL_2010_200m... | ecosystem: Environmental > Aquatic > Freshwater >...
TCAGGAACCAGGTTGACAAGGATAAAAGGAGTATTTTCGTCTTCATCATTTATTTTATTTTCATAGAGAAAGTAAGATTCGGCGTAATCCCCAAAAAAAGTTTGTCGGTTTCTATAATATTCCCGTCAATGATCTGATACTCTTTGTACCAGATATTTCGCCTGTTATAGACATTGAATATGGATAGCCCGAGACTTCCCCACTCATTATTGGTTTCTTTATTTTTGAAACGATAGTTCACAGCGGCATCGAGTCTGTGATAGGCCGGTAAACGACTACTGTTCTTTTCGCCGAAATCAATGAAAATCTGAGAGATTCCGTTGAGAAGATTGATGGAATATGCTCCGTCCGGTGCAGTGTAGGGTCTTCCTGATGCAAACAACCATGTTAATGAGAAACTCCAGTTCCGGTAATCATACATCCCAACAAATTTGAATTCATGGGTCACATCCTGGGAAGCCGGGAAATAACTGTCTCCATAAATACTGATCCTGTTCTTCGCTTCACTAAGAGTGTAACTGATCCAACCTGTCAGGTCACCGAATTTCTTCTGCAGCAAAAACTCTATCCCAGTTGCGTATCCAACCCCTTGAAAAAAATTCTCTTCGTAGGTTGTACCTTCTCTTGTTGGTTTAAATCGCATGGAGTACTCAGTTATGCCGTCAATATCTTTATAATATCCTTCAATACTAGCGAGAAATGATTTCTTTTCAAAACTGATCCCGGCTATATAATGCCATGCCGAACTGACCGGGATCTTTTCCCTGTCCGACAATACCCAGAAATCCCTGCTGCCTGATAAAAAGTCCTCCCGGACCACCCTGTTGGCAAACTGGTAATATTTCCCTGTCTGAGCAATGACCTTGAAGTATTTATTGATATTATAAGATAATGACAACCGGGGTTCCGGATAAAACATGCCGGTCGGAGAAAAATATGAAAACCGTATACCTGGTGTTACGGTAAACTTAGCTTTGAATAGTTTTATCTTATCCTGGAAATAGATGCCTGCAATGATCCCATCATCGTCTTTACTCAAGTACATGCTGGTATCATTGTCCCCGAAGTCATAGGATATAATATAATCGGTAAAATATGCCCCGAATCCTAAATGATTGGAGTTATTAAGTGAATAATTATAATCGCTTTTGAAACTCAGATCAACCAGATCATTTTTTTCATTTAATCCTGAATTGAAGCTTCCCTGTCCGCTATCTCCACCGAAATGGCTGCCGGTGTTGCTTCTTTTGCGGTTGCTATAATAATTGGAAAAGCTGATCAGCGTTGTTCCGTTCAGACGCGGATTCCAGTTTCGTGTCCAGCGGAAACCTGCCCCGATGTTCCCGTACCTTGTCAGATCAGAATTGTCAATGCTAAAACTGAACCCTCCGCCACCTCCCGGGCCGCCGGAAATATTCATGCTGTTATCAAGGTTATCCGTTCCGCTGTAAAAACTAAGTGAAAGAATGTCTTTTTTGGACGGCTTATATGTGAACTTTGCATTGATATCATAAAAATAGGACTTGACTTTTGTTTCCATCGAAGGAACTCTGCCCATTGGCCCTTGACCTGTGAAGGAAACCTGTCTGATTTCGGTTGTCTCATTAAATTGCTTGAAAATTTTATCATACAACAATCCCTGGTAAGATCTTCTGAACGCAAGAAGTGAGGTGAATCTCTTACCAATTGGAATTTCAGCGTACAGATTGAAGCTTAATAAACTGACCTCTCCTCCAAGATTGAAACCCTTCGAGTTTCCGTCTTTACCGGTGATCTCCGTGACACTTGACAATCGACCGCCGTATTTTGCATCAAATCCTCCCTTATAAAGCTGAACATCCTTGATGGCATTGGAATTGAAAGCCGAAAAGAATCCGTAAAGGTGGTCCACCTGGTATACCGTGAACCCATCGTAAAGTAAAAGATTCTGATCCGGTGTACCTCCCCTGACATAGAGATTTGAGGAAGATTCATTGGCAGCCGAGACCCCGGGTAGCAACTGAAAGGAGCGGATGACATCCTTTTCCCCGATATTGGGAAGGGTGGAAAGCTTTTTTGGAGTGATTTTAAGGAGACTTATCTTGTCATTAGTACTCATCAACTGTTCCTGTTCTCCCTGAATAATAATTTCTTGAAGCAGTTGCGACTGAGCCTCCATCTCAATGAGCAGGTTCTTGACAGGCATGTCAGGTGTCAGGAACACATAGCCAATCTTATAGCCGATATAGCTTACCATGATGGTTGATGTGTCGGAAGGCACGTTCAGAAGTGTAAAGAACCCATCGGAACTTGTATAGGCTCCTATGGGAGTGCCTCTGACACCGACATTTGCAAATGGCAGCGCTTCTCCTGTGGATTTATCTCTGACGATTCCTGTCAGGATAAATCCCTTTTTCTTCGATGGGCCGGAATAGGTTCTTTTCTGCTCGATCTTTTGTTCAGCGAGAACTGGTTTAGATGTCAGGCTCTCATACTTTTCCTCGATGTAGATTATCGAATCCTCCTCCTGGTGCCATTGCAGCTTTCGGGTAGCACATTCCTGTGTCAGGAAGAGTGACAATGGTTTCTTCATGGGACGTTCGTTAATCTCCATCTGACTTAGCAGTTCCCGGTCAAAAGCGAATCGAATTTGGTACCTGTGCGAAATATCGTCCAATACTTTATCCATGGTTGTCAGGTAGAGCGTATCCAGAAGAATATGATCGATATTCTGGGAAATGGCAATAGATGCAAAAAAAGGCAGAGAAAAAAGAAAAAGCAAGGATCTTTTCATCAGCGATATTAATTATATATGTACAACTTTTCATTCATACCTAAGCGCTTCGATTTTCAGCAGGTTCATGGGATAGGGGCAAGAGAGAATGTATGCCAGATCCTGACCTTCTGAGGCTGAGTGGACAAATCACCTCCCGGAGGCGGTCCTCCGGGCTTTCCACCTCCCCGCATTCCGCCACCCGGGCCGCCGCCGCCGGGTGGGCCGCCACCTGGTCCTCCACCGGGCATACCCCCACCCCCAGGTATTCCGCCTCCCATTTCACCCATGCCGGGTCTGTTTCCTTGTGGCCCACCTTCGGGCCTAGTCCCCTGTGGCGGCTCGCCAAAACCTCCCGGACTCATGACAGTGAATCCCATGGTAAATCCTTGCGGTGGCTTCAATGGATTGATGGGAAATGCCTGCAAAGGCGCTTTCCCTTCCAGGATCATTGTCCCCGAGGAGTCGCTGGCAACGGCAGCCATGAATCCGTTTCCATCCCCCTCGAAAGGAAAGGCGCCATTGAAATCATCTTTGAATCCGTTGCATGTCATCATTCCGGAAATGATGAGCGGTTTTCCTTTTTGCTCAAACCCAAGCGCTTGTTGTCGTTGCCTTGGAAGCCCTGTCAATCCAGTCGGTGCATCCGGCGGATATCCGGAACCAGGAGCAAGTATTGAATCCTCCGGACGACCGCATTGGAACCGGATGACACAGGTTTCCCGTTTCTTTCCCGAAGGATCGAAAACGAGGGTGAATCCGTCAGTGAGAAGTGATATCTGCTGCGACCTTTCAGGCATCCTGATATAAAAGTAAAGGTTACTCGTATCGTTTGCCACCACATACATCACATTTGCGTCGTTATTGTAACAAAACGATTTTGAAGCCCAATCCGAAAGATTCCCGTCTATCGTTAATCCTGTCTGGTATCTGAAGGGATACTTCTTTTTCTCCGGATTGTGTGATCCCGAACAATTCGCCGAAATGACCGGGATGGCCAGTCCGCAGATCAAGAATCCCGGGTAGATTAAGTTTTTCATTGAAAAATACGCTTTGTGTAACTGGGTTCTCCAATCCCCTCCCTGCCGGCTGGAAGGGAATCAGGAGTAACCAATTCACAGTTATGAGTGATACAAAAGTATGTTTCCGGAACACAGCCCTGATGTAAAATAGGTAAACAGGAGATTTCTATCGGTGAATTAGGAATGTCACTGATGTTTCATCCAGTCGAGCACGCGTTTCATATAGGTATCTCCAAGGGGGATCTTTACATTATCTAAATCGACCTGTCTATTATGGATGCTCAAGATATGTTTTACAGGTACAATGAAGCTTCTGTGAACCCGGATGAAATCTCCGGCGGGAAGTCTTTTCAGGATCGCTTTGAGACTTATGAGTGTTAAAACTGGACTGGGATCCTTTAGCAGATGGATTTTAATGTAGTCATCAAATCCTTCGATGAACCAAATATCGTTGAGGGTAATCTTTACCGACCGGTACTCCGATTTTACGAAAATGAATGCATCACCTGGAGATGTTTCCTGAAAAATTCCTTCAAGCCGTTTTTGCGCCCGTGCAACGGCCGTTGCAAACCGGTCAAATTTAATAGGTTTGACAAGATAATCCACCGCTTCCACCTCAAAGCCTTTGACGGCAAATTCCGAAAAAGCGGTGGTGAAGATCACCAGGGACTTTTTGGCCAAAGATTCGAAAAATCGGATTCCGTTGATATCGGGCATCCGGATATCGAGAAATAACAAGTCCACCGGATGACGTTTCAGATATGATAGAGCCCGGATGGCATCGGTGAACGTTTCGGCCAGGTGAAGGAACGGAATTTCGGAAGCATATTTCCGGATCACTTCCAATGCCAGGGGCTCATCGTCGATAGCAATACAATGGATCATGCCAGGTAAATATCCAATGCAACAATGAATACTTTTCCGTTGTCGATGATGTTGAGCGAGAACATCTCCGGAAATATCTTTTCGAGCCGCAGCCGCGTATTGTTTATGCCCAATCCGGGTGTTTGAGGTAATTCTCGCTCCCGGAAAATGCGGTTCGAAACCCGGAATGAAAGCTGGTTATCAGCCACCTTGAGGGTTATGTGTATGCCTGCCCGTTCGTGACTGCTAATCCCGTATTTAAAAGCATTCTCCACAAAAGGAATGAGGATCAGTGGCGGGATCTCGATCTGTTGGAATTCTCCTTTCATGTTTGCCTGAACCGTCATGTTCCTGCTGAGCCTGAGCCTCTGTAATTCGATGTAATGACTGATGTATTCAACTTCTTTTGCCAAAAGGACCCGCTCCGAGTTCGAATCATCAGTGATATAGCGCATCATGTTCGATAACTTCATCACCGCTTCGGGGGCATGATCGCTTTTCAGGAGGGTAAGGCTGTACAAGGTGTTCAGCGTATTGAAGAGGAAATGTGGATTGATCTGCGACCGCAGGAAAGAGAGTTCCATCGCAAGCCGTTCCGCTTCAATCTGCTTTGCCCGCTTTTCAGCCTGCATCCACTCCTGGATGATCCAGATACCACCGCTAATGACCATGATCACCACAAAAAGGAACATGGAATCGATCCGGTCGGGTCTGAAAATCTCAAATTCATGCTGATGTAGGGGCCCTATAGGGTTCGGCCTGACAAAAAGCGCTTCCCGGATCAACAGGAAAAAGATGAACAATACGACCACCAACAGGATATATCCAGCGTACCTCTTTTTCAGAAGCAATCGGGGAAGCATCCAGTAGGCATGTAGATAAAAAATGCTGATGAGATAAATATTAAAAGTCAGGAACCGGAGGAACATAAAGGTCACCTTATGCTCCATCATTCCGGCGTCCATTACTGGTTTCGGCCTAAAAATATAGGGAAGGCACAGAAAGATCACCCATGCAACGACGTGAATCAGTATGGTAACTACTTTGGTTTTCATTGAAATAAAAGTAGAGTTTTTCCTCTATGAAAAAATAAGGTGTACCGGTAAAAAGCCATTTTTTACCGGTAAAAAGATAGATTTCCTTTGTTATTTATTCGACGGGTTTAAAACAGCCTCCTTACTCCGAGGTTGCTACGGCTCCTATTGAAAGTCTGAATAGCGTAATCATTGTAGAGACCAACCATGAAAGGATCAGAATCCTGCCCACCATTCATGTCTCTTAACAGTTGGCAAGAGATACCAATCGACTCTAAGCCGGGCATATCTTATACCGGTCTTAATTAGTTTGTCGACCATTGGGGTCAATGAGGAGGAAACAATTTGGGAGAGAGGGATTCGAACCCATGGTTCAAACCGCTAAGAAATAAAGGTATTTAACTTCGTTGGCCTTTTAAGTCCACCGATTAATCCACCTCATTTATTACACTCAATTTCTTTACAAAGAACTCTATTGCTCTTGCCAAAGATAACTCAAAATTCTTTCAATTCAGCAGCCATTTCCAAACAGGGATAACCTGGATTTCAAGATCATTATTTTTAATGAGCTCCTCATCAGACCAAGTTATGATCCAGAGTTTCTTAACAGGATGTTTCTCGAACGTTTTCGAGAGACTGGTGATTTCCCGGGTGCGGGTTGAAAAATCAGTTAATTTAAAATAAGCCTGCACAATGACTTCGCCGGGTACATAAAAATCCACTTCGTAATTGTTTCGAATGTAATAAACATTCCCTGGGAAAAGGGTGCTTAACCGGTTATAAACCACTGTTTCAAGTAGAAATGCTTCGGGCTCGGATAAAAAGAGGGATACTATACCCGTATCGCGGAAATAGTATTTCTTCTTTGATTCCCGTTCAGTGATCTTCGCATTAAAATTGTGGACACTGCCAATCAGGTAAGCTTCATGCAAATAACGGATATAATCGATCACTGTGGAGGTTCCGATCTTTACACCTGTGGACGCGATGATGTGGCGCATCCGGTTGAAAGAGACCTCATCCATTGTACTTTCGGCAATTTTCTTTATCAGGAGCTTAACAGCGTATGGATTACGGATCTGGTACCGGCCAATAATATCGCCAAGGAAAACCTTCTGGAACAGGTTGCTCAGATACTCTTTTTTATCCAAGAACTTTATCGTCTCAGGAAAGCCACCAAAATAGAACCAGCTGCCAAAATGACGTTGAACCTCGAACCGTTGTGATGAAAATTCCATGTTGTTATCCAAGGTCATTCCATTAAATAAAAGATATTCGGGAAATGAAAGTGTTTCTACCTCTTTAACCAAAAAACGACCACCCAGCGTAGAAGCCATCTCGTGACTGAGCATTTGTGCATTGCTGCCTGTAATAAAGACTGTATAATCGTTGTCGGCGAGGCGTCGGCCAAATTTTTGCCATCCATCAATGTTTTGAATTTCATCAAAAAACAACAGTGGTTTGATTTCGAAAAGTTCCAAGTAAGACTCAATCACCAGATCAAGATCGGAAGCCTTCATTTCGAGCAAACGTTCATCCTCAAAATTAATGTACAGCATATGTTGGATCGCTTTCCCTTCGCTTATCAATCGCTGAATTAGCTGGTACATTAAATAGGTTTTCCCTGCACGGCGCTGACCTGTGATTATGTAATTAGTACCCGGTTCAAACGAATAGATCCGGTCAATTACCTGTAAACCGGGAATTCGTTCCTGATTCTCAAGAATGATCTTCTTAATGATATTTTTCTCCATATTTGTTTTGTATGCAGGACAAATATAAGATAAAATATTTTGTATGCAAAATAATTATGATGATAGAGTTTGAGAATTATTTTCGATTTCTCAGAAAGAAAAATCCAAGGGCCATAAATACGATAAACCCGGAAACAAACCAGGGGAGGGCTGATATTAGATTGTCCAGTTTGTCAGGTCGGACAATCTTAATTTTTTCGACCGGGATGGTTCGCTGGATAATCACCGTGTCGGCTTTGCATTTTCCCTGAATATAAAGGGTGTCGTGAATCCGGTTCAGTTTGATTTCAAGCCGGTCCTTTTGCAAAATAACGGTATCGTGGATGCTATCTATATGGATCACGGTATCGGCTTCGTATTGAGGCGTAGTCAACGTATCAATGATCAGGATGGTGTCCGGGATCTTCAGTTCGGGATGAAGCGCCAGGAGGCGGTTAAGGCGATGGGTGGGGGAGCAACCGGATGTTACTATAAGGAAAATCAGGATTGCAAGGAGCGTTTTCATGGGAGGGGGAATTGAATGGCGAATATTGATCAACGAATAATGAATTAAGAACTGGTTATAAGAAAGAATTCAAGCGATTGAACCAACCTTTCTCGAATCGTTTCTGGGAAGGGTCTCTTTTGATGATGTCAAGAATGAAGGTGACCTGGGTGTTATAGGGCCACAATGGTCGAAAATTTGGTTCGTTGTGTAGATTGACCAATTGTGTTGGGGTTCTTCACTCCGGCCGGTTTGGTACGCATGGTATTCTTACCAAACTGTTTGGAGAATACGGCAGTCCCGAACATTTTCCGGGTCCTGCCTGTGATTGGGTTTTGAACAATTGCCATGGTGATGAGTTTTAAGGTTAGTACTCTTTTAACTGGACTTGGTACGGACTTGATACGGATTTACTACAGTCCGAACAGCCACAAAGATACCATCAGAAAAAAGGAAAATCGCCATAATACATTGATATACTATGCATTATGAATGATTATACATCCATTTGCATTGAAATGATCCATGGGATCAATGGCAATCTGGTAAGAGGTAAATCCCGATTGAATGTATTTTTTTATAGAAACTGCTTATCCCTTTCGGTCAAGCTGGTTTGATTATTTCTTTAAATGGTATAGGTGGAGTATCTACCGCTTGTTGAATCAACCTGTAGAATAATTTCCCCCTGTAAGTTGATAATTTCCTATTAAACCGAAATGCAAATTCATCCAAATAATGTGGCAAATGTTTTGGTGAGACCTTGCCTTGATGGGTACCATTCAGCCATCTTTTTACCAAAGAATCAACCATATGTACGTGAGGTAAAAGCTCATGTGCCATTTGCCCAGTGCCAGAAATAACATTTACCTCATGTTCGTACTTATCCAGCTTTGACAAAGGCTTGTATCCAGTCCAACCATCTGTAATAATTTTACTACCTGGTTCAATAGTGTCTTCAATAAATTCTATGAGATTTTTGCCAGATGAATCAGGAATACACTTGAAACGAACCCTTCCAATTTGTTTGCCATTACATTCCGTTGCCACAACAACCAATGTTTTAGTTACCGCTCCTCTTCCTTGATTTCCTTTGCCAATTTCCATTCCTCCAATATAGGTTTCATCCACTTCAACTATTCCTGTTAGTTTGTCCCGACCTGGTCGAACCATTGCCCTACGTAGCTTTTGCAACCATGTCCATGCCGTTTCATATGAACCGAATCCCATAAAATCCATCAGATTATATGCACTTGCGCCGGTCTTTTGAGCAACAACCCACCACATGATGTGAAACCACAGTAATAACGGTTTTCTTGTTCCGTGAAATATTGTACCTCCAGTTATTGATGCCTGATACCCACATGACGAACAGTGGATCAACCTTTGTTGAGTTAGCCAGTACTGATTACTATTGCATTTTGGGCAGATATAACCTTCTGGCCATCTCAAATTAAAGACATAATTCCAACAATCCTCCTCACCCTTAAATTGTTCAAGGAATTCTTGGAAATCTTTCGGATATTGTTCTACTTTTGTCACTAACCAAAGGTACTAAAAAATTACTTGACCGAAAGGGATAAGCAGTTTATAGAAATAGAAAACTGCAATAAATCAAAACCTTACGCAGGTACCTTTGTATAAGATTTGGATTTTTTCTTACCTTTGCAATAACGCGTTGATAATGAATTAATAACAACCTTTGCGCATTGAGTACATATGAGCACTTGGAGAATGGCATGACAGAAAATTATAAACTATTTAAAGGTGTTGTAGCAGAAATAAAATAATCAAATGTCTATGGCAATTGGCAAAAGAGAAGAACCAAGGTACTACATGGAAATGGCCGTAGAGGTCATGAAATTTTCCATTCAGGAAAGAAATCAATCCGATCCCAGTCCATATGTGTGCCTAAATTGTGGTTTGGGGTACAGGAACTCAATACGAATGCAAGTGGTGGACGACAATACCTTGAAAATATGGGAGTGGAAGTACAACAATTTGATAACGAATTACTTCACGAAATCAAAATGTGCAATAAAGATTTTGACGAATGGGTTGAAGAAGAAGAGAGACGGAGGCAGGAAAAAGACACACCAGTACCTGAGGGCTTCTTGTCAAAAATTGTTGACAATGCTGACGTTGATAATCTTTCCCCCGTAGCTCTCCAATTATATATTGACAGGTCTGGTAAGCCGCTAAAATTAGAATCAAAAGAACTTTTCAGGGATCTGTTGGATAAAAGTTTATTGATTAAACCTGTTGGTTCCGATGTTTTGATTCCCAGTGGTGATGGAATTTTATTGTTTGGTAAAAGTCCCAGGGATAAATTTCCGCAAGCCTCTGTTAAAGCAAAAGTTGATTACGGTACAGGAAATAATTCGAGAAGCAGTAGTAAATTCGCTGGTTCACAGGGATTATTCTATTCCCGGAGCTAAGGTACAACTCGAAATCAATCCTGAAAAAATTGTCGTTAAAAGTCCAGGAGCCCCGTTTTGGCCAAATCCTCTTGAAAAGCTACAGGACTTTAGTGCAACTTCATATGCCAGAAACTCCAATATCGCATTCATCTTCAACATTATGCGTTTGATGGAAGAAACGGGCGTGGGAATGGATACATTCAAGTCTTTAAGGATTAAATATCACATGCCATTACCCATTATTGCTTATGATGGATTAAACATCGTTGTCACTTTCCCGAGATCTGCAGACGCATTACGAATGGCAAGTAATATAGGTGCCTTGAAACTATTAAATGATGAAGAACTTGCCGGTTATGATTTTATTAAAGCAACTGGTAAAGTTGCCAGGAAAGACTATCGTAAGCAGTTTGGGTTTGAAATAAAAAAGGCCGAAAGACATCTTACAAAGATGGTCAAGCTCAAACTTATAGAAAGGAAAGGATCAGGCCCCAAAACTTATTATGAGTTTATTGCGTCATAAATCGCGACACTATGTCGCGATAATCTGGTTGAAATTAAACTTTATTCCCTATCGCGACACAAATAGCGACATAGTGTCGCGATGAATGAATCAGAACTCGAAAATTTACGCTAAAAACACAGCTTCATGGCGAGTGGAAGGATGAAAAGGTTTTCCTGTTTATGCATCCGATTGCATTAAAAAGAACGGTAAATAGTACCTGCTATGAATGCGAGGGACGAGGATGAAATGGGGTGCCCTGCTTGGCTTGCTGACTTGAAACCTTAACAAGCCAACCGGTGCCTTTACCGGCACGGGTTGGTGGTGGATGCTGGTAGTGATGGCTGTAGGCTAAGGGATTACTTTTGAACGGAACTCTATCTACTCGTTGTACTGATTCCTGAATACAGTCGGCTAAACGCTGTGGACACTCCTGAAGCTGCGAAGGATGAGCAGCAAAGGGATGACCATCAAAGATTGAATACCGAGGATGATAACAGGCCAACCGGGGCCGAGAACAGGGATCTGACCGGAACTAGTTTGATATTTGGTATTTCCCCTGCCGGAGGCACGGGTTGGCGGTGGAGGATGCCAGTGGACTCGGTTTAGGTTTGGGAACCGGATTGGCATATTTTATCCAGTTTTTACCGGTAAAAACTGGAATAATACTTTCTTAGCAGACTAACTAAATTCTATGAAAATAGCTGATATTGTTAATGATAAAAGCAACCGGCTTGCCACTGGGTATGTTTTCACCTGTGCTGACTTTGAGATACCGGTGAATAAAGGAGGGGCGTTAAACAAAGCGCTGATAGATTGGTTAAAGAGGATAAGGGCCTGTTAATTATTCTGCTGTAGTTCTTCCTTAGAAGCGAACCCGTATTTATTTCTGATCTCCTGAAGACGTTTTTTACGTAATTCAGGATCCTTTTTGTACTTTTTCCGATGTTTATCCCGGATACTGCGCATTAATTCTACGCA
>Ga0208045_1000734_pt1 | contig 11800 bp, 9 predicted proteins | sample PL_2010_200m_FD_184160 | JGI IMG/M metagenome (GOLD analysis project Ga0208045, IMG submission 184160) | Freshwater microbial communities from Powell Lake, British Columbia, Canada to study Microbial Dark Matter (Phase II) - PL_2010_200m... | ecosystem: Environmental > Aquatic > Freshwater > Lake...
GTGCAGGGCAGCACCGAGACGACCTTCTATGTATTGGCCGTTTACTTTGGCGCGGTGGGCATCCAGCGGGCGCGGCATGCGGTGGGCTGCGCTCTGGCGGCGGATGCAGCGGGAATCGTCGCGGCGATTCTGGTCTGCTATTGGTTCTTTGGCTGAATCGGTATTTCGCAAGGTGTCGCCAGACCGCCAGCAAGACGCAGGCGCTAAAAAAGAACCCGCCAGTAGGCGGGTTAAAGCGTGGCTCGTTGCCAGAACCTGAATAGCGGTTCGGCGAGGAACATTACGAGGAACAATCGCAGCACCTGCAGTGCAGTGACCAAGGCGACCGACAGCTGTAGTGCTTCGGCCGTCAGGCACAGCTCGGTGATGCCGCCGGGCATCATCCCCAGCATCAGCGACGTCTGGTTCAGCGTGGCCGCCCAACCCAGCACTTCGGCGAGGCCCGCCGCAGCGAGCATAGCCAGCACCGTGAATAGCAGGATGCGCAGCATGAATCGCGGTGCGCTGCGGAAGAACGGCCGATCGAAATGACAGCCCAGCGAGCAGCCGATCAGCCATTGGCCGAACTGACCGATGCCCTCAGGCATGCCCAGATGCAGATCGAAAGCGGCGCTGGCAACGGCACAGACCGTGAGCGGGCCCAGCATCCAGGGGTTGGGTTGGCCGAGCCGCTTCCACAGCAATGCCAGCAGCCCGCCCGCCGGCAACAACACGGCCAACCAAGGCCAGCTCACCGGCGCCGGTAGCGGGGCATCCACAGGCGGCAAACTCCAGGTAAACAGGGCGGGGATGATCAGCACCACCAGCAGCAGTCGCATGCTGTGGGCTGCGGCGACCATAGCCGGTTGCGCGTCGTGACGTCCGGCCAGGTTGACCATCTCGCTCGCGCCACCCGGCATGCTGGAGAAGAACGCCGTGGCGCGGTCCGTGCCGCTGCGCAGGAGAATGAAGATGCCGATCAGGCTCAGCAGCAGCGTGCATAGCGCACCGGCGAGAATCACGCCGAAGTGCTGAAGTACCTGCTGCATGACCTCGCTGGTGAAATGCAGGCCGATGGCGCTGGCGATCAACCATTGCCCGACCTGCCGACCCTGAGGGACTTCCCTTACCAGCCAGCCACTGCAGCGAACCGCAATGACTGCCAGCAGCGAACCGACCATCCACGGCAGCGGCCAGTTCGCCAGGCTTGCCAGCCAGCCGCCGAGGGCGCCGACCAGAGGCGTCGCCCACCATCCCGGCAACTGGCGCGGCATCTCAGGCATTCGCCTCGTTCAGCTTGCCGCGACGGCGCTGGCGCCACCAGCGCAGGCCCGGCATGGCCAGCATCAGCGCGGCCATCGCCCAGAGCACCAGCGTGATCGGGCTACCCCAGAGGATGCCCAGATCGCCTGCCGAGATCGACAATGCGCGGCGCAGGTTGTCTTCCATCATCTCGCCGAGCACGAAGCCGAGGATCAGCGATGACAGCGGGAATTCCAGCTTGCGCAGCAGGTATCCAAACACGCCAAGGCCCACCATCAGCATCAGGTCGAACGTCGTGCTGTGTACCGAGTAGACGCCGACCACGCTGATCGCGGTGATGGCCGGGACCAATACCCAGTTGGGCACGCTGAGCATCTTCGAGAACAGGCCGACCAGCGGGATGTTCATCACCAGCAGGATGACGTTACCGATGAACAGTGAGGCGATCAGGCCCCAGACCACATCGGGCTGCTGCTCGAACAGCAGCGGGCCGGGGGTGATGTTGTACAGCGTCAGTGCGCCGATCATCACCGCGGTAGTGCCCGAGCCCGGCACACCCAAGGTCAGCATCGGGATCAGCGAGCCGCAGGCGGAGGCGTTGTTAGCCGCTTCCGGTGCGGCCAGACCACGCAGGTCGCCCTCGCCGAACTTGCCGCTGTCGCCTGCCATGCGTTTTTCGCTCATGTAGGTCATGGCGCTGGCGATGGTCGCGCCGGCACCGGGCAGGGTGCCGATAACAAAGCCGGCCAGGGCGCTGCGCACCATGGTCCAGAAGGTGAAGCAGAACTCCTTGAAGTTGAACAGCAGGCGTCCGCTGGCCTTGACCGCTTTCTGGCCGCTGTGGGTCTTTTCCAGCATCAGCAAGACTTCGCTGACGCTGAAGAAACCGATCACCACGATCACGAACTGAATGCCATCGGACAGGCTCACGCTGCCAAAGGTGAAACGGTAGACGCCGGTCGTGGAGTCCACGCCAACGGTTGCCAGACCCAGGCCGATCAATGCCGCCATCAGGGTTTTGACCGGCTTGTCGCCAACCATGCCGCCCAGACAGGCGATGGCGAAGATCATCAGTACGAAGTATTCCGCCGGGCCGAAGGCCACCGCCCATTTCGCCAGCAGCGGCGCGAACAGCACCACACCGCAGGTAGCGATGATGCTGCCGATGAACGAACTGACCGCCGACAACGACAGGGCGATGCCCGCCTTGCCCTGGCGCGCCAGGGGATAGCCGTCGAGGGTGGTCATCACAGCTGCAGCGTCGCCAGGTACGTTGAGCAGAATCGCCGAGATCCGACCACCGTACTCGCAGCCCAGGTACACAGCGGCCAGCAGGATCAGCGCGGTCTCCGGCGGCAGGCCTAGCGCAAAGGCGAGAGGCAGCAGCAGGGCGACGCCGTTGATCGGGCCGAGCCCAGGCAGCAGCCCGACAACGGTGCCAACAAAGGCGCCGAACAGCGCCACGAGCAGGTTCATGGGGCGTGTGGCGACGTCGAAGCCTTGCCACAAGAAATTCAAGGTTTCCATTTTCAGCTCTCCAGCAAGCGCAGCACGCCAAGCGGCAGCGGAACATCAAGCAACAGGTCGAACAGGCCAAAGAGCAGCACGCCCATCAGCACGCCGCTGATCAGGCTTGGCAACAAACGCCCGTTGAACAGCAGGCCCAGGGCGAAGGTGGCCAGCGCGGTGGTGATGACGAAGCCAAGCTGCTCGAACAGCAATGCGTACGCCAGCAGGACCAGGACGCAGTACAGGGCGCGCCGGGCCATGGACCAATCGAACGGGGGCGTCGGGTCACCGTGTGGTTTGCAGAGCAGCCAGAGCGCGCCGCAAGCCATCAGGAACAGCAGCAATAACGGGTAGGCGCGCGGGCCGACCGGGTCGTAGGCGAAGGGCGCCTCGAAACCCCAGGCGAGCAGCGCCAGTCCGGCGCAGGCGAGCAGCCAGGCCGCGGCAAAGACACGAACGTACATGGTGGTTACCTCGGGAGGAGCGGGTAGCGGCAGCCCTTGGGAAGCCGCTACCGGCAGGGTGTTACTTGACCAGGCCGAACTCGCCGGCGAGTTCCTTGTAGTCGGCGACCTGCTTGTTGACGAACTCGGTGAGCTCATCGCCGGTCATCGACAGCGGGAACAGATCGCGTTGCTCGCGCAGCTTGGCGAAGTCTTCATCGGCCAGCAGGGTGTCGAACTGTGTCTTCCACCAGTTGAAGTCTTCATCGCTGACTTCCGGGCCCATGTAGAAGCCGCGGATTACCGGCCAGCTGATGTCATAGCCCTGTTCCTTGGCGGTCGGCAGGTCTGACAGCTTGCCCGGTAGGCGATCATCGGACAGCACAGCGAGGACGCGAATCTTGCCGGCTTCGAGCTGCGGGGCGACCTCGCCCAGGCCGCTGCTGGTGACCTGCACGTGACCGCCGAGCATGGCCGTGAGGGTTTCACCGCCGCCTTCGAACGCGACGTAACGCAGTTTCTTCGGATCCACACCCGCGGCTCGGGCGATCAGCGCGGTTTGCATCCAGTCCTGCCCCCCAATGGTGGCGCCCGCACCAAAGACAACGCTGGCGGGGTCTTTCTTCACTGCGGCGATCAGGTCGTCCAGGTTCTGGTAGGGCGCATCGGCGCGTACCGAAATGGCGCCGTAGTCGGTGCCGATGCCGGCCAACCAGCGCACGTCGCTCTCGTCATAGCGACCGAACTTGCCCTGCGCCAGATTCAACAGCGAGCCGCTGGAAAACGCGGTAATGGTCGCCGGGTCGTCGGCACGTTGAGCGATCACAGCGTTGTAAGCCACCGCGCCGACTCCGCCAGGCATGTAGGTGACGCGCATGGGCGATTCGAGCAGGCCTTCGTCTTTCAGGCCGCTCTGGGCCAGCTTGCAGGTCAGGTCGAAGCCACCGCCGGGCTTGGCCGGGGCGATGCACTCGGGACGCTTGGGCTCGGCGAACAGCTGGCTGGACAGGACCAGGCAGGACGAGAGCAGGGCGATACGACGGATTGCTGTCTTCATGGGTGTCTCCTCTGATTCTTATTGTGGACGGCTTTACCAGATGGGCAGGCTGTAGCTGACGATCAGGCGGTTTTCGTCAGCGTCACGGGCGAAATCGGAACGGAACATGGCGTTGCGCATGCGCACAGCGACGTTCTTCAGTGGACCGGTTTGTACGACGTACTTGAGTTCGATGTCGCGCTCCCACTCGCTGCCATTGCTGCCGCCGCTGTACTCGGCGTTATCACCGGAGATATAGCGCGTCAGGAAGGTCAAGCCGGGGACGCCGATCGAGGCGAAGTTGTAGTCGTAACGCGCTTGCCAGGAGCGCTCGTCAGCGTTGGCGAAATCGTTGATCTGGACGAAGTTGACCAGGTAAGGGTTGCTGCCGTCGACGTAGGCATAGCCGGTGTCACCGTTCATTTGCTGATAGGCGAGGCTGACCTTGTGGCCACCCAGGCTGTAGCCCACCATGCCGTTCCAGGCCTGGTTGTCGATCTTGCCGGCATTGGCTGCGCCGGTGTCATCACTGATCATCAGGCGCAGGTCGGCGGTCAGCGACGAATTCTCGCTCAACGGCTGCACAGCCTGCAGATTGAAGAAGTGTTGACGATAGATGTCGTCCAGCTCGGCGGCGTAGTAGGTGCCGATCAGCTTTTCCGTGAAGTCATAGCGCGCGCCGGCAAAGGTCAGGTGATCGGCCTCGGCAGCGCTGTCGAAACGACCGTTCTTGTTGTTGACCTGCAGCTCCTGAGAGTTGGTCGAAGCACGGTCGATGACCTTGTCCAGACGCCCGCCGGTCAGGGTCAGACCGGTCACGTCCTGAGACACCACCAGGGTGCCTTCGAATACCTGGGGGAGGGTTCGGCTGTCGCTGGCGGTAACCACCGGCGTTTCCGGGATGTGGCTGCCGTAACGCAGTTCGGTTTCCGAGAACTTCGCCTTGGCCGTCAGACCGAGGCGGCTGAACTCGTCCGGCGTGCTGCCATCGTCGCGCACTGGCAGCAGATCGGTGTTGGTGCGGCCACCGCCGGAATCCAGTTTGACGCCGAGCATCCCCATGGCATCTAGGCCGAAGCCCACAGTGCCTTCGGTAAAGCCTGATTCGATGTTGAGCAGGAAACCCTGCGCCCATTCTTCGCGTTTGGACTGGCCGGTGCCCTCGCGGTAATCGCGATTGAGATAGATGTTCTGGGTTTGCAGGGTCGCGCTGCTGTCTTCGATGAAATCGGCCTGGACTATGGGCGCCAGGGAGGCAGCCGCGACGGCGAGGGCAAGACGAGCAGGGGCGGGTTTAATTCTGACGGCAGTCAGCATCCTTCAATCTCCACTATTGTTTTTGTTGTGGCGGCGTTATGCCGCGCCAGGTGGATCGAGCCACCTGATCCCGATCCTAGGCGGCGAAACTTTCGCCAGGCTTTCACCGGCGAAAGCGGCGTGTGATGTGCCTTGCCGCTACACTGGCGGCCCGTTCCGTGTGTGGCAGAGGACAGGCTATGCGGATTCTCCTGGTCGAGGACCACCCCCAGCTGGCTGAAAGTGTGGCGCAGGCGTTGCGCGCGGCTGGATGGACGGTCGACCTGCTCACCGATGGCGTCGCCGCCGACCTGGCGTTGTCGACCGAGGACTACGCGTTGGCGATTCTCGATGTAGGCCTGCCCAGGCTTGACGGCTTTCAGGTGTTGTCGCGGCTGCGTGAACGGGGCAAGACGCTGCCGGTGCTCATGCTCACCGCCCGCAGCGAGGTCACTGATCGGGTCCATGGGCTCAATCTTGGCGCTGATGATTACTTGGCCAAGCCGTTCGAGCTTTCAGAGCTAGAGGCGCGCGTCAAAGCGTTGTTGCGGCGCAGCGTGGCTGCTGGCGAGCGCCAGCAGCGCTGCGGTTCGCTGGTGTATGACCTGGATGCGCGGCGCTTCAGCCTCCAGGGGCAGCCGCTCAACCTGACGTCACGGGAGCAGGCGGTCCTCGAGGCGCTGATCACTCGGCCCGGTCGGGTCATGAGCAAGGATCAACTGGCGGCGCAGGTATTCGGCCTCGACGAGGACGCCAGTGCCGACGCCATCGAAATCTACATCCACCGGCTGCGCAAGAAACTCGAAGGCAGCGCGGTGCGTATCGTCACGTTCAGAGGCTTGGGCTATCTGCTGGAGGCAGCGGATGCCTGAAGCGATACAGCCGCGCGCTGGCAGTTTGCGCGGTGGGTTGCTGCGCAGGCTGGCGATGCTGCTGACCCTGCTGATGCTGTTCAGTGGCTGGAGCGCATACTGGAACGGGCGTGCGGCCGCCGACACTGCCTACGACAGAACCTTGCTGGCTTCGGCCCGGGCCATCGCCGATGGCCTGGTTGCCAATGATGGGCAGCTACGCGCCAATGTGCCCTACGTAGCGTTGGACACCTTTGCCTACGACAGCGCAGGGCGCATCTACTACCAGGTGCTGGATACCGAAGGCCGGTTGGTCAGCGGCTACGAGCATCTGCCGGCGCCCGGTGCCGAGATCCGTCGCACCGATGACTATCCCGCGCTGGCGCGCTTCTACGACGGGGAATTTCGGGGCGAAGGTGTGCGGCTGGTGAGCCTTCTGCAGCCGGTGAGCGAGCCGGAGCTCAACGGCATTGCTGAAATCCGTGTCGCCGAAACGCTGGGCGCTCGTGAGCGCATGGCCCGCAGCCTGCTGGTGGATACGCTGTGGCGTGTCGGATCACTGGCCATTGCTGCGCTGGTGCTGGTGTGGCTGGCGGTCAGCGCGGCGTTGCGTCCCCTGGGCAAACTCAGCGAGGCGGTCGAACAGCGCCAGCCTGACGATCTGCGACCGCTACCGCTGGTGGCCGTGCAACGCGAGCTGAAACCTCTGGTGGCAGCGCTCAATCACTTCACCGAGCGGTTGCGCGGGCAATTCGAGCGGCAGGCGCAGTTCATTGCCGACGCCGCCCATGAGCTGCGCACGCCATTGGCGGCGCTCAAGGCGCGGATCGAACTCGGCCAGCGTGAACAACAGCCGCAGCGTTGGCAGGAGACGCTTGAAGAAGCCGGAGCCCATACCGACCGGGTGATTCATCTGGCCAACCAATTGTTGTCGCTGGCGCGTATCGAAACCGGCGCGCAGTCGATTGCTGAAGGCGGTGCCCAGCGCCTGGACCTCAGCCAGCTGGCGCGGGAACTGGGCCTGGCCATGGCTGCGCTGGCCCACAAACGGGGCGTCGCACTGGCGCTGGAAGCCGAGCAGCCGGTATGGATCGACGGCGAGCCGACACTGCTGACTGAGCTGCTCAGCAATCTGCTCGACAATGCACTGGCGCATACGCCAAGTGACGGCAATGTGGTGCTGCGGGTGACGGACGAGGCTGTGCTGGAAGTGGAAGACGACGGTCCGGGGATTCCCGAGGCGGAGCGCGCCAAGGTCTTCGCCCGTTTCTATCGTGTGCACCAGCAAGGGCGGGGCGCCGGGCTTGGCCTTGCCATCGTTGGCGAAATTGTTCGTGCCCACCGGGCGACTATCGAGCTGGATCAGGGCGCCTTGGGCGGGCTGCTGGTAAAGGTGCGCTTCCCGCCACCGGCTCCCGACTCAGCTAATTGACGGCTCGCGAGCCTCGTCGGCCTCGGCAATTGCCACCTGATTGCGACCGTTGTGTTTGGCCCGATAGAGCGCCGCATCGGCACACGCCAGCAAGTGTGAAGGGGAGCAGTTGGCAGGCGGCTGCAGGGTCGCCACGCCGATGCTGATGGTCAGTTCCAGCCGCTGCTCGCCATGAGCGGGCCGTAGCGCTGCCACGGCTGCGCGGACTCGTTCGGCCTGTTCGCCGGCTTCGCGGCTGTTCATGCCTGGCAGCGCGATGACGAACTCTTCGCCGCCATAGCGTGCAACCACGTCGCCGGCCCGTTGGCCGTGTTGCTTGAGCGTATCGGCCACCAGCCGCAGGCAGTCGTCACCGAACGCATGCCCGTAGGTGTCGTTGACCCGCTTGAAGTGATCGATGTCCAGCAGCAGCACCGACAATGGCGTCTCGGTGCGTTGGGCGCGGCGGATCTCTTCGTCGATCATCAGGTCGAAATGACCCCGGTTCGACAGCTGGGTCAGCGCATCGGTAACACTCATGCGGGTCAGTTGCTCGTTGACCCTCTCCAGGCCGCGCTTGGCCTCTTCCAGCGCCCGAGTCCGTTCGTAGACCCGCGCCTCGAGCGCCTCGTTGTTGCGGATCTGCATCTCTAGCGCCTGCTGTTGCGCCTGGAGGCGTGACTCGCGCTCCTGCGCCAATGCATCGGAGGCCTGCAAGGCACTCTGCTGCGCCAGGATTCGTCGGTCACGCTCGTGATTGATGCGCTCGGCCAATGCCATCGACAGCAGCACGAACTCAGCGAACATACCGATCAGCTGGCCATGCAGGGTCAGTGCATTCAGCGGCAGCAGTCCCTCCAGCGCCAGCAGGTGGGCGATGGTGGCGACCAAAAATGTCGACCAGGCGATGGCGAACAGGCGTGCTGAGCGGTTGCCTCGAATCCACAGGTTGATGACGGCGGCCATCGTCAGGATGCAGTGAACCAGGGCGACCGGTTCGGCCATCAAGTAACGACCCAGCGAGGGTGCGAACAAGGTGACCAGAATCACCCCGCCCCAGTAGCCCATCAGCACCCAGGTGACCAGCCAGGGCCAGCCGCCATAACTTCGGACCTTGAGAAAGCGACTGGCGAACAGCAACGGGGTGAAAAAACACAAGGCTGCCGACAGCGCATAGAAGCGGCGGGCGAAAACAGGCGTGTCGGGCCACAGAAATAACTGGCCGAAGCCGGTTATCGTGAGGACGTAAAACAGCGCGCTGAGAAGATAGGCAACATAGAGCAGATAGGCCACGTCCCGGGTGAACACGAACAGGCTGCTGTTGTAGAGAAGAATCACCAGCATGCCGCCGAAAAACAGGCTGATCATCGCGACGTCAGTAATTTTTTCGTCTGCGAACGCCGTTTCATCGTAAATGCTCAACGGCAACGCCATGAGTTCATGGGCTTGCACCTGCATGTACACCACGGCGCGTCCATTGCCACGCAACTCCAGCGGGAAGACCAAGTTGTGGTCTGCTAGCGGTTGATCACGCTTGGGAATGTGATCGCCAGCCTGCATCAAGGGACCCCACTCGCCTTCGGCCGGGTAGAACAGACGTACACGCACCTTATCCAGGACAGGCCATTTCAGGCTCAGGTACCAGCGCTCGGCGCTTGTGGCATTGCTATCAACTTCGAAGCGCACCCATGCGCCGTCCCGCTGTTTCTTAAGATTGGGCTTGGCTAGCGGCTGCCACTGCCAAGGGGCAGTGTGAGCGGCTGTGAAGTCGGCATCGGGATGTCCGGGTAGCCACTCCACCGCGCCCATGTGGAGTTCCGCACCGCTTTTGCTGACGACGCTTGGAACAAAAGCCGCGATGGCCTGGCCCGACATGAGGCCGGCAAAGGCGGTTAACAGGCAGCAGAGCAAGAGCCGGCGGAATCGCATCAGGTGAGAGGTCTCGTCTAACGACCCGTCGCGACGCATAGGCAGCCGTGAGGGTCAGGCAGTGGTTTGGCCATCGAAACGATACGGCTAATGTCGTTTTGATACCACTGCTAGGCTACTAACGGCCCGCCCATCCATCGGAACGTCAATCGGAGCCTTCTTGACCGGCTAACCGCGTCGCCGTGTCCAGAATTGCTGCACCAGCATTTCCATGCTGTCAGCCAACTGAGCGACACCCGAAGCGGTCTCCCGGCTGCGCAGCCCACTTTCTACATGCTGATCGGAGCCGCTACGAATGCTCACGATGTTCTGATTGATGTTCTCGCTGACGGCACTTTGCTGCTCGACGGCCGAGGCAATCTGCATGCTCATGTCGCTGATCTCGTTCACTCGATTGTTGATGTCCTGGAGCGAGCGTGCCGCTTGCTCAGCCTGCTCGACACTTTCCATGGCCTGATCTCGGCTACGTTGCATCACTTGCACCGCTTGACGTGCACCGCCCTGCAAAGCCGCGATCATCGAGTTAATTTCCTGGGTGGACTGCTGGGTTCGAGACGCCAGGCTACGAACCTCGTCTGCAACTACAGCGAAGCCACGCCCCTGTTCGCCGGCGCGGGCGGCTTCGATGGCAGCGTTAAGGGCGAGCAGGTTGGTCTGCTCGGCGATGCCGCGGATGACATCCAGCACCTTGGTTATGTCGTTGCTGTGCGCTTCCAGTTCGAGAATGACATCACCGGCGTGCTGAATATCCTGAGCTAACCGGCCGATAGCCGCCCCGGTCTTATTGACAACATCCGTACCGGTTGCAGCTTCGCTGTTGGCTCGGCTGGCTGCCTCGGCGGTGCGCTGGGCGTTGTTGGCGACTTCCTGCACGCTCGCCGCCATCTGGTTGATCGCGGTGGCAACCTGATCGGTTTCGCTCTGCTGACGCGATGCGCTCTGTGCGCTGCTGTCCATGGCACCCACCAGCTCCCGTGCATGCATGCTCAGCTGGCGTGAGGCATCGCCGATTCGGCCCACCATGGCCCCGGCTTCGGTTTCGAGCAGTTTCATGGCGTAGCTAATCTGGCCGAACTCGTCGCGGCGCCCCGTGTAGACCAGCTGACCGACCGCATCATCCCCCACCTGCCGGGCCTGTGCAGCAAGACGCTGCAGAGGCGCAAGCGCCATGTATGCAAAGACGCTCGCGCTCAAGGTGGCCGCAGCTGCAGCCGCTACGGCCGCCACGAGGCTTGCTCCGCCTAACAGTGCCCCTCCGATAGCGCAGGGAGCAGCACCCAGGGCGACGAGCAGGGCGACGCGGCTACGCACGCCCAAGGGGGAGCGGCGCAGAGCGGCAGGTGGCCGCTTTTCGCGCAGTTGCGCATACAACGTTTCGGCTGCCGCTACCTGTGCGGCCTGCGGCTTGGTCCGCACCGATTGGTACTCGACCACTTTCCCGTTGCGGCTGATGGGGGTGACAAAGGCGCTGACCCAGTAGTGATCGCCGTTCTTGCAGCGGTTCTTCACCATTCCCATCCATGACCTGCCAGCACGAACGCTGGACCAGAGGTCACCGAATGCTTCGGGGGGCATGTCGGGATGGCGGACTATGTTGTGATGCTGACCGAGCAACTCACGCTCTTCGAAACCGCTGATCTTAATGAAGTCGGGGTTTACATAGGTGATATCGCCGTTGAGGTCGGTGGTGGACAGTATGTTGGCTGTCTCACTGAAGGACACGTCGCGTCCGGTGACCGGTACGTTCAAGCGCATGGTGGAATTCTCTGAAACTAGATTATTTTTCCGCCACGGACGTCTTGACCGATGCCCAGACTGGACATCGCGCAACCCTGCTATCCACCTTGCGGTGAAATCCTCGGACTTCCAAACGGTTCCTATTCGGGCTTGCTAAACCGAGCCTTTAAACGGCCTTGTTGGTGCTTCGGCCTGCACATTGCTCTGCTTGTAGGGCGCACTCGCACTACACCGAGTGACGTCATTGTTATATCGGCTGCTGGTCAGCCATCCGACCAAAAGGCCGACCCCTTTAGTCGGGTAATGGCCCTGTGCTATGATGCGATCTTATACATATAAATATTTA
>Ga0208045_1000739_pt1 | contig 11723 bp, 12 predicted proteins | sample PL_2010_200m_FD_184160 | JGI IMG/M metagenome (GOLD analysis project Ga0208045, IMG submission 184160) | Freshwater microbial communities from Powell Lake, British Columbia, Canada to study Microbial Dark Matter (Phase II) - PL_2010_200m... | ecosystem: Environmental > Aquatic > Freshwater >...
GCTTTGGCTGCTGAACTCGGCAAAAAAAATGCCGATAGCATGAAAGCGATGTTTGAGGCCGCGAAACTCGACGACCAGAAGGCCGCCACGGAATTGCAGGCCAAACTACTGAATGAACTCGGAGCTGATAGCCCGCATATTAAGGCTATGCAGAGCCAAATGGATGTTATCTCAACGGACATTAAAACCCGCCAGACCCATGACCAGGTTACCAAATCATTCCGGGATGTTATTCGGGATGCCGATGTGGTTGCTAAAACCAAGGAACTTTTTAATTCCAAGATTGGATTCACGGTCGAAGTCCCCTTAAATTTAAACCTGAAGATTGCCGTTGCTAACATGACCAATGCGCTGAACTTCTCCGGCGGACTGCCGAAGCCGACCTGGATACCTGGGTTATCAAAGGCACCGGATGAGATTCCGTTTCTGTCACAATTGATCCCGACTATTGCAACTACCTCAAATACGGTATATTATATTAATCGGACCGCACGTAATATCGGAGCCGCTGCCGTTACACCTGGTAACGCGCTCCCACAGGTTGATTATACCTGGGCCGGTGCAAGTGCCGCTGTCGTGGATTACGGAGCTTATGCTAAGATTCACCAGAATGCGCTCGATGATAACGATTTTGTGGCTGGACAGTTGGATGCTGAAATTCCGATGGATGTTCTTACCGCTTTTGATACCGCTATTCTCACCGCGATTCTATCGGGTGCAACCGCTTTTGCTGTTGGAACTAAGCCGTATGCCGCCGCTGTTGTCGATGCGAACTACTTCGATGTACTTCGCGCTGCTATCAACCAGGCACGGAGCAATAATTACTGGCCCGATCTGGTGCTGGTCAATACGGACGATTACGCGATGATGGAAATGACCAAGACTTCACAGGGTATCTATGTCGTTCCGCAGTTCATTTCGGCCAATGGTTTGATGGTGTCTGGTGTGAAAATTGTTCCAAATAACCTGATTACCTCCGGAACTTATGTCGTCTGCACACTGGGACGTACCTATTTGGCTATGCGCCAGAACCTGGTTATGGAGTGGGGTCTGGATTCAACCGACTTTACTCTCCGTATGGTAACCGTTCGCGCTTACCTGCGTGGTGTTTATATCAAGTCAACCACTGCCAACCTGGGATTCATTACCGGAACGTTTGCAACCGATGCAGCTGCCATGAACTTGTAGACCATGAAAAAATTAACTATACTTTTTATGTGCCTGCTCGTCGGGATGATTGGCATGGCACAAACCAACGTGGGGAGCTACTCGACTTTTGCCGGGACAACCGCAGCCGCCGATACCATCAAGGCCAGCACGACGCGGACTTATACTCTTAACCTCACTAATTACGGGGTGGATCAGGGTGTGAATGCTATGTTGTGGGTTGACCGGATATCCGGTACACAGACATTTACCGTTAAGGCTTATTGGTCAAACGACGGAACAAACATACCGGCAACGGCAACAGACTCACTAAGCAAGTCTCATGCCTCGGATTTTGTTTACATGAAAAACTTTGCAACCGCCGGAGGTAAATACCTTATTATAAAGGTAATACCAACGTCGGCGACACAAGTAGGACGTGCATACGGCTGGGTTAACTGCTATAAAAAATGAGGAAGTTAATACTCCTTTGCCTAATCTTTGTCGGGATGGCGGGGATGGCGCAGACCAAAGTAGCTGGTTACAAGGCATTTGCCGGAGTGATTACCGGGGCCAATGCCGATACACTAAACGCGTTAAGCACACGAAGCTACACGTTTGATCTACTGAACCATCAGTATGAACTTGGCATCGATGTGTTTATCCTTCTGGACAGAACATCGGGGGCCGTTTCGGTTGGTCAGAAAATATACTACTCAAACGACGGAACGAACTGGCCGGCAACGGCTGCCGATAGTGCCTCACTTGGGAATGCTATTATAGACATTTCTTATGCGCTGACGCTTACACCCGCTAAAGGTAGATATATGAAGATCGTACTATTGGCGACAAGTGCCGCTCAGGTAAGCTCTATCTATGGTTATATAAGGACTTACCGGAAAGATAAGACTTGATAATTAATTAACTGATAATGATGAGGGCGGGTAAAAACATTGCCCGCCTTTTTCTTTAAAAACAAATATGATGATAAAAATAGAATTTCTAAAAGAATCGATGGGCCACGAAATTGGCGAAATCAAGGAATACCCGGACAACCATTCCGGGATTATACGGGCATGGATTATCGAGGGCAGGGTTTGTAAGGTTGAACCGGAAAAGATTAAGCATCTGGAAGTTAAGATGCCTGAAAAGGTACAAACACATTATGCACCGAAAACCATCAAACGGAAACGGAAATGAGTTATACATTATCGATAGCGGATAAGGGTCAGGTCGAAACGTCGCCGGCTTCGGGGTTTGTTGTCGATTTGGTAACACTTGCAGAGGCGAAAAATTATCTTAAGCAGGATTACGGAACGCTGACTGTTGAGGATACGCTTGTTAAGGATCTGATCCAATCGGCGCGGACATGGATAGAACAATGGATCGGGCAATCGATCATTAAGAAAACGATCACGGCCTATACCTCTGATGAAATGGAATATTTTACACTCCCGATGCCGCCAATCAACACAATTACCACCGTTCACCGGATCGCACTGGACGGAACCGCCACGCTGTTGACATTGAACACTGATTATTATTCTATCGGGGTTCAATCGATAACGGTGTGTATGTATCCGGTATGGTCAACATCCGGCGGGTCCATCGTGGGGCTGAAAGTGGTGTATGATGCCTATATGGCGGAAGTGCCAAAAGCAATTAAGGAGGCATGTCTCGCTTTAGTCAGTCATATGTATTTCAACCGGGGTGCCGATGTTGGGATGCCTGCCGGTGTGATTGACAAACTTAAACCATTCCGTAAATTATGAATATAGGTGAACTAAATGAGCGCGTTACTTTGCAATATGTTTCGTCGGTTGATGAAACAATTGTCGATTTAGCTACTATTTGGGCTAAAGTAAAACCTATGTCCGGCAATCGGCTAATAACCTATGAGCAGTTGCACGTTGGTCAGTGGTTTGATATTTGGTTCGCTTATCTGTTGCCGGTAACCTATGTTGAAGGCGATCCGATCTATTATGATGGACGGCAATTAACGGTTCATTCCTGTACGGAGGTGGAAGATACATTTTTCAAGGTATCGGCTTATTCCACCGGTATTGATGCGGCAACCGCCCCGGCCAGTCCGCTGGAACTGGTACTGACATGGGACAACATTACTAATGTGCCTGTGCCTAATCCGGCCAGCGCTTATGACTGGAACTGGTTTTTTGGTACGGTCAATATGTTCCGGGCCGTTGAAGTATCGGGTAATGTGGTTAATTTGATCGGGGGCGGAAACGTCACGTTAAAGACATCGTTATTCGCCGGACAAACGCATTTAACATCTTTCGTCGATACATTGTCAGCGGTCGTTAACTGTGCCTCTCTATGCTTCTCCGGGTGCGTGAACGTGACCGTTTACCGTTTGCCAGGCGTTACTGTGATGGGTACAACCATCTGGAACGGAATAACAGGCAAAGTTATCGCAATAACCATAAAAACGGCATTAACGGCTAATGCAAATGTGGTCGCGCTGGAATTGGCTAATACCGTAACTAAGACGCTGGTATGATAACAATAACAAACGGACGGGATGTAAAGAACTGGATCGGGGTGGAAATGACCAATACGGAAAAAACATTCCGGAAGATTATGGCCGGGACCGCTCTGACCATCATGGACTTCGCTAAACGAATTGCCCCGGTCATAACCGGGCGTTACCGGTCGTCGATTCATATCGAATTTGGAGGTGGTACTAAAGTTACTGGTGTTGCTGATCTGGCAGGCAATAAATGGACCGAACCATTTACAGAGCAACCAGGAGACGATGAAATTTTTGTGGGCACTAATGTGGTCTATGCGGGCAAAGTTGAGGATAAACATCACACAATCGAAGAGGCCACAACCGAGGGACAATGGTACTTAACACGAAAGATAAATGAACTTTCCAAAGGTTGATATACGATCTGCTATTAAGACGGCATTAACCGCCGGTTGTACCTACCCGGTCTATGATATACCCATGCCCGAAGCTGTAAATTATATCAATATTCAGGCGATCCGCTTGTCCGAAGATACAGCCCAGACCCTTCCTGTTTATGATTGCTATATTACGATAGAAATTATCAGCAAATTTCAAAAAACCGGCAACCGGACAAACGGTGACACACAGGCCGAACTGGTCGATACCGCCATGCGGCCAACCATTACCGGCGGGATTGTAGTGTCCGGGTGGGATATGGCCGGTTGTTGGTTGGACTCACAGGACGAATATTTATCTAATGATGCGGACGGCAAAACACACAGAATAGTAATGTCTTATTTTATAAAATACTGTAAATCTTAATATTATGACAAAAATTAGTGGAAACTTAATCTACATCAGTTGGGACGGCAATATCGTTGTTGGTCTTACTGATAAGAGCATCAGCTTCAAACGAAGCATGATTGACACGACCAACCAGCAATCAACCGGAGGTTGGGAATCCTGCGTTCCAGGAGAGGGAGGCGGAGACATCAGTTTTTCCGGTGTTTATGATGAAGCAGGAGCAGAAGGGGCAACCACGTTATTTGCTGATCTTGCAAATGGTACACAGGTTGCATTCAAGATCGGTCAGAACATTGCAACCGGCGGAGCTTACTGGAGCGGTAACGGAATTGTCACCGGGGTATCGGTAAAAGGACCAATGGCCGCTGCCACTTCCTATTCGGGAACTATTCTCGTATCGGGCATACCGGCTCAATCATTAACAGGAGCATTTTAATCTTTAAATCTTAATATCATGGCAAAAGGATCAGGTAATTTAATTTTTCTCAAGTGGGATTCCGGCGATGCTGTCGGGTTGACTGATAAAGCTATCGATTTTACGTCCGATGGTATTCCCGTAACAAATCAGCAAAGTTGCGGCATGTGGGCCGAATATGTATCCGGGAATAAACGGGCAAAAATAAACTTCACGGGAGTTTATGACAAGGCTTCGGCAATAGGCATGACCTCAATGTTTGCACAGTTGCTCGCCAATTCAACCACGCCAATCGCGTTCAAAATCGGCGAAAAAGCAACCGGATTGATAAAATATACAGGTTCGGCATTTCTGGACAGCATTACTTGCAACGGTCCGATGACAGCAGCAGCCAGTTATTCCGGGACGATGACAGTTAGCGGACCACCGTCGCAAGTATCAACAGCCTGGTAACATGAAACTACCAGGGCAATGTGAAATTAAACAGGGTGGAAAGACATGGCATTTTTACTTCGGTATTGATGCTACGGCTGAATTTCTGCACATGAACGGTATATCGCTGAACCAGTTTGCTCAACCATTCATTGACCACGAAATGAAGGCTTTGCTGGATATGTTTTATTGTGCATTGGCAGCAGGCAATACCGGGATGCCGGATGGATTACTGCGTAAGGACTTTGGCAAATGGCTGGATCAGGCCGACGAAGGGTCAATGGCCGAACTGTTGCGTGGTTATACGACAAGCAAGCCATTGGGAAAGTAGTTGAGGGCGGTGATCCGGTGGAGATTGATGATCTGTACCGAATTTGTGTCGGATATTTGAGAAGAGAGCCGTCCTCTGCGTTGCATATAACTTTTAGGGATCTGGACATCATGATAAAGGCAGAACATGATCGGGGAGATAATATGTGGGATTATACCCGGAATATCATGGCCGCTATGGGTGCTGGTCAGCCGAAAGAGATTATCCAACTCGACCGGGATAAGCCGGATATTGATGATGAAATGATCGAAGAAGCAAAGAAATTCCTTAATCGAATAAGAGGTAACTAATGGCATTTTTCAAAGAACTGATTGTAAAGATAACCGGCGATTCAAGCGGTCTAAGAAAGGCCACGAATGACGCGCATAAGGAAGTATCCACATTCGACAAAGGATTAGCGAAGATCGGTGCCGGGATGGCTGCCGCGTTCTCAATTGGGGCCGCTGTGAACTTTGGTAAGCAGATGATTGCAGTCCGCAGTGAGTTTGAGAAGTATGAAGCGGTTTTGCGTACCACGTTAGGCAGTTCAAAGGCCGCCGCATCGGCCATGAGTATGCTGCAAGGGTTCGCGGCAAAGACCCCGTTTCAACTCAATGAGTTAACGGATTCGTATGTTAAGCTTGCCAACCGGGGATTAAAACCAACCGAAGCGCAACTAACCTCATTGGGCGACCTTGCCTCGTCCACGGGTAAATCATTCGGGCAACTGGCAGAGGCCATGCTTGATAGCATGACGGGCGAGAATGAGCGTTTAAAAGAGTTCGGGATCATTGCTAAAGATGCCGGTAATAAAACCGCGTTTACATTCAAGGGTGTAACAACGGAGGTAGATAAGACGGCCGATGCCATCTCGAATTATATTGTCGGATTGGGACAATTAAAGGGCGTTACCGGATCGATGGCCTCGATTTCGGAAACAATGGTCGGTAAAATATCGAACATGAAAGACGCATGGGATGCGTTCTTAAATTCACTGGGCAAATCATCATCGGGCGTAATCAGTGGAGTAATCAAAACACTAAATAATCTGTTTACCGCCATGACGCGGGCGAACGATTTTAAAAATGGAGCCTACAAAGAGAAGTTCCAAATTAAGATCGAAACGGCTCAGATTGACTTTGCAAAATCCATGTCCTCAAATCCGACCGAGTTTCGAGAATACTTAAAGATGGGAATTGCTGCTATTGAAGATGCTCAAAAAGGGTATGACGAAATAGAGAAAAAATCAAAAGAGAAAAAGTTAGGCGGAATTGGCGGATTTAAGGCTAGTAAACAAGAGAGAGAAGCGGCCGAACAACAGGCACAAGCCAACCGAGACGCGACCGTTTCACTAAAGGAATATTTAACCAATGAAGAGCTTGTAACTGAAGTATTTAAGAAAGCCGTTCCGGTTAAAAAAGCCTATTTGCAAATCCTTCAGGATGAAGTGGTAGTACTTCAAAAACATCAGATCGCAGCGGGCGTAACGGAAGCAGAGGCAAAGGCCGATCAGGTTAAGATTGATGCTAAAAACAAACAGATCGCCCAAATTACAGAATACGGAAAGTCGTTAGGTAAAGAGGCCATGTTAACCAAGCAGATCGCTGACTTAAATCTGATTTATGATAATACTAAAGACCGGGCAAAACAGGAAGAAATCCGTACAACAATCGGATTATTACAACGCAGAGTGGATATTGAAAAGCAGATAAAAGGCGAAAGCATCGCACCTCCCGGATCAGAATATTTTCCGACAGCAAAAGCTACCAAATTTCCTGCAAAAATCAGGGATTTCGCACGTGAGGCATCCGATAAAATACAAATCGAAAAGAATTTGCCGCTTGTGCAGTTGAAGGTGCCGGAGGGTAAAAGTATGTTTGAACCCAGATTGGCTCAATTTGAGTATCTGAATGATGCAAAAGATAAAACAGACGCATTGGCACAATCACAGGAAAATCTAAGAGATAAACTAATCGAGGTCGGCAACTCATTGATACAAGGTGCTGATAATTGGGAAGACTTCGGCAAGATGGCACTAAACGCGATTAAGTCGGCCATTGCGGGAATTATAGCCTTAGGCGTGGCGAATGCCATTGAAAAGACATTAGCTGGACCGGCTGGTATACTTGGGCCTATCGGGGTTGGCATTGCGGCTCTTGCTGGTGGTCTGGCAGCCGGTGCCTTTTCTACTCTTGTACCATCGTTTGCCGGAGGCGGTGTGGTCAATGGCCCTACAATTGCTATGATCGGAGATAATCCGGGACGAAAAGAAGCGGTGATACCTTCGGAGATGTGGGGGCAGATGGGCGGTGGGGGCTACATTGCTGAAACAAAGATTTCATTCCGGGATCTTTGGATCGGATTGAGCCGTGAATCAGCTACACAAAAACGTGGAGGCGCGTAAATGGCATACGGCAAACGGGCATATTCTATTTTTTACGATCAGGTAAATAATACCCGTATTGATGTAGAGATACACCAGGAGGGATTTAATCCGGCCGGGGCATTACCAATGTTGTTATCCAATGATGCGATATTTACCCGTTTGCTCCCGGACGGTGACAAATACACGATCATCAAGGGACGGGAGGCGACTATTAACATTGTCGTTAAACCATCGGATGATTTCAGCTGGCTCTATACCAATGATGACCGTGAATTAATGGTTATCATTAAGGAAGCGACCGTTATCGAGTGGACCGGTTTTGTAGTTGTGGATCAGTATATCGAGGAACAGCGACCAGTCAGAATATTACAGGTTATCGCATCAGACCAGTTGGGATTACTCGATACCCGGCCTTATACATTTGGTTCGCCTGCTGTTTCTCCGACCGGATACCAAAAAGCAATAGTGGTTCTGGCAAATATTTTATCTGGCACGAATAAGACTAAAACCGGTCTGGACATAATGATCTATTGCGCCATGAATTTGTTTGAAGTGACAATGGCTATAACAAATGACAGTGATCCGCTGGATCAAGCCTATGTAAATCAGGACTTATGGATAAACGATGATCTTTCAACGGCCTCCTGTAAGCAAGTCATCGAGGATATTCTCAGGCCATATCAATGCAGAATATTGCAATCGGTCGGTGTTTGGTGGATTCAACGAATCCCGGATATGGCCGATGCATCAATAGATTACCGTATATTTAACCGGGATGGAGTGCAGACCGGATATTCAACTTTATCTCCAAAAATTAGCGGTTCACTCAAACTTGCAACCGGTACTCTGCAATTTAATTCCGGATGGATGCAGCGCACACTTGAAGTTGATTACGGATTCCGGGATGCCCCGGCGCCTTCGTTTGGATTGCCGGATCTTGTATTTACACAGGATAACCCGGCAATTATTACTGGTTGGACAAACACGGGTGAATGGAACCGGATACAAAAAGGCGATAAAAATATATTGATGGCGACAACCGGGAACCGTACATCATGGGATTCAGCAAGATATATCGATATGCCTACGATTGCCGTGACGACCTTAGAACATACGTTTGCGATGGCATCGGGAAGAAGAGATAAAACATTTTTATTTATATACTGCCATATGACAATTTACGTTTGGGACGGAGTTAATATATCGTCTATAAAATATTATAATGATAAAAATAATACATGGCAGAATACGCATCGCTTTATAAAAAATATAAATTTCAAAAAAACAAATGTTCCTGAAGAATTGACGCTTCAAAGTATTGTATTCACGCCGCCGGTTAACGGGTATCTGGTTACCCGTGTGTATGATCCTTGGTTTTCCTCTGGTGCGACAATAAATTCTAATTTCTATTTTACTGATGTAAAATTAACTGCTACAATCGTTAGCGAGGCCGGTGAGGACAAATTTAAGGAAATATCGTTTTTGGATTTTATTTCCGATAACACAAATTTTATTCCCGGCAATGAACGGATAAGAATTTCGGACGGATTAGGAGTTAATGCATTAATACCTTATTACAAAGGAATTATAAAAGTCGGATCGGTCGCCTCCACGACCTGGGAAAAGAAATCACTATTTGGAACGGGTACAGATCTTCCGCTGGCCCCCCGTGGACTGCCTACCGGAATTACAATATCAAAAAATTGTATCATGGATAGTTGGTGGTGGCAATTTTCAACACAAAACAAAAGATATGACGGATCATTCCGGGGCGTAATCCATTTTCATAATACCGTTGTTATCGATTCTGTTACCTATCTTTTGAATGATAATGAGATCGATTTGAAACGCAGTCAGTTTTCCGGATCATTTTTAGAGATTAAATCCGAAACTCCTAATAGCGGATTGGGAACCCAAACATTGAAATCCCGGAGTTCGACGGATGGAACTGTTTCATCCGGGTCGGGCCTGATTCCTTCGCCCGGCGGTGATGACGGTCAGCTACAATTTAAGACCGGCGGGGATTTTGACGGCACGACCGGGATCACGTTTGATGGAACCAGGATACTGAAGGGTGGAACGATTCCATTGATTGAATACCATTCCGGGACTGAATCGGTTTCCGCGGGTACTACCCAGATAACTTTCGCCGCGCCATTTTTGGCGGGTGATGTGTGGAATTTTTCCGCACCAATTATCGGGTATTCAGTTGATTATGGATATCTTTTTGGTATGGTTACAGATCGTACTATTACTGGTTTTAAGGTTACTTTTGATTATCCGGTTACGTTTGAATATTCAGCATTTATAACAAGATGAAAAAACTACTATTCCTATTATTTCTGATCGGTTCGGCCCTATACGGCCAGACCCCGATTACCACGAATACACTGATATTGCCGAAACAATCAGCCCGACCAACCGCACCTACGACCGGGGCAAAGTTGTACGACTTCTTCCATGCTGTTGAAATGCGGGATTCGATTGGATTTACCCGGATCATTACGGCGCGGGATACCCTATACTTCCTGCACGCCTCGGACGTGACTGGTACTTATGATATTCGCACTGCCACGGCTTGGATAACAGCCACTCCTTATGCAGTCAATGCTGTTGTCGATTATATAGATGCTTCATTTATAACGCATTACTATATTTGTAAGACGGCGCACAACTCGACCGGAACCTATCCGACTCAAAATGACGGTGTAAAGTGGAAAGAATTGTTTTATTTTCCGGGGCGCACCAAGTTTTTGCAGGATTCCGCGTCAGCAGGGACGGTTGGTTGGTATCTAAGAGATACGGTAGGGGCTACACAAAAAGCCATCCATGCCTATCTGATAGCTAATAATTATACAAAAACCGAGGCGAACACGCTATTGGGAGCTAAACTTGATACCACAAATGCCACATTGGCTATGCGGAATAGTTGGACGGGGGCGGCTTCACACAAAACAACCGAAGACGCTTTAAATGGATTGGTCAAAGTAAACGGGGCAGGAAGTTATTCAGCAGTAACAGATGGATCGAGTAACTGGAACACAGCCTACGGGTGGGGGAATCATACAGGACTATACGGGCTGGTTGCTGATAGTTCAAAGTTTGTCCGTCTTGGCGGACGGACAGGGGGACAGACTATTGCGCAAGGCATCACGTTCACTGGTCAGGTCACATCATCATTGGCTACCGGCACTTCACCATTTGCCGTGACTTCAACAACGGTAAATACAAATTTCAACGCTGATCTGCTGGACGGCCAACATGGAAGTTATTATGCATCAGCTTTGTCAGGAACAATAAATGAAATCGCTTACTTTTCAAGTGCTTCGGCAATTGGATCGTTGGCCGTTGCCACATATCCATCACTAACAGAACTTGCCTATATCAAAGGTTTATCATCTGCTATACAAACACAACTTAATGGTAAGGCGGCGACATTATCTGGAACAACCAACTATGTTTCAAAGTTTACTGGTGCGAGTACGATTGGGAATAGTGTGATCTATGACAATGGTACGAACGTCGGCATCGGGACGACGGGACCGGGGCAGCGTTTACATATATACGATACTGGTGCCGTAACGCTTGCACAATTTGGAGGTAGCGGTGGGACGGCTGGATATATTGGTGGTGTAAACACGGCGGCCAACGGTTTTACAACTTCATCTGCGTTAGATATGTTGGTTCGTGGTGAAGGGTCGAATATCTTGTTTGGTTTTAGCACAGCCGAGAAAATGAGAATTACAGGAGCCGGCAACGT
>Ga0208045_1000745_pt1 | contig 11618 bp, 9 predicted proteins | sample PL_2010_200m_FD_184160 | JGI IMG/M metagenome (GOLD analysis project Ga0208045, IMG submission 184160) | Freshwater microbial communities from Powell Lake, British Columbia, Canada to study Microbial Dark Matter (Phase II) - PL_2010_200m... | ecosystem: Environmental > Aquatic > Freshwater > Lake...
TTCATAAATCATACATCAACGGCCAGAACAACCTGCATGTATTGAAAGGGATCGACCTTGACATTGAACAGGGGGAGATGATCTCCATCATGGGCCCTTCCGGTTCCGGAAAGTCGACCCTACTGAACATCCTCGGCATCCTGGATAATTATGATGAAGGAGAATACATGCTTGATGGAAAAAAAATCCAGCACCTCAACGAACGGAAAGCAGCCCTGTTACGGAACAGAATGCTGGGATTTGTTTTTCAGTCGTTTAACCTTGTTTCCTTTAAAAATGCCATGGAGAATGTGGCCCTTCCACTTTATTACCAGAAGATTAACCGCCGGAAGCGCAACCGGATAGCCCTGGAGTACCTCGATAAGCTGGGACTCAGGGATTGGGCCCACCACCTTCCCAGTGAATTGTCGGGCGGCCAGAAGCAGCGGGTGGCCATCGCCCGGGCCCTGATCACGCAGCCCAAAGTGATCCTGGCGGATGAACCTACCGGAGCCCTCGATTCCATTACATCCCAGGAGATGATGGATCTGCTGACCGAGATCAACAAGAGTGGCATCACGATGATCATTGTAACGCACGAACACGACATTGCCCGCCGTACTCAGAAGACCATACGGATCATCGACGGAAGCATCCAGGAGATCGTGGAAAACGAAGCAGGAAGTACGAAGTTCGAAGTCAGAACGCAAGTACAAAGTACGAAGTACGAAGTGGCTTCCGCTCCGAGCTGTAAACATTACGAAAAAGTAGCCTGACATCCATGTCATTCTTCATTCATTCATGTTCATTCGTAATTTGCCTCAACCCTCTACCCTGAATAGTATGTTTGAACTGGATAAATGGCAGGAGATCTACAGCACAGTCAGGAAGAATAAACTCAGGACCTTTCTGACAGGATTTGCCGTAGCCTGGGGCATCTTCATGCTTATCATTTTGCTGGGATCGGGAAAGGGACTGGAGAACGGTGTATATGATCAATTCCGCGGCGGGGCCACCAACGGCATCTGGATCAGCAGCGGGATGACCAGCAAAGAGTACAAAGGACTGCAGGCAGGACGGCTGATCCGCTTCACCAACGACGATTACAGGCTGCTGAAGGAGACGGTGAGAGACCATGAGTACATGTCGTCCCGCATGTTCCTGGGGAATACCATTACCTCCCACAAGAATGAATACGGCACCTTTTACCTCTCCCCGTGCCATCCTGATTATGGATACATCAAGGAGGTGGAAATGGTCCAGGGTCGTTTTCTGAACAACCTGGATATCAATGAATATAGAAAAGTGGCAGTGATCGGTGAAAAGGTCAAGCAGGATCTCTTCAAAGGAACTGATACCGTTGCCCTGGGGGAATACATCAACATCAACGGGGTGCTTTTCCGGGTGGTGGGGGTTTTCCACGATTTCGGCCGTGACGACAGCGAACTGCGCCGGATCTACATCCCTATCACCACAGCTCAGCGGGTATTCAGCGGTCAGAATGTAATCAGCCAGATCTCTTTCACCACCGGTGATGCCACGGTGGAGGAGGTAGACCAGATGGTGGACCAGACCCGGGATCTGCTGGCCAAAAAGCACACCTTTGACACGGAAGACGAGCGGGCAGTCTCTATCTGGAACAAGAGTGAAGATTTTCGGAAATTCCAGGGGCTGTTCATGGGTATCCGGCTCTTTATCTGGATTGTGGGGATCGGAACCATCATTGCCGGGATCGTGGGAGTGAGTAATATCATGATGATCTCCGTCAAGGAGCGCACCAAAGAGATTGGCGTCAGAAAGGCCCTGGGGGCTACCCCCTTTTCGGTGATCAGTCTGATCATGCGGGAAGCCATTGTGATTACAGGATTTGCCGGATACATCGGACTGGTCCTCGGGATCGGAGTTTTGGAACTCATCTCCAGGAACCTTCCTCAGATCGACTTCTTCAGAAGTCCGGAAGCCAATTTCTCGATCGCTGTGGGGGCTACCATCCTGCTGATCGTCGCCGGAGCCCTGGCCGGACTGTTCCCGGCACGAAAAGCGGCAAGAATCAGGCCGATAGAGGCATTGAGAGATGAGTGAAAATAGCGAAGTATGTTTGATTTAGACCGGTGGCAGGAGATATATCACGTACTGAAGTCCAATAAGCTGAGGACCTTCCTGACCGCGTTCGGGGTCTTCTGGGGGATTTTTATGCTGGTGATCATGCTGGGCTCAGGGAATGGACTGGAAAATGCCGTCACGCGGAACTTCGCAGATATGGCCACCAACAGCGTCTTCATCTGGACGCAGCAGACCACGATTCCCTACAAAGGGTTTCCCCGGGGCAGACGATTTAATTACGACAACGATGACGCAACCGCCCTGCGGAATGCTATTCCGGAGATCAAGTACCTGGCTCCCCGAATCCGTGGAGGCGATTTCTTCTCCACCAACAACGTGATCAGGGGATTGAAATCGGCTTCCTTCTCCATTCTCGGGGAGTACCCGGAATTTTTCCTGATCGATCCGCTTTACATTGACAAAGGACGGCTTATCAACGATATTGATATTGAGGAGAAACGGAAAGTCGTCGTAATCGGAACGCGGGTAAAAGATCTTCTTTTCGAAAAAGATGAGGAGGCGATCGGAACGTATATCCAGATCCAGGGGGTTTACTTCAAAGTGGTCGGGATCTGTAAATCGAAACGGACCGGTGAACAGGCGGAACGGGAAAATCAGAATATATTCATGCCCTTCACCACCTTGCAAAAAACATACAATTATGGCAATATAGTAGGATTCTTTGCCATCACATCACAGGATGGTATTCCGGTGAGTGTGGTCGAAGAAAAAGCCATACAGATCCTGAAGCAGCGGCATGCTGTAGCTCCTACTGACGACCGGGCCATCGGTCATTTTAACCTGGAACAGGAGTTCCGCAAATTCCAGGGACTCTTTACCGGCATCCGGGTGCTGGTGTGGATCGTGGGGATCGGGACCCTGCTGGCCGGGATCATCGGGGTAAGCAACATCATGCTGGTGGTGGTGAAGGAGCGGACCAAGGAGATCGGCATCCAACGGGCCATCGGCGCCACGCCCATGAAGGTGATCAGCCAGATCATCACCGAGGCCATTGTGCTCACCACCTTTGCCGGATACTTCGGTCTGGTGATCGGTGTGGGGTTGCTGGAGCTGGTCAACTATTTGCTGGAGAGTTCCGGAGCCGATTCGGATATGTTCTATCACCCCGGTGTCAATTTCAGGGTGGCTATGATTGCCCTGACCATACTCATTTTTTCCGGAGCCGTCGCTGGATTTATTCCTGCCCGAAGAGCCGTAGCTGTGAAACCGATCGATGCATTACGGTATGAACAATAAAGGAGGGTAAGAAGGTGATGAAGGGATGAGAAGATAATATAATTTGTAAATGAATAGCGAACGACAAATAGCAAACAGCGAACAGCAAGTTGAAACAATAAAGCAGTATGAAAAAGACGAGTGTAACAAAGAAGATTATCCGGATAGCAGTCCTGGTCATTATATTGGCGGCGTTTGGCATTACTATTTACTACCTGTTCAACAAGTCCAAAGAGAAACCGGTAGTTTATATGACCGAACAGCCCTTCACGACCGATATCATTAAAAAAACGGTAGCAACAGGTTCAGTTATTCCCCGTGAGGAGATCGAGATCAAGCCCAAAGTTTCCGGCATTGTCGAGCAGGTTTATGTAAAACCGGGAGAGAAGGTTAAAAAAGGAGACATCATTGCCAAAGTCAGGATCATTCCCGACCTGGTCAACCTGAATAATGCCGAGGCCCGGCTGGATCGTGCAAAAATAGCTTACGACGATGCGAAGCTGAATTATGATCGCCAGGAAAAACTGAAAAATGGCGGGGTTATTTCGGCTTCAGAGTTCCAGACCGCTGACGTGACCTTCCGGAATGCCCAGCAGGAGTTATCCGCAGCTGAAGCTAACCTGGATCTGGTGAGGGAGGGTGCTACCAAGAAGACCGGATCCGCCACCAATACCCTCATCTCCTCCACCATTAATGGAATGGTTCTCGACGTGCCGGTCAAGGTCGGCAGTTCGGTGATTGAAGCTAACAATTTTAATCCGGGAACAACCATTGCCTTCATTGCCGACATCGGCGATATGATCTTTCAGGGAAAAGTGGATGAAACGGAGGTTGGAAAGATCAAACCCGGGATGGGGCTTCTGCTGATGGTGGGTGCCATTGAAAACGACACCTTTGATGCCACCCTGCAGTACATTTCCCCCAAAGGAGTGCTGGAAAACGGAGCCGTTCAGTTCGAGATCAAAGCCGATGTCGATCTGAAGACCGATCAGTTCATCCGTGCGGGATACAGTGCCAATGCCGACATCGTGTTGCAACGGGTCGATGATGTTATGGCCATTAAGGAGAGTCTGCTGCAGTTTGATAACGATTCTACCTTTGTGGAGGTAGAGGTGGCTCCGCAGCAATTTGAAAAGCGGATAATCAAAACCGGTCTATCCGACGGGATTAATATCGAGATCCTTTCCGGGCTTACCAAAGACGATAAAATCAAAGTTCCCCGGCTGGGCACTGCCAGCAATTAACCCTCCTCATTCTCGGCAGGGATCCGTTTCAGACGGGCTGTTTTTGCTACGATCAATACCCAGGCCATCCACAGGAATAGTATTTCAAAGTAGAAGAGAGGCCCCAGCAGAAGATCGTTCAGGAGATGGACATATTCCGGTTGGATCATGGTATGGATGGTCATCAGCAGGAACCGGAAGAACACCGAAAACAGGAGGATAGCAAGTGCTAACGGAATGTACCAGAGTTTTTTCTTCCAGGGTCCCGGGACCAGGATGAAAAGAATTATGACCAGGCACATCTGCTTAACCCCCGACAGGTAAAAAAAATAATTTACATAGAGTCCGTTTGGAAGGATGATGCTGATCCCATCCCGTACAATATTCTCTGGAAAGAAGGGATTGATCATACCCGGTGTTATGCTCAGCAGGATATTCCCTATGGTATCACTGATGTATTCGAAAGGGGGAAAAGAATCGATCCCAACCTCAAATTCTTCCCAGATCAACTGAAAAAAAAGAATGACCAGGGAAAAAATCCAGACCTGGATGATGAGCGGGATATTCCAGGTTTTTATCCGATCACGAAGCCAGGGAAATTTCGAGCCCATTCGGAAGGATTTTCCCCAAAAGTAACGATTTTCCTCAAAACGACCCCTCCTCGGTCTTCCCCGTGAAGGAGAGGAAATTAACAGGAGGGGTACCAGTCAGTCAACAGGATCTTTAAAACCTCTTGGTGTACCCGTGGCAGTAAGGAGTCGAGCCCTTGTGCTCGTAGTAGTCCTGGTGGTAGTTCTCGGCTTTCCAGAAGGTTCCGGCCGGTTTGACTTCGGTTACCACTTCATACCCTTTCTCCTTCAGGATGGAGATCAGTTTCTCCGTGCTGGCTTTCTGTTCTTCATTCCGGTAGAAGACTGCCGACCGGTACTGTTCTCCCCGATCGGGGCCCTGGTGGTTCCACTGGGTTGGATCGTGGATCTCGAAGAAGAGCCGGGCCAGCTCTTCGTAGCTGATCCGGGAGGGATCAAACACCACCTCCACGGCTTCATAATGGCCTGTTTTGCCCGAACAAACCTGTTCATATGTTGGATGATCCACGTGGCCTCCTATGTAACCCGAAACCACAGAAAGTACACCGGGAGATTTCTGAAGGTAGTATTCGACACCCCAGAAACAACCACCTGCAAAGATGGCTGTATCGGTCATGAGGAGGCTTTTTTCAGGGACGAATACCAGCGAAATGGAGTTCACGCAGTGACGGGTATTCTTTGCTGTAAATCCCTCTCCCTCAAAAACATGACCAAGATGTGCCCCACAATTGGCACAAAGGATCTCGGTCTGGTGTCCTGCGGCATCCACCTGCCGCCGGACGGCTCCCGGAACCTCCTGGTCAAACGAAGGCCATCCGCACCCGGCATCAAATTTGGCTGTTGATTCATAAAGGGTAGCTCCACATTGCTTGCATAGGTAGTTTCCTTTTTCCCAGAAGTCATAATAGGCTCCTGAAAACGGTCTCTCGGTTCCCTTGTGCAGGATTACACGTTCTTCTTCCGGTGTTAGTTTCTTGTTTTCCATCTCGTTAGCAGATTGATTCTGGGTGCATCCCTGGAGGGAGAAGGCGGCAAAAAAGAGGCAATAGAATAATTTTTCCGACATGATTATAAATAAGTAGTCTAAATTAATACGGTAAAAATACCAACATATTGCTCGGGGGAGAAACTTTTCATCACAGGCAAGGATTCCTCCCGGTTTCCCTACATTTGCAAAAAGTTAGTTCATGAAAAAAATCCTTGGAATAGGGAATGCCCTGGTTGATATCCTGATCCGCATTGAACGGGATTCCCTCCTCGAACAGCTCAACCTTCCCAAAGGGAGCATGCAGCTGGTCAATAAGCTTCGCAGCGATGAAATTATTGAAACGCTGAAAGAGATTCCCCGGACCCTGGCTGCAGGAGGTTCGGCCGCCAACACCATTTATGGGCTTGGGATGCTCGGTGCTCCAACCGGTTATATCGGGGTGATCGGGAAGGATGACCTGGGTGCCTCGTTTGAAGCAGATATGCTTGCAGCCGGGGTGGAGCCGTACCTGATCCGGAGCGATACGGAGACCGGACGGGCCATCACCCTGATCACCCCCGACTCGGAACGCACGTTTGCGACCTATCTGGGTGCAGCAGTGGAGTTGTCGGCCTCACATCTGTCCGATTCCTCATTCCTCATTCCTCATTCCAAACCAAGCGATGAGCCACTAGCCAGGAGCCATGAAATAGAATCCCGGATCCCGGATCCCGGATCCCGGATCTTCTCCAGCTATGACTACCTTCACATTGAAGGCTTCCTGGTGCAGAATCACTATCTGATCAGGACAGCCATAGAATTGGCCAAAGCAAACGGATTACTGGTTTCCCTCGACCTGGCCAGTTACAACGTGGTGGAGGCCAACCTGGCATTTCTGGAGGAGATCATCAGGAAGCATGTAGATATCCTTTTTGCCAACGAGGAGGAAGCAAAAGCTTTTACCGGATTTGAACCCGAACGGGCACTGAACCATCTGGCGCAATTTTGTGAAGTGGCCATTGTCAAAACAGGAAGCAAGGGGTCAATGGTGAAATCCCGTGACGTGGTCTCCGAAATCGGGATCATCCCAGTCAGGCTGGTCGATACCACCGGAGCCGGTGATCTGTATGCAGCGGGTTTCCTGTATGGCCACTCGCATGGATGGCCGCTTGAGAAATGCGGAGAAGCCGGAGCCCTTCTGGCCGGAAACATCATTGAAGAACTTGGGGCTAAAATGCCAGTTGAACGGTGGAAAGAGGTGAAGGACCGGGTTTTTAGCGACTCTGTTACGCTGTGACTTTATGCCCCTGGCCCCTATGCCTCTGTGCCCTTGTGCCCCTATGCCTTTCCCTCCGATAATTCCTTTGAAATTTAAAATTAACCTTGTAACTTTGCAGCCCTTTTCGAAATTAATATTAATCAAGTACATACGTAAATTCAATTCAATTCCATGAAGGTATTTCAGACCAATGAGATCCGGAACATCGCGCTGATCGGCGGTGCAAAATCGGGCAAGACAACCCTGGCAGAAGCGATGCTGTTTGAGGGAGGAGTCATCAATCGCAGAGGAAGCGTGGATGACAAAAACACGGTCTCAGACTATCGTCCTATTGAACTGGAGCGCCAGAACTCGGTCTCCTCATCTATTCTTTACACCCTGTTTAACAATAAAAAGATCAATATCATTGACACCCCCGGTTTTGACGATTTTATCGGGGAGGTAATTGCGGCGCTCAAGGTAACCGATACCGCATTGATGGTAGTGAATGCCCAGAGTGGCGTGGAGGTTGGCACTGAGATTACCTGGAGATATGCGAACAACCTGGAGAAACCGGTTGTGTTTGTGGCAAACCACCTGGATGTTGAACTGGCCAATTTCGATGAAACCGTCCGCCAGCTGAAACAGCAATTCGGGAACTTCGTCACCGTGGTGCAATATCCGGTCAACCAGGGGAACGGGTTCAATTCCATCATCGACCTGCTAAAGATGAAACTGTACAAATATCCACATGGCGGGGGAAAAGTGGAGATCCTCGATATTCCGGCTGGGGAGAAGGACAAAGCCGATGAGATGCATGCAGTTCTGATCGAGGAACTGGCATCCAAGGACGAATCCCTGATGGAAGAGTATTTCGATAAGGGAACCCTCACTGAAGAGCAGATCAACAGCGCTCTGCGAATGGGATTGATGTCGCGGAGCATGTTCCCCGTGATGTGTGTGAGTGCCAAACATGAAGTAGGTGTAAGCCGGGTACTGGAATTTGTGACTAATTCGGTTCCTGCCCCTGATGAAATGCCAGGCGTCAAGACCACAACCGGGAAAGTTTTAACCTGCAAAGTCTCTGAATCCACTTCTCTCTTTGTTTTCAAGACTGCTATCGAAATGCACCTGGGCGAGATCTCCTATTTCAAGGTCTATGCCGGGGAGGTGGTCGAAAGCCAGGACATGATCAATCCCAACCGGACCACGAAGGAGCGGATGTCACAACTTTTTGTGATCAACGGGAAGAACCGGGAGAAGGTAGAGAAATTTGTGGCCGGTGATATCGGGGCCACCATCAAGCTGAAGGGGACCTTTACAAACAATACCCTTAATTCCCTGAAGAATCCGGATGACATCATCGAGCAAACCACCTATCCGAATCCGAAATTCCGGGTAGCGGTCAAGGCGAAAAATGCAACCGATGACGAAAAGATCAGTTCAATCCTCAACGAACTAGCAAAAATGGATCCCACGCTGATCTTTGGCTATTCAAAGGAACTCAGGCAGTTGATTTTACAAGGCCAGGGAGAGCTTCACCTGACGTTGGCCAAATGGCACATGGAAAATATTGAAAAGATCCCCATTGAGTACCTGGCTCCCCGGATCCCCTACCGGGAAACCATCACAAAACCTGCAAAAGCAACCTATCGCCACAAAAAGCAGTCGGGAGGGGCCGGACAATTCGGAGAGGTTCATATGATGATCCAGCCTTTCAAGGAAGGGATGGCCGACCAGAACGAATTTCCGATCCGCGGACGTGACCCCCATGACCTGGAATGGGGCGGTAAGCTTGTCATGAATAACTGCATAGTAGGTGGTGCCATCGACGCACGGTTCATCCCGGCAATCCTGAAAGGGATCATGGAGAAAATGGAAGAAGGACCGCTTACCGGTTCCTATGCACGGGATATTGTAGTCAATGTCTACGACGGAAAAATGCACCCGGTTGATTCCAATGAAATCTCTTTCAAGCTTGCAGGACGGAATGCCTTTAAAGAGGCCTTCAAGAACGCCGGACCGAAGATCCTGGAGCCCATTTATGATGTAGAAGTGATCTTACCCGAAGAGAAGATGGGCGAGGTAATGACCGACCTGCAGGGACGTCGGGCTCTGATCATGGGAATGGATAGCGAAGGCAACTACCAGAAGATCAAGGCCAAGGTTCCGCTGGCCGAAATGAACCGCTATTCCACAGCACTTAGTTCCCTCACCAGTGGCAGGGCCACCTACGACATGAAATTTGCCGAGTATGTACAGGTTCCCGCCGATGTTCAGGAGAAACTGCTGAAAGCTTACGAAGCAGAGGAGCAGGAGGAGGATTAACCTCACCCCAAACCACCTCACCCCAAACCCCTCTCCTTCAGGAGAGGGGCTTATAGCATGGCTAATCCAGGCGAGAAACACGATGCCTATGCTGTCCTGAAACTCAGGGACTTCCGTCTCTTTATCAGTTACCGTTTCTTCATCACGATTGCCTTCCAGATGCAGGGCCTGATTGTAGGCTGGCAGATGTATGAGCTGACCCACGATCCGCTTGCCCTTGGATTGATCGGCCTGGCAGAGGCATTGCCGTTTATCTCCGTGGCACTCTATTCAGGCCATGTCGCCGACAGATATAACCGGCAACGGATCATCACCTGGTTTTCGGTGCTGTTTCTACTGGGCACACTGCTGCTCTTCGCTTTCAGTTACGAAGAGGTAATGGGATTTATGGCGCTGGGGATCTTCCCGATCTATTTTGTGGTAGCCCTGACCGGGCTCGTGCGAGCGTTCCTCTACCCCTCGACTATCGCTCTGATGGCGCAGCTGGTCCCCCGGCATCTTTATACCAACTCTTCCACCTGGAACAGCACTGTATGGCATATCGCTGCCATTTCAGGTCCGGCCATCGGCGGACTGATCTATGGTTTTCTCGGGGTGCAGATCGCCTACATGATGGTCGTCCTCTTTGTCATCATTGCATTAGGCCTGCTGCTGGTAGTGAAACGGTACCGGAATCCGGAAATACTCCAGGTGGAACCCATCTGGAAAAGGCTATCCTCCGGCCTGCGGTTTGTTTTTAAGAATCAGATTCTGCTGGGCACCATGTCGCTCGACATGTTTGCCGTATTATTCGGCGGAGCTGTGGCGATGCTCCCCATCTTTGCAGCGGAGATCCTCTATGTGGGTCCGCAGGGACTGGGGTTTCTGCGGGCAGCGCCTATGCTGGGGGCAGTCATCATGTCCTTTTTCCTCGCCTACAAACCTCCTGCCGCCCGGGCCGGACGATGGCTTATTGTTTCGGTCGCCGGCTTTGGGCTCAGCATCATCTGCTTTGCCCTCTCAAAAAATTTCTACCTCTCTCTCTTTCTGCTATTTATGAGCGGTCTTTTCGACAACGTCAGCGTGATCATCCGTGCCACTACTCTGCAGTTGCTTACCCCCGATGAGATGCGTGGCAGGGTGGCATCGGTCAACAGCATATTCATCGGCTCCTCCAACGAAATAGGTTCTTTTGAATCGGGGTTGGCCGCCAGGATCATGGGACTTGTCCCCTCGGTCATCTTCGGAGGTTCTATGACCCTGGTAGTGGTGGGGATCATTGCTAAAAAAGCGCCGCTGCTGAGGAAGCTGAACCTCAGGGCCTTGAAGTGATTTACGAATGATTATTCACGAAAATATTCTGGGGGATGTATGTGCATATCTGTAAAATGGAAACCTTGCAGGAATCCTACGGTTTATGCAAACAGAACAAAGGAAGTGCAGGAATAGATGGAGTGACTTTTAAGAAGGTAGAAAAGGAAGGGTTAATAAAGTTACTGACTGAGATTCAAAAAGAATTGAAATCGGGGACATACCTTCCAAGGCGAAATCGGATACAACACATTCCGAAAGGAAAGTGGAAAACACGAAAACTGGGGATTCCTACAATCAAAGACAGGATAGTACAGGGGGCAATAAAACTGATTCTTGAACCTGTTTTTGAAGCAGACTTTCAACCCGGATCATTCGGGTACAGACCGAAACGGACAGCGCATCAGGCGATAGAACAGGTGCCCAATGCTATTGTACAGGGAAAGACCAGAGTCATAGATATTGACCTAAAGTCTTACTTCGATACAATCAGGCATGACATTCTACTAACAAAGATCGCTCAACGGATCAGGGATGATAAACCTGAATAAATTCCTTTTGCATATAACCTTTTCTCTGTTTTCCGGATTAATGAGTTAATGACCCCTCCCCGGCCCTCCCCTTGGAGGGGAGGGAGACAAGGG
>Ga0208045_1000751_pt1 | contig 11569 bp, 25 predicted proteins | sample PL_2010_200m_FD_184160 | JGI IMG/M metagenome (GOLD analysis project Ga0208045, IMG submission 184160) | Freshwater microbial communities from Powell Lake, British Columbia, Canada to study Microbial Dark Matter (Phase II) - PL_2010_200m... | ecosystem: Environmental > Aquatic > Freshwater >...
GTTCATAAAGAATTGTATGACCGTTGGCATGATTGTCCTGTATGTGGCTTGTCTGTTCATCGTGATCTTAATTCAGCATTAGAAATTTTACGGTTAGGAACTGACCCTTGTCCGGTAACGTGGAACAGTAGTTCGTGCGTTGGGCATGAAGCCGATTGATTGATCTGTCGGTAGTTCACTGTCTCACCAGTATTTTTTAAATCCGTAAATTGCAAGTCCTAAAAATAACACGGAAGCTGGAATTAAAATATACAACTTGTTCGTTTCCCACCATGTCACACCCAGATTATCAATATGCTCTATTTCAGCAAGCAGGCTAGGGTCTTGACTTTCGGCAAGTTCACAAACTTCCGCACCAGTAGAAGGAGTATCGAGTGTGCCTAAGTCGTAATTATGAAAATAGTCACCATCAAAATTAGTAAATCCACCCAAACTATCACAACGAATCAAATAACCATCTTTGTATTTATAGGACGTGCTTTGTGTATCTCCACTAGTCGCTGCTGAATTATATGCTGACATGTGCTTTGCCTTGCGAACTTCCTTTAAATCATTAAATAATTGGTCTTGATTAGCACTATTAATTGCATTGATGGTTGCAATCCCAAATGGCTTAATACAGCTATCGTATATGTTTTGTCGCACCAATGCTTCCTGAACAATTGGGCGAACCCAGACCGGACGTAAAACATTGGTATCGAAAATAACCAAAGCCACATTTGAATTATTTAAGTAGTCGCCACCAATATCATCCCAGAAGTCGGTTTTATAAATTTGTATAGCTTCCAACCTAGTTAGGTTTTTCATAAAATCTATTGAAGGACAGGATTGTATATATTCTTCCAGCGTTTTAGCGGCAATACCATGATTTGTGCCAATCAGTTGTTTGCCACAACCATTGGATGTATAATTACCATTGTCGATAGGGTTATTTTGGTATCCGCCCTCGACATTGAACACTTTTGTCACTATTGGTGCAAATACTGCCACTGCTTATTTTTTCTTTTTTAGTTTGATAAAGATAGTCATACCTAATATAGCTATTCCAATTGCAACCGTAATCCCGATCAGGGTTTTATTCGTAATTGTAAATGGCAAGATGCCAGCCAAAATACTGGCTTTGCTTCCTTCTTTAGCGGGAATATCGCCTAGTGGCGTTTCGTTCATGGGATTGGTTAGTGGATCAAATACATAATCATCTGTTGGTTTCACATCGGTCATGGTCAGCGACCCAGTTATGTGTGGTATATAACCATTAACTGTAAGCCCATTACCAATTTGCCACCATACCAGACCATCCCGGATTACATAGGAATTAACTACACCAATGTATTCCCCAATAGCAAAAGTCTTAATCACTTCCTGATCATAACCCGGTCGGCGATACATTTTAACTGTATCATTTGCTAATAAACCATTACTTACAACATCATCGGCTGTCATATTAGTAACCCTTTCAATTTCTTTTGGGTAGCTATATAAAAATAGACTCCAATTCCAATAGCTAAAATTAGTAGTGCAACTGCGCTAAAGGTGATCGGATTTTTCCACTTTTCATTCCATTCCAACCTTCTCAATCGTGCCAGCCATCCATCCAGAAAAACACTTTGTCCCGTCTTTGTTGCTTGCAATTGGTATGCAGCTTTACGACCAGCTTTTATATCATCAAAGAATTTACCCTGATCTAGGGAATTGATCACTTCAATCTCATTATCTGAAAATGGAAGAGCAAAAACGGATATAAACATCCTTTGCGCCGTTACTGCATCCCGTACAATATCATTGAAATAACCAGTCTGATTCACATACATATCCATGAGCATATTCGCCGTATTCTGGTTAATAATATCGTTACCTCTGATTTTAGACCAATATTCTTCATGGTAGATATTCATGGCTGTCATTTCAGACATATTACGCATATCGCCTTCGGTCGGACATCTATTTATCCAATCCTGATAAGTAGGTGCGGATATGCCAAAGTTAGTACCAACCAATACCCCACAAGCATAGTTCCCGTTATCAGCTTGTAATTTCTGATACCCGCCTTCATTTTGCAGAAGAATGTTATATGCGATGCTGAAATCGGCCATTTCATCCTACTTTTTACTGATTACTTTAAACAATAACAATCCCAGTACTCCGGCAATAACCAGCGTGACAGCATTGATCGGGATTCCGGCAATTACAGGCTGAACATTAGCCCAACTGAAACAGAACGGATAGTTTATACCCATCAGGTTTTTATTTCCACAAACCGACTTATTACCATTACTATCCACCTGCAATTCACCCTCAAACAGTTCACCCGGCTTAGGATAAAATCTACTTAGGACAATATTTCCGTACTGGTCAAGATTTTCAATTCCGGTATTGATTGTTTCGCTTCGTATAACTCTGTATTTCATTACTTTTTGTGTTTCGGTTTAAAGATCATCCATGCGACAAGTGCAATACCGCCGTAGATCAGAATCGTTTTCAGGTCAGGACTAAGACCGGCAATTTTGACTGTGTTTTCAACTGGCACAACAGCATTCCTATACACCATTTGTAATTCAGTTTCATTCCCAGTCGCATAAAGCAAGCCGTAATCAGGTTTTTCAAATACTATAATCATTTGACTACCATCATAACTGGGTGTGTTTAGTCTTACCATAGTCCCAGATATAATCGCATCTTTTTGTAAATAGCCCGATTCGTAACCTACTTTATTATAAATTGGGTCGCACGGTGCTTTCAGACATTGAACGATCTTTTTTTCAACATTAAATACAGGTGTGCCGTTATTTAATACCCTCCATTTCATTTTGCGTATCTCCTTAATAAATAGGTTGTTAATATGAACACAAACAGCCCACCACCAAATAGGGCAATTCCAGTCCAAGACGGTAAACTCATGCTTACATCAAGACGATCTGGAGTCTGTGTTGCTGTTGTGGCTGCCATTGTGTTCAGTTTTTGACGTTAACGACAACCGTGACAGCCAGAACATTGTCGGCAAGCTACTTTTGAAACACCTTTTTTGAAAGGCTCAAACATAAAGGTCATCTTTTCAACCTTTTTGATTTCAGGCTTTTCGTAGCCGAGATTCTTCTTCGGTTCCATCACTATTATTTTTTCGATTTAAACCAACTTTTGACCGTCTTAACGCCTGACTTTGCGGCTGACTTCGCCTTTGCGGTTCCCAGTTTTGCCACTTTCCGTGCCTGCTGTTCAGTATAGTTACCAACCACCGAAACCGCTTTGCTCGCCTGATCTTTCGTTACCGGCTTTGTAAATTTGCGCTTCCGGGTTTTCTGTTGACGTTCATAGGCTGCCAGCATTGCCTTCGCCTTTACAACGTCTGAATGTGAAATTTTGGATTGCATAGTGGCAGTCTTTATAATTGGGTTAATAGATAATCCCGCTTCCTTGCAGATGATTTTGTTTTACCATAATGCCGGGAGCAGGTTAAGATTTTTTTTTTATCGGTAATGTAATAACCTTTCTCTGCTATCCCATGTAAAATTTTTGCAGGAAGCCCGATATATTTGAATTTACTCAATGCTTCCTTTGCATGAGCCTTACTCCTTGCTCTTAAAGCTGGATTTTGGGCTAATTGAATGGTAGTTGTTATCATGACTATTTCTTTTTGTTTAATCTTTGTTTCAAAGTTGCAATTTCAAACCGAAAATCACGTATTAGTTTTTGATCCCATTTTAATATCGTATCAATTTCTTTTGCATGGGTAACGCTTGCTGTTGTTTTCCACTTTCTCATTTCTTTAATTTCACTTTGCAGTTTTTTGATCTGCTGTTGATTGTATTTAATGCCATCACGAACAATATTGTTGAAATTAGTTCTCATTACGATAAACTCCTATTTTTTAATTGCTTTTCCGATTGAATACCATGTGATTGCCCCGGCTGCGAATATAACTATTCCTGTCAAGGCAAGATATAAATAGGTCTGTGTAGTTAGATTAATGTTCAACTTAACCCCTTCAGTATCTACTGCTTGATTCAATAGACTCAATATGTCTGTTGCGTTGTAATAATTTTCCACAGGGGATTGAACTGCTACGTTTAAAAAATCTGGTCGATAGGTATACGGTGTATCCATTTTTTTCAAGTTAAGGGTGTAAATTCATAAGATAATGTCGTGGTTAACTCCCGCTTAATTTGTTCATAAAACGCTCGGTCAACTGTTTTCTGACCAGTCCAGCTATAAATCAAATCTTCTGTATCTGCACCAAATTTGCCATCTACCCATGTTTGCAATAGCCAATCCTGAGCGTTTATCCATGTCTGGATCAGTCGTACCGCAGGTCGTTCACAAACTTTTGTGTATCCTGCACCCCGACCAATCGGGAATGTAATACATTCTTCCTGTGGGGCAGTGGTAATTGGTGGAATAATTACCTTCCCAGTATTCAAGTCTATTTTATTACCTTTCTTACCCTTCATAATTAAATAGGCGGCAGCAAGCGCACCTAGCGTTAATCCGCCAACAATTAAACCTCTTATTACTTTTTTATCCATGACATTATTTTTTATTTTTTTATTTTTTTACAAGGATTACCGTAATTATAATTGCGCCCACAACCAACATATTTAGGATAGCAAAAATATAAATCATTCGACGTTTTGGTTATTACCTTGTATCTCATAATCTTATTTCTTAAAATGGTACATTTCTTGCGTCAAACAATACCTTCATATTTTCCAAATCACCACCACCCAATTCAGCCTTCAGCCAACCTTGTAAACTCTTATCTTGACCCAAAATTGCGCCATATCCATGACCAAAGTAGGAACGTAACCCGAATATTTTAACCACCAGTTTTAAATCTTCACTATTTAATGTCGTAATTGAATCGAATAGGGTTTTTTCATCCGTTCCAAGCCGATTCATGGCATCGAATAAATTTTGCGCAATCTGCATAGCCTGTGACTGCGATATACTTAACTGGCTGGTGTTAATGGTAATATCAGACGGTGTAAACGGACTTTTATTAAAGAAGCCACTGAACAGTTTTTTGATAAGCACAATAACTATAATTGCACCACCGATATAAAGTATAGGGGTGAAATTATTTGTGATGAACTCGCCAGCTTTACTAAAGTCGATTTTATATTTTTGAGCGTAAAACCCCTCTCCCTTCAGGGGCGGGGATGTAAGCGATTTTAGTTGTGTTTTTTTCATGCAGCTATTTTTTTACTGAATATCATCCATGATTTTCTTGCACTGATTCGTTTCATTAACATGAATTTAGGTATGGGTTTTAAATCTGTTTTGCCACCTTCAATGTCCATTAAAATAGCATATCCTGTTGCCATTCTACCTTTGATTAAATAGTATTCCCCCTTATATTTCACCTTGTCAAATTTTCTGAATCCACTTATTTTTCTAACAGGTATTGGTTGCTCAGAACGAATACCTTTACTTAATTGATAATCCCCATCGGACACACATTTTTTCACCAATAAATCATCTGTTTTAAAGCTAACATTTTTACCCCGTGACGAAATCGCAACAGCATCGTTATAATGTGTTTTCGGGAGTTCCATTAACCACCGATGTTCTTTTGTTATGAATCCGAATGTTTCTTTTGCTGCTGGAAAAATCTTCAACAACTGAGTTCTGATGCTATTCATTTGTGTTGCATGGCTCAAAGTACTTTTCTTTTTCCCAACCAATTTTAATACAACCGTTCCTTCATGAAGCCCGTCATGGCAGGACTCACAAAGAGTGATCAGGTTTTCCGGTTCATCGGAACCTCCATCGCTTCTGAAAATGATATGATGCGTTTCCACTCTCTTGACTTTGGTTTTACAGGTTTTGTTCTGGCATTTGTGACCATCACGATCCAAGACGAATGCTTTCGAGTTGGCAAATCCATAATTAATCCCGTGTTGATACAAGTATAAATCCTTTAATACTTCCGGGTTTTTTAATGCGTGTACATCAAAACTGGCTGTTTCAATGATTAAATTCTTTATCGGCAAAATAGAGGAAACAAACCTGATTTCTTTGCAATGGCTATTGATCTTACTGGTCATCGTGGGAGAAAACCTACCTGTTTTAATGCTATTTCCCCTGTTCAACCATCGTGCCTGACGGTATCTGGTTTTTCTGTTCCTTCTATTTCGCCTGTACTTAGAACGTTGTGTCATCTTTTTTGTAATATCATTTCGTATAGCAATCTCGGAAACATAAACAACTTCGTTCCTGCCATTCACTACAGCCGTTCCGATTTTAGCACTTCCGGTATCAACGCCTAGCGTTAACTCCTGCACATAATGAGTTGTATCGTAATTCAATACGATAGTAAAAGGCACGGTCATTTTGACTCTTGCCTTCTTCTGTTTAAGCAAAATCCTTCCTATTGCCGATGTGCAGGGCATTAGCGGTGTTCCCATATTGCTTAAAACGTAGACCATCTTTTTCCTTTCTTTTTAAAATCTATTGTTAGATAAATACTCTGCCTATCGGCAGGTCATGCGTATTTCAGCTCTGTTACCAAACTGAAAATCCGGCTTCATCTCGACAAAGATAACAAGGCTTTTTGCACTTAATTCACCGAACCTTACCCCGGTTCTTCTTAAAATTAAGCGACAGAGCAGTGATCTGATGCGTCAACCACAGGTGTCCTGACCTTGCTATCGTAGTACCTATTTCAATGAACTCAGTCTTGTGAACTTAGCTTCTTCCGAAGCCCCTATCCCTTTAGGGTAGTGGGTAGTTCACTTACTTTAACCATTGCTTATTTGATGTTTTCTATTTTTGTATAAAACACTAACAATTGGTAATACATATCTAATTAACGCATAGCTAACTAAGATAATGGCGACATATTTCAAAACCGTGATTGCCCCTTTTGCAATATTTGATCCCAAGCCCGTTAATTTGGCAAGTGCATCGCCACCACCCAGTAATTGATTCAGCGTAAAAGGGTTCGCATCCAATAGTTCCTGTGCTTTTTGCGCTTCCAATATTTCTGCCGTAGATAACAACCCCTGATCACGCAAGGCATCAATATCAAAACTCCCGGACTGGTGTAATACATAGCCATCAACCCTAATCCCATTACCAATTTGCCACCAAATATTACCTGATCTTCCAATATAAGAGTAAACATTACCAACCCTTTCACCCGCATTAATAATACGGACAACCTCACTGGTATCATCCGGCAACCAATATAAATTCATACGCCTTTTAGCGTATAGACTATATCCAACCACCTGATCTACGCTGTATACGGTTGACGTTGCCATTGTGTTTATAGTTTTGATCTTGAAAATTTATATTTCAAAAGAGACGAATGAATAGTGGCTGTAATTTGACCTTTATGTTTTTTTGAACCATACACAATCACATCCAAAATATCGAACTTGCCTGACCATCGTGGCGATACCTTTGCAAAATAGCGACCATTTCGGCTATGTAAAAACCAATTTTCTTTAGCACTAGCAAGCGATTCGTTATGTATCACCCGATTCCATGCCACTAAATATAATTCCGATTTTAACACTTTTGTTGCCATGATTATTTGTCTTGTCTTAATTTTAAAACTTCTGCCATCCCTCGTCTTAACCTACTTCTTTCGTCCGAGTTTTCAACAGCACGGGCTAATTTGATCACTTCCTCCATAATAGCTAAATTATAGCCAAATTTATCTTTCCACCGCTGTTCTTCGTAAACTTCCACAAGGCGACATGCAACATGCCGATGATCCTGTAGCGTTTCTTTGATTGTTAATTTTGCCATAGTATTTAACCTAGTTAAAACTCCACGTGAAATGATCCTGCATTGCATCCATATTCCTTTGTTCACCAATAGCCTGCCTTATGTCATAGGCATCGGGCAAACTTCTTACGATATTGTTATCAAATATATTGGCATTTTGCTGATAACCTAAATCACCATAACCAGAACTGATCGGTTGATGAACCCATTTTTGTTCCTCGATTGGTTGAGCATTCTGAAAGATTGCAGCATCAACAGCAACAGCCGTTGCGCCTGTTTGACCTCCTGCTACGTCTGTTGTACCAGTTGCTTCTTTAGCATACCCTTCGGCTTCAGTATCCGACAATTCTGAAAAATTGTCTTTTAGCCAAGTTTTCACATTTGTTACAATGCCCTCAATATTGGCAGCTATGCCCATTTGCTGTGAACTAGCATTAGGGACAGTAGTTGTAGGATTTGCAATCTCTGCTTTTTTCATGAGGTAGCGTGCGGTAAGGAAGCCCGCAGCAAAGAAGAATAGCCCCTTTAAAAAGTCTTTATTCATTGTGTTTCAATTATTTCCAATCTTTTGTGTGATAAAACGCATAACTTTTGCCGTATTTTTTAATCCGGCAACGCCAATTTTTAAGACCACGGACTTTGTGATTATAATGAAGCAAACTTCTCTTATAATCCTCAATCTCACTTTTCGATTGCGACATAGCCGTGCGGTACAACTTCTCACCGTTGACGATTATTGTTTCAGGAATCTTTGTTGCCATTTTAATTATATTTCTTTAAGAGTAACTCAAACAATTCTTTAGCTGCTTTTCTGGTCGGCTTGGTTGACCAACCTCGATCATATTCAACCAATGTTTTATTAATGCTTTTATCAGAGATGAACAACTTTGATATTTTCCCGTTTTTTATTCCGAATTGACTACCTTGTTGAAAATGTTTAATTTCCCATATAAGAGAACCATACTTTCCGCCCGTCCACGGCATCCCTCTTGATGTTATAATCAATTTTGGTTTTTCTACCTTTACGGCCTTATTTACAATACTTTTAGCAACTTCGGATTTGGAATTTAAAGTGACTTTTTTTGAAGGATTTTCCTTGTTATAAGCAGTAATAACAGATTGCGCATTCTTTAAATCCGCTTTAGTAATAGTCTTCGTTGCCATTGTTGTATTTTTTATTTTTTTGATTTCCAAAATGTAAGTGCCGTTTTCAATGCCCTGTCACCAAACTGATTTTTCCAAACTTTATATTGTCCACCATTATGCTTACTCCCATAAGGAATTGTTAGATAAACGCTGGTATTCTGACAAGAGTTCCAGTCATTTGTCGAGATTACTGAAAGCGGAATGCCTTTTTTTACTAAATCCTTTAAAAACTTGATGGCCGTTTTAAATTCCGGATCTTTTTTGGCAATAAGCCGATTAAATGTTGCTACCTCCATGTTAGTTGCCCCTTTCTCTATTAATCAATACATTAAAATCGTTCACGAAATTCCGGTTCACCTTGCCAGTATTCGGATCTATTAGCGCATTAGTGCCTTCAAATAACGAACCGACCGCCTTTGCGGTATCACGATCAAAGAGACCATTTTCCGGTATTTGACCATTAAGGTTAAAAAACAGGTTCATGTTTTTCTGAAATTCCAATACATCGGTTCCTTTGTCGCCTTTCTGCAATACTGGATCGTTTATATTACCATTACCAGAAGCATTCAGCCACGTAGTTTTCTTCATGATCAGGTACATGGCTACTGCACCGATAACTAATCCAGATAGAGCCAAAATGATTGATTTTTTGTCGAGTTGCATATTAAGCCTTCCTTGCTATTGTTATTTTACCGTTTTCAACAGTATAACCTTCGTCTTTAAAATATTTCCTTGCTTCAGAAACATTAAAAGCCCTAAAATAAGTCATAACGTATTTCCCGAAACCTTTTTTAGTCCAAGCGAAGTACATTTTTAATCTTTTTGGAGTTGCCATGATATTAAACTTTAAAATATTTTACCTGTTAATAAATCTTGCTCTGGTTCTAATCTATCGCCTGTAAAGTTTCGATACTCAGGATCAATCGTTACACATTCCTGCGGTATCCAGATGCCATCACAATCAATCTTATAAAACCCATCCGCTTGAGCAAAAACACTAACTCTTTCGCCTTTGTTCATTCGTATAGGCAATTGATTCAATTGACCATCAGCATTTTTAAACAGACTCGTTCTGTCCTGATTTACCTTGCCTGAAAAAGAATGCTTCTCAGGGGCAAGGACGCCAGATGCACCCAAAAAACCACCACTACCTTTTGGTTTGGTCAATAGATAAATGCCAACCGCAACAGCTGCCCCTATACAAATCCAGATTAATGTCTTTTTATTCATTTTCACTTAGAAATCCACCTCCTTTGGGGGTGGTTGTTCACTTATCAATATAAAGTTGATGTTGTTCCATAAACTGCTGCATCCATTGCAACCTTTCTATAGATTGCTCATTATTGTGCAGTATCTTCGTAAAAGCATAAATCGCTTCCATAAACGGATAACCATGACTGAGATAAATACTTAGCGCATGGAGATCGGCTTCGCTCTCATTTTCTGGATTATCATTTATATAGTTGTGGCTGTACTCGTGCAATAAAATGATAACCCTCCGAGGTAAAGTCATGGTCAAAAAGTCAACCTTTGATACCTGAATAAAGTCCTTTGTGGCGTGAATCCGTGCCGGGGTAGGGGTATCTAAATCGGAATATAACTGGATCATAAATTTACCAAGCCAAACATAATCCTTTCCCGGTCGCAAGGTTTTCATATTCACTGCCAGCCATTCAGCAAACTTCAAAAACTCTCTATCATCTTGCGACATGGATACGTTGGACGTTTTCAATTGTACCAATCGTGGTTCGTCTAATTGGAAGGTTTCTGGACGTGAAAACATACGGTTGTCCTGATCGAAGATTTGTACCTTCAGAACTTTCGGACTGATCGGCATACCGAAATAGAAAACGTGCCTTTTACCTGGCTGAAGTTCACATATCCGGCGAAAGTATGGATCTCCGTTGGTAATGTCATAGCCTGTAACAAAAATATTTCTAGCTTGACCCGATTGTAACACCAGTTCCAGCGCACAAGGTCTATTCCCTGTATTCTTTGTGTATGTCACTTTTAATCTGTTGTGGCCGGTTGTATTGGTTCTATTGTTTCTGAACCACTACTATTACCTTGTTTAGATTTCCAAATAAAATAACCGATTGTAACTATTGCAATTACACCGATAATCATGAGAGTTTTCTTACTCATACCTTTTTTTACTCCTGTTGCGTTTAGTGACTTTGCCTGTTTTGCTCTGCCAACTGCTGATGTAATAGTAATCATAATTTTAAAAATTTAATAATTTCAAATTTACGCTGAAATTACCAATTATCAAACTACTTGGGTTTAATGTATGCTTTATAAGCAAGGAAAGCAGCCACGCTAAGACCCAGAGTGATCATAATAGCAGCCGGTACAGCTGGCATACCTAAAATCTTTGTTTGCTTTAACTGTTGCTGTTGCAACAGATAGGCTTGATATTGTGCCGGAGTCATATTGTTTGGATTGGTGTTACCAACCAAACTTCCAAACACATTACCCAATGTATCAAATACATTAGAAAGTGTCCTACTCAGTTGTTGCCAGTTAAACCCGGTAGTGGCAGGGACAGTTCCAATAGGTACACATAAGCCTGCATCATTAAGTATCTGTCCTTCAGGACAACTTACGATATTATGAAATGGCTGAGTAGGAAGCGGTCTGCTACCTAAGAAACCTTTGTTTAAAATTGTATCGAATACCATGACTTTTATTA
>Ga0208045_1000752_pt1 | contig 11568 bp, 9 predicted proteins | sample PL_2010_200m_FD_184160 | JGI IMG/M metagenome (GOLD analysis project Ga0208045, IMG submission 184160) | Freshwater microbial communities from Powell Lake, British Columbia, Canada to study Microbial Dark Matter (Phase II) - PL_2010_200m... | ecosystem: Environmental > Aquatic > Freshwater > Lake...
ATATAATCGTTTACATGGAAAGCGACAAGTATAGTTATCCGAAAAATATAGAAAAAACAATACTGCCGATTCTCGGCAACAAAGCTGACTTGGTTGTTCCAAGCAGGAGCACAAAATCTTTTCTTACATACCCGCCGTTTCAGATTTTAACCGAATCATTCATTGACCTATCGCTTTCTACCGTTCTCAAAGGGATTGCGGATTACACTTACGGCCCGAGAACTTTCAACAGGAAAGTAGCGCCATATTTTTTTGAAAGCAAATATGACAACTGGGGGGTTATGTATAATCCGCTAAAAAGGCTGAAGCAAGACGGCTTCAAGATAAAGCCTGTGTATGTTAACGTTTCCTTTCCGAAAGAGGATTATTGGAAAGAATTTGCAAACGTGAAAGTCTGGAGATATAGGCTAAAACAGATAAAGCAGGACTTATCGCCAGTGTTAAAGTAGTTTATTAAAACAAATACCTCGAAGCGGCGGCAAGCTCGAGCGGATTGAACATTATGTTGATGAACTGATAGCATGGGTGGTAGCAGGAGCACTTTCCTGCTTTTATCTCCGCGCGCTGCTTTTTTGCGGCGGACGAGTTCCAGATTTTACTGAAATCATAATCGGATTTTCTCAGGTTGCCGAAAGTGCCCCGCAATTCGCAGAAGCCCACGTTCCCGTAAGGGTCTATGACCGCGTTCATCTCGCCGGCATAACACGGTATTGCCTGTTTCCTGCTTCCCAACATTTTCAGGAAAAGGTCGTTGTAGTAAAGCATGACGGATTTTGAGAACTTCTGCGCGAGCCCCGAATGGATTCCCATTCCCTTGAAGCCCGCATATTCGCGGTACACGGACTTTATTTTTTCAACTATCCGTTTCAGCTCCTGCGCCGGCGGCAATGTAACCTCCTTGTTCCTGACGTCGCCGCGAACAAAATCGAATGTGTGAATATCCGGCCCAAGCTTTTTCACATAAGAAATTATTTCGTCCAAGTCCCTGTAATTCTTGTTTGTTATCACGGTGTGCACTTTCACGGAAAGGTTTTTGTGGTTTTCCCTCAACGGTCTGACAAGAGAAAACGTTTTCAGGAATTTTTCAAAGTTTCCCTTCACGCCGCGGGCTTCGTCGTGCTTCTTTCCTATTCCGTCAAGCGAAAGCACGAGATTGACGCTCGCTTTCGGGCATTTTTGCAATATTTTTTCCAGATTATTTTTTATAACCTCCGGCAGGAGGCTGTTCGTGGGAATGGAAAAATGCCTCACATTATTATTCCTGTAAAATATTTCGCATATTTCCGGCAAATCATCGCGCAGGAAAGGCTCGCCTCCGCTCGCCAAAAACCAAAGGAACTTCGGCATTGACTTTGATATCCTTTCAATCTCCGCCAGCGAAAGCTCGTCCTTTTTCACGCTGTCCGTGTTCTTCCAGTTGAAGCATGTCCTGCATCGCGAGTTGCACCTGAACGTGACGTCAAAAATCACCTGCTGCAACTTTTTATGGATAATGCCCGATGCGATGGTCTTGTACATGAAATTACCTTTTAACACGAATGTAATATAGCTGCTTGAAGCAGTTCATATAACAGAAGAAAGTATTTTAATGTTTAAAAAGATTGATTGGTTATGCTTCCCGAAATATTGTTTGCCCTCTCAGCAGCATTGTTGTTCTCCGTTACTGCTGGCTACGGCTTCCTCGTGAATACCTTGTCAAAAAACATAATGCTGGAAAGAAAATTCCAGACCCCGAAAATCACGGTGATAATCCCGGCTTACAACGAGGAAAAATTCATCAGGAAAAAGCTTGAGAACATTTTTGCGCAGGATTATCCGAGGCAAAAGATGGAAGTGATAGTCGCTGATGCGAGCACGGACAAGACCGTCGAGATAGCAAAAGAATTTCCCGTGAAAATAATCCGCGCAGAGCGCGGAAAAATAAACCAGATAAACGAGGCGCTAAAAGTTGCAAAAAACGATGTTGTTGTGCTCACGGATGCGGACGTTATGCTGGAAAAGAGCGCGATAAGGAACGCTATCTCCATTCTTCACGGAAGAATCGGCGCGGTGAACGGTTTCAAGAAGCTTCTGCCAAGAAAAGACTTTTATTTTAACGGGAAAAAATCCTATCACGAAAAAGACTGGAATTTGCGATATAGGGAAGGTCTGATAGATTCCTGCTGCAGCCTTGACGGCGAGCTTATCGCCTTTAAAAAATCTCTGGTCGAAAAAATTCCGCAGGAAGCGCATTTTGACGATTTTGAAATGACATTCATTATAAGGAGAAAAGGATTCAAGTGCGTTGTTGACAAAGAGGCAATATTTTATGAAAGCCCCGCTTCCGGGCTGAAAGAAGAGATAAAGCAGCTGAGAAGAAGGACTGGATACTCGATACTCGACATATTCAGGCATCTGGATTTTTTGTTCAACAGGAAATTCGGATTTTTCGGGATGGCGACGCTGCCGTTCAGGAGGTTTTTCATATTCTTCTCGCCTTTCCTGCTGGCGTACATTATGCTTTACATTGCCCTGATTTCTCCGCTGCTTTTTGCAGCGCTTCTTCTTGCATACGGTATTGCCGCATTGGTTTCAAAAAAAGCGTTTTACAATTCCGTAATGCTGCTCTCCATCGCGCTGGCGTGGCTCGACATCGCGCTCGGCAGGACAAAAAAAGGCGCGAGATGGGAGAAGAATAAGAGATGAACGAGAACAAACCTGCGCGTTTAAATATTTCTGGCTTCAAGTGTTAAAAATGAAAGTCGTCTTAATCTGGCCGCCTACCGTGGACATAAAATCCAACTTCGCGGGAATGGCTTCGATGCCGCTCGGTATCTCATACCTTGCCTCGTATCTCCGCGAGAAGGGCGTTTCCGTCAGGCTGATAGACGCGTTCGGGCTCGCGCCAGGAAACGTGAAGCCTTTCAAGGAGGATTACGTAACCATCGGGCTCGCGCCGAAAGAGATTGCAAAAATGGCGGAAGACGCGGACCTCGCGGCGATATCCGCAACCGCATCGGTCTCGCACAACGTTGTCCTGGAAATAATAAAGGAGATAAGAAAAATACGCCCGGACATGAAAATCGTTGTCGGGGGAAATCACGCATCCTTTGAGTATAAAGAATTCCTGAAAAACGGCGCGGATTTCGTGGTTCTCGGCGAGGGCGAGGTTGCGCTTTTCGAACTGACGCAGCATATCGAAGGAAAAAAAGATATCAAAAAAATAGACGGCATTGCCTGGAAAGATGGCAAGAAGATTTTCGCGAACCCGAAGACAAGATTCATAGAAGACCTTGACAGCATTCCGTTTCCCGCGCGCGACCTTCTTCCGATGGAAACATATTGGAGCCGAAAGGAGGCGCACGGCCCCATGAGAAGCAAATACACGCCGATATTCTCGTCGCGCGGCTGCCCGTTCGCCTGCTCGTACTGCTCGAGCCCGATTTTCTGGCAAAGAAAGTGGAGGCCGCGCTCCCCGAAAAACGTGGTTGACGAGATGGAATATTGCGTTAAAAACTTTGGCATAACAGACTTTCATTTCGAGGATGACAATCTCACTTTGAAGAAAGACAGGATAATCGGCATTTGCAAGGAAATAATCGGCCGCAGCCTGAAGATAACTTGGAACACGCCGAACGGCATAAGAGGCGACACCGTAGACTTCGAGGTTCTTCACTGGATGAAAAAGGCGGGATGCGCGCACATAACAATCGCCCCCGAGACCGGCTCGGAGCGCGTGCTGAAGCTGATGAACAAGAACGTGAATCTCGAGCACCAGGTGGAAATCGTAAAAATCGCGAACAAGCTCGGAATGAACACGTGCGCATTTTTCATAATCGGCTTTCCGGGAGAGAACGCGGAAGACAGGGAAAAAACGAGGGATTATATCGGCAGGCTTGCCGCCGCGGGGCTTGACGAGGTTGGCATTTTCATTTTCACCCCTCTCCCCGGAACGAAGATTTTTGAAAAATACAGGAGAACTTACGGCAGGGATTGGGAAAAATGCATGGTAACCGCGCCGCACTGGAGGAAGGACTACGCGTTATTGCAGGGTTATAGAAAAAACCTTTATATGAATTTCTTCAGGAGCCAGGCGCTGCACCATCCGAAAAAAATACTGAAGTACGGGAAGAACCTGCTTACGGGAAGGCAGGAAACCAAGACCGACCTTGTGCTGAAAAAGGCGCTCGGCAATCTTAGGAAAAGAGTTTTGAGCTGAATCGTTTCCGTGGAAATCGGCGATATGCAACGATTAAAATAACAGAACGGCTAAAAAAGCGCAAGAGATTGAAACGCCAAATAAGCGTTCCCGTTTTTGTTTCTCATCCATACCGCAGGGTTTCCGCAGAGCCGATGAGCTTAAAGCCTTATGTTAAAGTTGACGAGATTTTTCTTCCATTCAAGACAGCGTTTGCGGAAAAAGCAAGGAGCGCGGCAAATGAGATTATGTAGAATATTCCGTAACCGCCAATCGGATTGTATTTCATTTCCAGAACGCAGGCTCCTGTTTTGTTTATTTCCATTTTCATAAACCCATATTTGTCCGGCTCAATTTTGGGCTGCTCGCCTGATATTGAGGCAGCCCAATAATTGTCATAGCTCTCCTTTACAAGAAGCGTTCCCGGCGAGCAATCAAAGCTGACATTCAGGGCGTTTCTTCCCCTTTCCGCGCTGCTCTCAACAGGCTTCGAATCAATCTCTATGAAGCTTGGCTTTTGTGCAAGCCCGAAAACGAGGAAATGCTCAGTCTCGTTCATCTTGACAAAATATTTGGCGTCGCTAAAGTATTTCACATATTCCGGGAAATTCTTGTTCACGACTATGCTGTTCACGAAGCCTGCGCGGAAAAGCTCCGACAGTTCCGCGGGCGCGCTGTTCAGCGGGCTTGCTATCTTTTGGAAGAACGCAAATCTCTTTTCCCGCATGCCGCCGACTATCAGGTATTGGAATCTCATGCCGTCCATTATCTCGCGCCCGTATTTCGGGGCAAGATAAGAGGAATATGTGGATTTCGGGCAGCCCGCGCTCTCGCAGAAGTCGTATCCGTTAGGATAAAAAATCATCCTGTCCGGCGCAGCCGGAACTTCCCAACTCTCATAACCCGCGGCGTTCACGCCCCCGCGCAGCGTGTAAAACGAGAAGGCGAGCAGAGCCAGCGCCGCAATCACGATAACGAAAGCCCATTTTCTTTCCGGGAAGATTTTAGCGAACAGGAACGCCGCGGGTATTGAAACAAAGGCGACTGCGCGGAAATATGACGAGAAGGCGACTATCATGAGAGTTAGAACAATCGCCGCCGCGAACGAAAGGAAATCGCGGTCATTCCTGAACTTCAACGAAAATAAGAGTATCACCGCGAAAAAGAAGGCGAACCCCGCAAGCTGCGGCGCGCCTATGTCGTTTATTATCGAGCCTACCACGCCGAGGCTGAACGAGCTTTCTATGAGCGAGTCGCCCCTGTATTCCAGCAAAAACGGGAAAAGCCAGAACGCGGAAACCAGCGCACCGGCAAGAAAAGGCTTCCAGACGATTTTCCTGTATTTTGCCGCAGCCCAGACAAGAACCACCGCCCCCGCAAACACCGCGGTAAGCTGGTGCACCAGTATCATGAACGAAAAAAACAGCCCGGAAAACAGGAGATTTTTTTGCGTTTTATTCTCCGAATAATTAATTATGCTTTTCCAGAAAAGAAGCGCGAACACGATGTTCACTGTGGTGGGAAAACTGTTTTCGAAAAAATAATGCGCGCCTGCCGGAAAAAAAGAGAAAAATAAAACAGCCGCGGCTTTTTGCCAGTCCGCAAGGCGGAAGTCTTTTATCAGAAGCAAAAACACGACGGGCGCAAGCAGAAAGAAGAAGTCCATTATTATCTTGTATGCGATTATATCTCCCGCGAAAAGCGCGAGGAAAGACGCCATGAGGTAAGCGTCAGGCGAAACGTATTTTATCAGCGGATATCCGCCGTGCCAGAATTCGAACCATCCGACATCAAGATATTTTGCAATGTAATTTACGAGCGTTATGTGGCCCGTGAAGTCAGAGCCGCCGAGAAGGTTTTCGTTAAGCTGGTATGAGTATGCAAGCCTGCCGCCGACTGCTATTATTAGGGCTATGAGAATTATTTTGCTGCCAAGGATTTCGAGCGCGCGTTTCATGATTTTAGATGCCAGCCAAGGCTTATAATTTTATGTCTCTGCAGAAATCTGCGATATGCACGAAAATCTTTCAGATTTTCGGCATGCCGGAAAGCAAAACTTTCCGCGCATCTGCAGAGCTAATTTTATCTTATTACGGGATGAGCAGGAATACAATCATGCCTATTGCAGCTTGAACGCCAATCAATATTGCCACGACCTTCCACTCTTTCATCGGGCGCAGCTTCATGACCGCGTGCGTGAGCGAATAAATTTTCGGATAAGGCGCTTTCAGCGTTCCGTCCGGCTGCAGCACGCCGAAGGATTCCGCCTTGAAGCCGGAACGCAGCTTAAGGATAAACTCAACAAACCAGAGCGCGAAAACATACAGCGCAAACTTTTCCATGTTGCCGATTATTGCCACAACCGCGACAACGGCGCCAATCGCATAAGGCACGCTGTCCCCGGGCATTATTCTGGCAGGATATTTGTTAAACCATAAAAAGCCGAGAAGCGCAGCGGCGAACGTGAAGGCTATCATTGCGGCGGCAATTTCATTATGCAAATAAGCGTACGCTCCCAAAGTTGCCAGAAGGACGGCTCCAAGTCCGGATTCAAGGCCGTTCATTCCGGCGAGCATGTTCGTCGCGTTCGAGGCTCCGACAATCGCTATCGGAACAATCAAAAGAGGATAGAATATTCCGACATTCATCTGCCCGAGAAGCGGCACGGTCAGTGAAGTGTCCCCAGCCATTATCGCCATCAGCGGTATTGCCGCAGGCAGCGTGAGAAGCGGCTTCTGCCATTGCTTCAGCCCGATTCTTTTCAGGTTGCCGAAATTGTCAATCTTGTCCCGCCTTGCGAGCCCGCTCAAATCGTCAAACATTCCTATTATCGTTATGATAAGAATCGTTGTTATACCCGCGAAAAGTTCCACCAGTATTTTATCTTCTCCGTACAGAAAAACTTCCTTGTAAAGAAAAACTTTCGCCCAGATGAAAAAGAAAATTCCCGCAAGAAAGCCCGTTAAAACGGCAGGACCTCCCATCTCCGCTATAGTCGGCTTTTCCCTTTTCTGTATGTCCTTTCCCGTGATGCCCGCGGCTTCCAGGAAGCGGATGAACTTCGGCGTTATGAACAGCGCCGCCGCGAATGAAACAATTACCGCGAGCGCCATCGAAATCGAGACTGGCATGAGAAATTAGTGAATTCCTACAAATAAATATCTTATTTGCGTCTTTTTCTTTCACTTGAACATGACCTCCCTGATGTCCTTTGACAGCACGATGCGGTTGGTCTTGCCGAAGCTTTCAATTTTGATTATGCCTTTCCTTTCCAAGTCCCTTACCGCGCGGTGGGTTTTTAATTTTGTCATCCCGTCCATCCTGCTTATCTCCGACTGCAACACCGCGTCCTTCCTCTCGATAAGCATTTCCAGGACTTTCCTCTCTCCCGGATTCAGGAACTTCAAAACAATGTCCCTGCTGTCCGTTTCCTTCTTTTCTTTTTTGGGAGTCTGATTGTTCTTGCTGACTATCCTCGAGATTATCTTCATGTTCTTTTCCAGTTTTTCTTCCAGCCTGCGGGTTATGAGATAGTATGTTATGAAAATTGCCGCAATCATCAGCAGCGCGGGGGACAGCAGCAGCCTGTAAAAAATGGGTATGCGAACCGGCTGATGCGCATTCAAAGGAGAAGAACTTTCATAGTCCCGTATCTCGGAGATATTCAGGAAGAAAACAAAAAGAAACATTGCTGTTGCCATGACGGAAATCAGCAGCAGCCATTTCCTGTTTTTGACATCCATATCCGTATTGAAGCGCGGGAATTTATAAAGCTTTTCCGCTTTTGGCTCTGCAGAAATCGCATTATCAAATGGCTGGAAGATGTGAACGCTCTGAAAAGCCGCGCGGGTTAAACGCAACCAACCGACGCATACTTCGTATGCGTCCAGCGTTTTAGCGTTTCTGTATTGCTTCTCATCTTGCACGGAAACGGAGTTTCCGGCATGCCGAAAAGCGAAATCTTTTCGTGCATTATTGCAGATTTCTGCAGAGCGTTATCTGGTTTCAATGCTGTGAAACTCTGCTTTATGGTTTCAGCAGGTGTTTATATAAGGTTTCATTATTATGAAACTATGCATGAAGACCGTAATCGAACTGAAAAATGTCAGCAAGACATACAAAATGGACGAGGTTGAAGTCCCTGTTCTGAAAGACGTAAGCCTGAAAATAAGCGAGAAGGAATTCGTGGCGATAATGGGTCCGAGCGGCTCGGGAAAATCAACTTTGCTGAACATGGTAGGCTGCCTTGACAGGCCGTCGTCCGGAAAAATATTCCTGGACGGGACAGACATCTCCACGCTCAACGACTCGGAGCTGGCAAAGCTGAGGGGAAGAAAAATAGGGTTTGTTTTCCAGTTTTTCCATCTTTACCCCACTCTCACCGCGAAAGAAAATATTGAACTGCCGATGATGATTATTGAATTGGATAAGGAAACCAGGGAAAAAAGGGCGGAAGAACTCTTGAAAATCGTTGGGTTGGAGAAAAGGGCGGGGCACTTGCCTTCGCAATTATCAGGCGGCGAGAGGCAGCGTGTTGCCGTTGCAAGGGCGTTGGCAAACAATCCATCGCTGCTCTTGGCTGACGAGCCCACCGGTAATCTTGACTCAAAAAAAGGAAAAGAGATAATAGATCTTTTTATAAAACTGAACAAGGAAGGGAGAACCATAGTCATTGTGACGCATGATCAGCAAATTGCGTCTTACGCAAAGGATACGATAAAAATAAAAGACGGGATGATTCAAAGGTGATAAAATGAAAAAAGTTTTGATTTTCGCTTCGGTTGCATTGTTTGTTTTGCTTGCGCCGTTCCTGTTGATGGCAAATGTTGCCCTGGCGGCAACTTCGACAGGGCCTCTGGTTCAGGCTTCATTCTCCGCAAACCCCGTGACGGCAACTCCCGGAAACGACGGCTATATCCAGATGACTTTGAAGAACGCGGGGGATGCGGCAACAGGCAGCATTAAATTATCAAGCGTGTCAATGGACTCGAATATAATTCCTTCGGGAACATGGATAGGCGACCTCAGCCTTTTGGGCGCAGGCGATTCCGTAACGTCGCTGTTCAAGTTCACCGTCTCAGGCAGCACGCCTTCCGGATTATACACAGTAACTTTTAACATCAACTACGGCGCAGACTCCACATCAAGAACGATTAACCCGAACGCGATAATAAATGTGCAAACGCCGTCAATCATGGAACTTTCTTCCATAAACCCTTCTTCGTTGCAGCCCGGCGATAAAATAAACCTGACGTTTACAATAACAAACAAGGGAAGCAGTCCTGTTGCCAACGCGGTTTTCACTTGGACAAGCTCAGGCAACGCGATATTGCCGCTTGGGTCTGGCAACCGTGTGCTGATACCTTCAATCGGTTCCGGCGCAGACTACAAAATACCGGTGGAAGTTTCCGTGAGCCCTTCGGCAGCGCCAGGCGTTTATCCGCTGGGCATAACTATTCAGTACTCGGACAAGTCCGGCACAAACCAGACAATAAATTCGGTTGCTGGAATCAAGATAAGCGGAGAAACGGATTTTGACGTGGTTGCGCAGGATTCTTCGGCAGGCTCAACCACGCTGGCTGTCGCCAACATAGGCGCGAACGCGGGCCAGTCCGTTATCGTAAGTATTCCGTCACAGGAAAATTTCAGGGCTGTCGGGACTTCTTCCAGCGTGGTTGGCAACCTGAATACAGGGGACTACACGCTCGCGACTTTCCAGCTGGCGCCGGCAACAAGAACAGCAAACATTTCTTCGCCAGCCAGAATTCCTGCCAACTTCTCTTCAGGCAACAATGAAAATCTTGTCGTGGAAATTTCCTACACCGACGCGCTCGGAATAAGGAGAACCGTTCAAAAAAATGTGATGCTGAGTGCCGCGGCTGCAGCCGGAAACTTTACAGGAACTAGAAGCGCGACGCAGCACGGCGCAACACAAACGAACGGCAGCGGCGGGCTCATCTACATAATAATCGGCGCCGGCGGAATCGTTGCAATAGTGGCGTTCTTCAAAATCAGGAAAATGAGGAAAACGAGGAAGAGTGAGAAGAAATGAAAATCAGGGACATTGTAAAGCTTTCTCTGAACAACCTCTCGCACAGGGGCATGAGAAGCTGGCTTACCATTCTTGGAATAGTCATCGGTGTGGCAGCGGTTGTCGCAATACTCTCGATGGGCGCGGGACTGCAACAAAGCATAACGTCACAGCTTGGCGGACTGGGCACTGACATTCTTACCGTTTCTCCCGGGTTTAGCAGGGCTTCCGGGATGGGTTTTCAGGGCATGGCTATGCAGGGCGCAGAAACCAGAAGCCAGAACCTGACAGTCAGGGATTTGCAAGTCATAAAAACCGTTCCAGGAATCAGCGTTATTAACGGGATTGCATCCGGCAGTGTTGACACTGTCTATCTCGCGCAAACAGTATCCGCATCAGTCCGCGGAGTCGACCCGCTGGCGTGGAAAGAGATAACAACTTCCAACTTGGACTCGGGCAGATATCTCGCGCCCGGCGACGGGAACTCTGTTGTCGTCGGATATAATATTGCGAACACCGTGTTCAAGCAGCCGCTGCGGATTAACACGCAGATAAGCATCGGGGGAAAATCGTTCAACATTGTCGGCATACTTCAGGCGTCCGGCGGGATAAGCGGCTTCGGCGGAGACGACAGCGCGATTTACATGCCGATAACCGCAGCAAGGACGGTCATAAGCAATATAGAAACAAACCAGTTCTCGTCAATACAAATAAAGGTTGCGGATGCGGGAACGATTGACCAGACAACAAGCCTCATCAGCCAGAGACTTATGTTTTCAAGGCACGTCACGAACACCACTGTGGACTTTACAATCACGTCCGCCGCGGCAATACAGCAGACGCTTTCAAGCGTGATAGGGACCCTGAGCCTGTTCATCGGCGGGATTGCCGCGATATCATTGCTTGTCGGCGCCGTTGGAATAGCGAACACGATGTACATGTCCGTGCTGGAGAGGACAAAACAAATCGGGACATTGAAAGCATTGGGAACCACGAACTCTGAAATTATGAAAATGTTTTTGATAGAGTCCGCGATGATCGGATTTATCGGCGGGCTGATTGGCGTTTTCCTCGGGTTCATCGCCTCCGGAACGCTTTCCGAAATCGGAGTCAGGCTGGTCGGAGTCGGAGGAAGGGCTGGCGCGGGCTCGAGCTTAACGGTCATAACTCCTGAGCTGGTCCTGTTTGCGATGGGCTTCTCTGTTCTGATCGGAATGATTTCCGGATTCCTGCCCGCAAGAAACGCCGCGAAACTGCAGCCTGTTGAAGCGCTGAGATATGAATGAATTTAGCGCACACTTCTGCATAGAAAGATTAAAAAAGTTTATGACTTATCTGTTTCTTTTGGGCTCTTAAGTAT
>Ga0208045_1000753_pt1 | contig 11562 bp, 11 predicted proteins | sample PL_2010_200m_FD_184160 | JGI IMG/M metagenome (GOLD analysis project Ga0208045, IMG submission 184160) | Freshwater microbial communities from Powell Lake, British Columbia, Canada to study Microbial Dark Matter (Phase II) - PL_2010_200m... | ecosystem: Environmental > Aquatic > Freshwater >...
TCCCAGCGGTGGTCATTGTGCCTTCCATGGTGACCGCGCCGGCAGCGTACTGCGCCCAGGCCTGCGGCGGCTGCCAGTTCACGGCGCCCAGCCAGAAGAAGGGGATCAGCGGCAGGACGATCAAGACCAGCGAGGCCAGGAACGCCAGGAGGATTTGCTGGCCGGGCGAACACTTCTTCAGCCAGGCAGCCAACGGGTTCCAGAAGCGCACCATCAGCCACAAGACCAAGCCGCCGATGAGCCAGCCAAGCAGCACATCGTGCGGAAAATGGACGCCCAGGTAAAGGCGCGAAAGACCAATGAAAAAGATAATGATCGCGGCGGCAAGCCAGGCCCACCATTTGCGCATGCCCGCCGCCATGATGCCCCACACGCTGATGGCATTCTGGGCATGGCCGGAGGGGACGCCGAACGAGGTCTCCGCAGCCAGCGCCTTGACCTGGGAGCTATACCAGTATGGACGCGGCCCGTGGAAAGCCATCTTGAAGGCTTCGTTCACACCGCCGCTGACCATCAGGATGAAGGCTACCTGGATGCCCAGGCTGGAGTTGATGCACCAGTATAGCACCGGCAGGACCAGCATGTAGAACTCCTCCGTCCCCAAGAAGGAGAAGAACTTCATCGGCAGAGTCAGCCAGCCTCCCAGGCCCTGCAAGGCGACGATCCAGTTGACCCCGACATTCAGAATAGTTTCCATAAAGCACCTCCTCGAGAATTGACGAATAAGTGACTTATATTGTACACTCAAAGTATGAAAAACGAACCTACGCGTTGGTGGGATTTTCCCTCCGCGGCGATCTTATTCATCGCCCTGCTCACCTCGGTCGAGCGTCTGGTGGCGGCCGGCTGGACGCCCGGCCTGGAAACCGCCGCCTTCCTGACCGCCCTCGGCGCCGTGCTTGGCCTGGCGCTGGGAAAAAGCTGCTTCAGGCGCGGGACAGCGAGCCTGCTGGCGACTGGCTACAGCCTGTTCTTCGTCCCGTGGGTCATCGGCGCGAGACTGTACGATGTGGTGGCGTGGAGCGAACGCCTGGCCAGCCTGGGAGGACGGCTGGCCGATGCCTTCCTCCTATTCCTGGCCCGACAACCCGTCAAAGACCCTATTCTTTTCATCACCTTCGCCTGCGTCACTTTCTGGACCTTGAGCCTGTTCTCCGGCTACTCGTTGACGCGCCATGCGCGTTACCTGGCGGCCACCCTGCCAGGCGGGATCATTTTGTTCCTCGTCCAGTTGTTCGACCCGTTCGTCCAGGAGCGCTTTGGCTTCCTGGCGTTCTATCTCTTCCTCTGCCTGATCCTTTTTGGGCGGTTGAACTACCTGCGCAAGCGCAGCTTCTGGCAAGAACAGCACATCAAGCTCTCCTCCGAGTCGGTCACCGACCTGAACGGTACGATGCTGGTTGCGGCCGCTGTCTTGATCTTCCTGGCATGGGTGGCGCCCTCGCCAGCGCATCCGATCGAGGCGGTGAGCAGCCTTTGGGGAAGGGTCGCCAAATTCTGGCAGCCTATCCTCGACGATCTGGGCAATGCCGTCGCCGGGCTGGAGGGCAGGACAATCGGGGTAAGCAACGATTTTTACGGCGACACGCTGGAACTGGGGACGAGCGCGGCTACGGGTGATATGGTCATCTTCACCGTTCAGGCGCCCTCGCCGAAAGAAGTCCCTCGCTACTACTGGCGCGTGCGCATCTACGACCAATACGAGAAGGATAAGTGGAATGGTTCTTCTCCAAACAGCCGGGATTTTTCCCCTACGCAGGCGACGCTGACTCTCCCGGACCTGAGCGGTGTGAACGCGGCCGAATACACCTTCAAAAGCAACCAGCCGCTGGTATTCACCCTGTTCACGCCACCCAATCCGATCTGGTTCAGCCGGCCCGGCAAGCTCATCTTCGTGCGCGTCTCAGATATCAGTCTGGATCCTCTCATGTTCCGCGCCGACCCGGCCATCCGCGCCGGCGAGACGTACCAGGTGCAGTCCCTCGATTTCAGTCCCACCGAAAAGCAACTACGGGAAGCCAGCACGGATTACCCCGCCTGGGTCGCTGAACGCTATCTGCAACTCCCGGCCAATCTCTCAGCGCGCGTCCTCGAACTGGCGCAGGAATTGACCAGGAACGCGGCCACGCCTTACGATAAAGCCAAAGCGGTCACAGATTACCTGCGGAATGAAATCAGTTATTCGAAAACCATGCCCGAAGCGCCATTCGGTCGCAATACGTTGGAATGGTTCCTGCTCGACTACAAGCAGGGCTACTGCAACTATTACGCCACGGCTGAGGTGATCCTGCTGCGGGCGATTGGCATCCCGGCGCGGCTGGCGGTGGGATTCGCCCAAGGGGATTGGAATGTCGGTCAGCCGGACCTGTGGTCTGTCCGCATCAAGGACGCGCACGCCTGGCCGGAAGTTTATTTCCCAAATATCGGTTGGGTGCAGTTCGAGCCGACCGCCTCCCAGCCGCTGCTCTACCGTCCCAGCGGCATAGATGCTGCCGCAAATGCTGCTATCCTCCGGACGCCAGTCGCCGAAGAGGCGGATAACCTGCCCGCTGAGGCCGGAGGAAACGCCCAAGATCAGTCAACCGGCTCCGGGCTGGCAAGGAGTTGGCTGCTCGTCTGGTGGCAAGCCGCGCTGCTGGGACTGGCTTTGGCGGCGGTCGTCTTGCTGGGCGTCCAGGCCTGGAAACGCTACGCCCGCCGCGTCCACATCGTCCCGCTGCCGATCCGCTTGAAAGTCACGCTCGAAAGGCTGTCGCTGACACCGCCGCGCTGGCTGGAGCGTTGGGCTTACCTGGCAGCGCTGACGCCGATGGAACGCGCCTTCGCCGCCGTCTACCGCAGCCTGCGGCGGCTGGGCGGCCCCTCCTCCCCCAGCCGGACGCCCGCCGAAGCCGCCGCCGCGCTGACGGAGTTGCTGCCGGAGGCGGCTGCCGCCATCCAGACTCTGCTCAACGAGTGTGAGCGTTCGCTTTACAGCCTGAAGCCGGGGCGCATCTACCCTGCCCGCCGCGCGGCTGCGACCATCCGCAAGGAAGCGAACCGGGCCGCGCTGCGCCGTTGGCTGAGTACGCTACCATTGCGCCATGTGTCCACATGAAGTACAATGCAACCACATAGAACAATGTGACAGTCACTTCGGAAGTGACTGTCACATTAACCGAGGAGTTTGCGATGGAAGAAACACGAGTAGGCACGCGTGAACTGAAAAGCCATTTGAGCGAATACCTGCGCCTCGTCAAAGCCGGGCAGACGGTCGTCGTCACCGAGCGCGGCAAGGCGATTGGGCAGATCGCGCCGTTAAAGCCATCACTGGAGGATCGCTTGCAAGCCATGGTGGCGGCAGGCCTCGCGGAATGGAATGGCCAGAAACTCAAGCCTTATCGCCCCCGCGCGGTAAATCGGGGGGACCGCCAGGTCTCTGACTTGGTGGTGGAGGACCGCAGGTGATCCTGTACTTGGATACCAGCGCGCTGGTAAAACGATACATCCGTGAAACTGCTTCGGACGAGGTGATCGCGTTCATTGAGCAAGCCGGAGCGGTTGGCTCGACCAGTCTGACGCGGGTCGAAATGGCCGCCGCCCTGGAAAAAGCTGCCCGCTTGGGCTGGATAGAGCGGGAAATAGCGACGCGTTCTTGGGACGATTTTCTTGATCACTGGCTGTCTTTTACGCGCCTGAGCATCACTTCAAGCACGCTCATAAGGGCTTCCGCCCTGGCGTGGGAGTACAGCCTGAGAGGCTATGATGCTGTGCATTTGGCAACCGCGTTGATTTGGCAGGAGACTCTCGCTTCGCCAATCACGCTCGCCACCTTCGACCGCGATCTCTGGCTGGCAGGCCGTGAGGCAGAATTAGGCGTGTGGCCGGAGGGGTTGGTGAGAAGTGGACAGTGATCACTGAACACTGCTCACTAGCTTTACCAACTGCTCCATCCCCTTCTCCAGCGGTTCCACATGGATATATTCATGCACCGTGTGCGCGCCGGAGCCGGTCGTCAGGCCGACGGTGATCGCCGGGATGCCGCGGCTGAGCGGCGCGTTGGCGTCCGTCGAGCCGATGCTCAGGGTTGGCGCGATGCCCTGTGCGCGCAGGCATTCCTGCGCCAGGCGCACCAAAGGATGATCGGCGGGGATCTCTCCCATCGGACGATCTCCGATAACCTGGATTTCGACCGCCACCCCGGCGCGTTCCACGCTGCGCGCCAGAGCCTCGACCTGCCGCGCCGCTTCGAGGAGCGTTTCCCGTCCCTCCGAGCGCAGATCCAATTCCAGCGCGGCCTCGGGCGCGATGGTGTTCACCGAGATGCCCCCGCTGATCTTCCCCACGTTCAGCGTCGTGCGCGGCGCGGACGGCAGCTTGAGCGCGGCCAGCTCCGAAGCCAGGCGGGTCAACTCATGGATAGCCGAGGGGCGGCCATAATCCACCCAGGAATGACCGCCGGCTGTCTTGACCGTGATCTGGTAACGTCGCACTCCCAGGGCGCGGTGATAGACATGCCCCAATGCCATGCCCTCCAGAACAATGTAGGCGCGCGGCTTATCACCGAACCGCTCCACCACCGCCTTCATGCCGCGCAGGTTGCCCAGCCCCTCCTCGCAGACGTTCGCTGCCAGCCAGAGATCTTCCGTCAGCGCCATTCGACTTACCCTTCGGGTACGATGTCGCTCAAGGTTGCGCTCGCGCAGCGCCCAGACCAGCCCGAGCAGCCCGGCCACGCCGATGGCATTATCGCCGATGCCCGGCCCACTGACGCGCTCCGGCTCACGGCGGACAGCCAGGTCAACAGATGGCGGAAAGACTGTGTCCAGGTGGGCGGTCACCACTATGGGGCGAGTGGCGAGTGACGAGTGACGAGTGACGGGTGACGAGTAACGGGTGGCGGGTGATGTGTGGCTGGGAGTGGCTTTCAAGCAAGCATAAACATTCCCCACCGAGTCGATTTCGACATCCTGCAAGCCCTCTTCCGCAAAGCGGGCGCGGAGGAATTCGGCGCGCTCCTGTTCGTGGAAGGTCGGCGCGGGGATCTGCTGGATGGCGATTGCCAGGTCAAGGATGCGAGAGAGAAGATCGGTCATCATAAAATTCGTAGGGCGGGTTTCTTACCCGCAAGGCGGCGGGATTGGAATCCCGCCCTACTTGCTGGCAGCCCGAATATTTAACCATCAGGCTGTTCGACCATCAGACTATTTGACTATCCGACTATCAGACTATCCTAACGATCTCGGCCAGCGAATCGAGGCGCGCCTGCGCCAGGCCGGGGAGAGCTTCCACGGCGTGGAATGCGCCGCTGCCTTCTATGGTCAGCGAGGCCGAAACGTTGCCGTAAAGGACAGCGCGCAAGGGATCGTAGGTTTTCCAGTAACCAGCCAGGAAGCCGCCGCAGAACGAATCGCCCGCGCCGGTAGGGTCAACCAACTGGGCAGGATAGGCCGGGATCTCCCAGCGTTTTCGCGCCGGCGCGTCGTAGAGCATCTGGCCCAGTCCGCCGCGTTTGACGACGATCAATTCGCAGCCCGACTCGGCCAGCGCTTCGGCCATCTCCCACAGGTCATTGCTCTGCCCCCAAAACAGGGCGCGCAGCTCTTCTTCGGAGGGGAGAAAGGCCGTCAGCCCTTGCAGCAGGCGGCGGATGTCAGCCCCGGCGGCCGGGATCATGTAAGCCGCGCACGGGTCGAGGGTCAACGTAGTGGCGCGTCCCTGCCGGAAGGCCGGGATCAGGCGGTTGTGGGTCGAAAAGTCCAGCGGGCAAAGGTGCACGGCGCTGGCATCCAGGTAATCTTCGGGGATGTCCAGCGGGCGCGGCGAGGCCGGTTGGACCGTCTTGCGGTCATCCTGGACCTCGGCCGGCGGCTGGTAGCCCAGCAATGCTTTCGGGTAAGTCAGGCCCAGGCGGGCGAAATGGGCAACCGGGTTATTGCGCAGCGGAGTCAACGGGTCGAGGTAGGCCTGGAAGAAGCGCAAATCCAAATGCTCCGGCAGGATGCGGACGCCGCGCGTATCCAGGCTGCGCTGCTCGAAGGCGCGCAGCCACTCGTGGGGATAGTCCTCGCCGACGCGCGCCAGCAGGCCAACGCTCCTCTCCCAGGCGGAAAGCCCGGCTGCGGCGTACAACAAATCGCCTCCCGGCACGTCCAGCAGGGGGCGTCCCATGGGAGGCAAGAGATAATCGCGCCGCAGGCGGCCGGCGATCACGAAAGTCGGGGACATGGGCAGATGCCGGTCAGGTAACGAAGACCTTGTTCGTGCCCTTGGCCTGATCCGGGACATGAGGAAGGATGAAATTGAAGGTGCTGCCTTTGCCTTCCACGCTCTCAGCCCAGATGCGCCCGCCGTGCAACTCGATCATCAGCTTGGCGACCGAAAGTCCCAGGCCAATCCCGCCGTGCTTGCGCGTCAGGTGCGATTCGACCTGGTAGAAGCGTTCGAAGATGCGCGGCAGGTCTTTGGCCGGGATGCCGATCCCCTGGTCAATGACTGAAACTTTGACATAGCCCGGAATCTGTTCGACGTTGATCTGTACGTGGCCGTCCGATTCGGTGAAGGTGACCGCGTTCTTGACCAGGTTGCTCAACACAGTGGTGATCTTGGAGGCGTCACATTCCACGATCAGGTCGTCAGGGCTGACATCCGCCGACATGGAAACGCCCTTCTGGTGCGCTTCTTCGACGAAGGAATCCAGGACCTCCTCGATGATGCGGCGCATGGAAGCCGGGCGGCGGCGGAATCTGGCTATGCCGCGCCGGATGTTGTCCAGGTTGGCGATATTGTCAATGATCTCCTTCAGGCTCATCGCACTGCGTACGATGATGTCCACATCCGGGCGTTGTTCTTCGGTGACAGCTTCGCGGAGAGAGGCCGCGTGCCCCAGGATCAGGCCGAGCGGCGTGCGCAGCTCGTGCGAGGCAATGGCGATGAAATCGCTCTTCATCTGATCGAGCTGTCCTATCTCATCGAAGGATTCCTGGACCTTGCTCATCTGGCGCGTGTTCTGGATGGCAATCGCGGCCAGCGCTGCCAGAGTCTCCAGGAGCGAGGCGTCTTCTTCGGTATAATGGGCTTGCCTGGCCTTGTTGAGTGCTTCCAGCACGCCCAGGGGTTCGCCTTTGTAAACGATTGGCACGGCCAGGAGCGAGCGGGTCTCGAACCCGTCCGCCTCATCCACCCCTCTATAGTGACGCGGCTCGGTGGTAACGTCCGCGACGATCATGGGTTTAACGTTCTGGAAAACCCAACCCGCCAGGCTGGCTTCTATCGGGACCTTGACCGAGCGGAGCAGGTCGCGATGGAACCAGGCTGTCGCCAGGAAGCGCAGCTTTCCTGACTCTTCGTCCGGCTCCAGGATGGAGGCCACCTCGCTGCCTGTCATCTCGGTGGCGGCAGAAATGATCAATTGGAGGAAGGCGTCCACTTCCATGGACTCGCTCAAGTTGCGGACAAGCCCCACCAAGTATTCAAAGTATCGAATTCGCTCGTTTTGTTCCATAGCAGGCTGAATAGATTATACTGGATGTTTCACGAAAATTCTACTTTATCGCAAAAGGAGTGTTCCTTCCAAGACCGGCGCGGTGACCGCCATGCTGCCCTACAAACTGCCGGCGGAGGATGTGCACGTTGGCCCGAGCGACTACGTGCCCTGGCTCTCCGACCGCAAGTGGTGCTACATCCGCATGGAAGGCACCACCTTCGGCGAGGAAAGTGATTTTCCCCTGTCATAATCTCCATTTTCGGTTAAAATCCAGCCCATGACTACGACTTCCAGACTCATTCACCGCTTACGGATTACGCATTACGTATTACGTATTACGTATTCTCTCTTGACCCTTAGCCTGCTTACCGCTTTTCTGGCCTCTTGCGCCCCGGCAGCGACTCCCGCTCCCACCGCCGACATCAACGCTGCCAGCACCCAGGCCATGGCCATCCCCTCCGCCGCGGTCACGCAGACAGCCCAGGCGCCGACAGCAGTTCCCACTGAAATGCCCACGCCTACGCCGAACATACCGCGCACACCTCCAGCCCTGCCGTTGGTATATCAGTCTGCAATCCTAAACCCTAACGACACGCCGCATACCTATATCAAGGACACCTGCCAATACCTTCAAAAGAAATGGGATCCAAATAACAGCCCGCCCGGCACGATTGCGATGGCCATTATGTTTCACTCCATTACTCCGAATTTCTCTGATCTCACCTCGATCACCCCGGCCCAATTTAACCAGCTGATGCAGGATCTCAAGGATAAAGGCTTCGCGACTGTCACGAGCGAACAATTGGCCGATTTTCTCGAGCATAATGCCAAGATCCCGACCCGCTCCGTCGTGCTGATCTTGGATGACCGCCGGCCCGGCACGGTCTCGGAGGTTTTCTTTCCGATCCTGGAACAGAACAATTGGACCCTCACGCTTGCCTGGCCGATCGGGGATGGCGACAACAGCACCGATAACAAACCCGCCAGCAATGTGCTGCCCGGCGAGAACTTCACCACGCTCTGGGAGCAAATGGAGGCCTACTACTCCACCGGTCTACTGGATGTTCAGTCGCATGGCTATATTCACAACATCCCTATCAACAATGAGGTATCACAGTTTTACATGCACAGCGAACTCGAGAAACCCATCCCGATCCTTGAACAGCATTTCGGAAAAAAGCCGATTGCTGTTATCTGGCCGGGGGGTGGATTCACCCAACGCGCCACCGAGATTGCCCGTGCAGCCGGTTACCGCCTCGGATTCACCATCAATCCGCGTGGGCCGGTGATGTTCAACTGGGTTCCGCTTCAAGACTTTGACGACCCGAGGCGGCCCAGTTACATCACCGACGGCACAATCGGCGATCCGCTGATGGTGCTGCCACGCTATTGGGATACCGACGCCGTTATCCATCTGGACGAAGTTATCCAGATCGGCCAGGAGGCGGCGGCCTACGCCGAGGCGAACAAAGCCACCGAACTGGCATACTACGACATCGTCTGCGCGCCTGACTATGGGCCGATCCCGGTCGCAACACCATGATGGTAGCTGCTTCTACAGTACCATAAAGGACAGCTACCATGACCCGCTGGGATGAGAAACAAGCGAGATTGCGCGCCTTCCTGACGCGCGGCGCGGTCGGCGGCTTGACGGGCGCGCTGTTACGGGGTCTGGCTAAAATGTCATCCTGTATATTCTGCAAAATTATTCGGGGCGAAGCGCCCGGCGCGATCCTCTACCGCGACGAGCAAGCGACCGCCTTCCGCGACGCCCATCCAGCCGCGCCGGTGCATATCCTGATCGTCCCCAACCGGCACATTGCCTCGCTCAACGAGTTGGAGGCCGGAGATGAAGCCCTGATCGGCCATCTGTTCAGCGTGGCAAAGCAATTAGCCAGACAAGAGGGGATTCAAGAAGGCGGCTACCGGCTGATCGTCAACACCGGCGCGCACGGCGGGCAGACGGTCCCCCATCTGCACCTGCACCTGATCGGGGGACAACGAATGCGCCATCCAATGGGATGAAGAGGCTATTTCCTCATCCGCAAGGCAAAGATTCCCAGGCCAATCCCCCCCAATAAGAGCAGCGCGCCGACGATGCCCAGTATCGGCACCCGGCCAGTGCTCACGCTTTCGATTGGATTTTGGGATTTCACCTGCGCTCCAAAACTGACATAGGTGGTATCGCCAGGAATGACTTCCATTGAATAATTCAGAACCGTCGTCGGGTTGTAGCCATCCGGCACAGCCGCGCTGACCGAGTACTTTCCATCTGGAACGTCCGTGAAGCAGACTGGATCATAGCCTTCGATGGTGTCCAGCGTTCGAGAATACGTACCGGTCAGGCTCGTCAGGCTGATCGCGCCGCCGGCGACGATCGGCTCGGTCCCGGCAGGCAGGTAATTCCCCAGCGCGTCCGTATTCGCCTGGCGCAGGCCATCCCCGTTGCTGTCGTTATACAAAGCCACGCAGACCTCTGCCGTGCCTCCGCTGGGAGGGGTCGCGGTAGGCAGGCCAGGGGTCGGCGTGAGAGCCGGGCCGGGGGTCGGCGAAGCGGCTGCGGGCGCGCCAATGCCGATGACCAGTTCCTGCCCGGTCCGGATGGTGCAGTTCTCGTCCAGGTGATTCGTCTGGCGGAGATATTCCATCGAAACGCCCGTCATCAGGGAAATCCGCAGGCAGCTATCGCCTTCCTCGACAACATAAAGGATGCGTCCATCCGCGCCGGGCGTGGGCGTGGAATAGGTTTGCACCTGCGCGGCCGGGGCGGCCAGCGCGGCAAATGAGAGGCGCAGCAACAGGAACGCGACGAGAAGAAGGCCAACAACCGGCAACAGCTTATTTCTCATGATCTCACCTGGCAGGATTATATCATTGCTATTTCTACTCGTTCGTCCCCGCGCTCGCCCTTTTGTATCGCTTGCGGATCTCCGGCAGGAAGTACTCCTCGAAGAACCTATCTACATCGTATTCCGGCTGCCAGCCCCAGTCTTTGCGCGCCGCGCTGTCGTCCACGTCCTCCGGCCAGGAGTCGACGATGCCCTGGCGGCGCGGGTTCGGCGCGAAGGTGATCTGCGCGGCCGGGAAAGCCTTGCGCGCCCGCTCGCGGAACTCGCCTGCGGTGAGGCTGAAAGCCGCCACGTTGTAAACCGGCAAAGTCAATTCCGGGCGCGGCGCGTCTGTCAGCATCAGCAGCGATTTGATCGCATCCGGCATAGCCATGAACGAGATGCGCGTGTCCTCGCGGACGAAGCAGGCGTATGGTTTTCCCTGCGCAGCGTGATGCAGCATCTCCGGACCGTAGTCGCTCGTCCCGCCAGAGGGAACGGTAAAGGCGCTGATGAGTCCGGGAAAGCGGAGAGCGCGGAAGTCGAGCATGACCGGCGGCTGCGGGTCCAGGTGGCGCTGTCCGTAGTAGCGGCTGTAGTACAAGCCCAGCTTCTCACAGTACAGCTTGTTGCAGCCGTACATCGTGTGCGGCGTGTTCCACTCATTCTCTTTCACGCACCCGGCGGCGTGCTTTGCCTCCAGGTTCGGGACGCCGTAAGCGGCGATCGAGCTGGGGAACAGGAACTTGACCGGCTTGCGGTACTTCTCCGAGCGGTAGGCCGCCATCATCAGCAGTCCCATCGTTCCCTCGACGTTGATGCGGTGAGCCTCCTCGCTGGCTACTTCTGCCTTCGAGGAGAGCGAGGCCGCCAGGTGGAAGATGATGTCGAAATCGTAATCGTAGAAAATCTTGACCTTGTTGACCAGGTCGCCTTGTATATGCTCGGCAACCAGCGGCCTGATCGCCTCGGGCAGCGGCGCCAGGTCAGCGGTGACGAGGCGGTAGCTGCCCCTCCCTGCCAGGCTCTGGACGAGCGCCTGCCCAATCTCGCCGCACGCGCCGGTCACCAGGACAGATTTTTCGCTCATAAACTGCTCCTTTTTGGTAGCCAGTAGGCTACCATTATGCTAGAATGTCTGTGCAAAGGCAACATCAGAGGTGTTGCACTCCGTCTTTGACTTCTATTGTACAACAGCCGCGCTGGATTTGTCCGGACTTTTGCCATCCTGCTTGAGATGGTAGTTGCATTGAAGTAATAATATTAGCA
>Ga0208045_1000757_pt1 | contig 11554 bp, 7 predicted proteins | sample PL_2010_200m_FD_184160 | JGI IMG/M metagenome (GOLD analysis project Ga0208045, IMG submission 184160) | Freshwater microbial communities from Powell Lake, British Columbia, Canada to study Microbial Dark Matter (Phase II) - PL_2010_200m... | ecosystem: Environmental > Aquatic > Freshwater > Lake...
GCGGAGGGGGGGGCCGTTTTCTGGTGACGCAAAGATTACCCGGATACCATCTACCGCACCGCGGAGGCCAAGCTGCGCTCCCTGGTGCGCGAGATCGCCTGTGAGCACGTGCGCGGGCGGCCGATGCTGGTCGGCACGACCTCGGTCGAGAATTCTGAACGTCTCTCGAACCGGCTGCGGGCGGAACCCATCCGCCGCCTGATGCAAGTGTTGTTGATCCGCCATGCCTGGCTGGCAGCCAACGAGCGCGTCGAGGACGGGCGCGCCATCCCGGAACTCGCTGACCTGAACAAGCCGCTCGAGCAGTTCCGCCCCGAAGAGCTGCGCCCGATGGCGCGCGACCTGGGTCTCTCCCTGAACCCGGAGGATCAGGCCAACCTGGCGCGCCTGCGCGAAATCCTGGGGTTGGATGAATCCGATGAAAGCCGACTGAAGTCGGCACTACAGGGTGGAGTCCCGCATCAAGTGTTGAACGCCCGCAAACATACCGAGGAATCGCAGGTCATTGCCGGAGCGGGCGCGTTCGGCGCGGTGACGATAGCCACCAATATGGCCGGGCGCGGCGTGGACATCAAGCTCGGCGGCGACCTGGCCGAGGAGATCATCGCGGCGGTGGCGCGCGTCCTGCGCAAGGCCGGTTATAAAGACCCCTACGACATGACCTTGCAGGAACGCCGCGAGGCATTGCGGGGGGTTGATCCGGCCAATTATGGCATCTACGAAGCCGAAGTCAAGCACTTCCTCCAGCATTTCGAGGATATGGAACGGGTGCGTGAATTGGGCGGCCTGCACGTCATCGGCTCGGAACGCCACGAGGCGCGGCGCATTGACAACCAGTTGCGCGGCCGCTCCGCCCGCCAGGGCGATCCCGGCTCCTCGCGTTTCTACCTCTCCCTCGAAGACGACCTGATGCGCCTGTTCGGCGGCGAGCAGGTCAATAACCTGATGCAGCGCCTGAGCATTGACGACGACTACCCGCTCCAGGCGCGCCTGGTCAGCGGGATAATCGAGCAATCCCAGCACCGCGTGGAAGGCTCCAACTTCGATGTCCGCAAGCACCTGCTCGAATACGATGACGTGCTCAACTCGCAGCGCATGAGGATCTACTCCCAGCGCGACCGCGTCTTCGAGAAGGAAGACCTGGCCGAAGATGTGGAAGAACTCCTGCGCCTGGAAGTCGAGCGGCGCGTCTCGGAAGCCGTCGAGAGCGGCGAGCTATGGCGTCTGCTGGCCTGGCTGGAACAAATCCAGCCGGTCTTTGGCGTCGCCGAGGGTGCCTTCCCGTCCTTTACCTACAAAATCCTGCTGCGTGAACTTGCGGATTCGAAGACCGATCTCAGCACATCCCTGATGGATATTGCCCGCCGCACCCTCCAGGCCGAACACGCCTATTTCCTCCATGCCATCCAGGAGCAGATTGATCGCGCCGGTGAAAGCCTGGACAGCCAGATCAAAGATCGCAGCGATGTCCTCGATACGTTCTTCGATGCCCTGAAAGATAACGAAGAAGGCGGGCCTCGCCGCCCACAGGAAATCCTGGATGAACTCCAGGGCCTCGTCCACCTCCCGCTGCGGCTTTCGCCCGAGCAGATGCGCTCCCTGGCTGAAGACCCGCACGAACTGGAAGATGATATTCGCAGCCAGACAGAAGCCTTCATTGCCAATTTGACTCTCACCCGCTTGACAGCCGCCATCGAATTTCGCCTGGGCGAAAGCCTCGGCCTGGAGGCAGCCAAACTCCAAGACCTCGACTGGGATGAGGTCGCCGGACGCGTCGAGGATAAGGCGCGTGAGGTGCTCGATGCGCGGCAGGAGCGCCTGCTTGGCGAGGATGGCCAGATCACCCGCGACCTTGATTCCGCACTCGAACGCCAGGGGGATATTCCGCTCGACGAGCAGATGCGTCTGCGCCGGCTGGCCCTCATGGCGCAGGGGGCGCGCACCTATTTCGATAGCAAGACCCATCGCCAGATGCGCCAGGTAGTCACCCGCCTGCATTACGTCTACCTGGGGAATGAGTTGCTGGCAGACATTTCTGCTGAAACCTTGACGGACGATGTTTTGGATCACCTCGAACAGGCGCAGACTGCCCTGCGCCGCGCCTGGGGCGAAAGCGAACTGAGACGTTTGGGCGCCCCCCCTGTTTCCCCCCCATTTTCTCCGAAAATGGGGGGGACGGAAGGGGGGGCTGCCGAAGAGCTTGGCCGCCGCGTCCAGACCCAGATCTACCGCCAGGTGCTGCTCGGGGCGATCACCGAGCTGTGGGTGGATTACCTGACCCGCGTCGAGGCGCTGCGCGTCTCCATCGGCCTGGAGGCCTACGCCCAGCGCGATCCGTTGGTACAATACAAGAGTCAGGCTTCCGAGATGTTCCAGAACCTGCTCGGCGAGATCCGCGCCGCGGTCATCAGCCGCATTTTCCTTTATCAACCACGCGCCTTCGCTGCGGCGCAGCCCGAAATAGCCGCCGAACCGGCCCCGGCTGGCGCTCCCGCCGCTGCGGCGCAAGCCGCCTCGCGCAAAAAGAAGCGGCACCGGCATTAGAAACTATTTCGAAATGTGTTGATCGGGCTCCCACGCCCGATAAGGCGACGGCATGCCCGCAGGGTGCTTCGCGAGGAGCTGTCTCCGCATAGTTTTTGGATAATTCTTTAGTAAATCCCTGTGAAGAGCACGCCCGATTATTATCAGTCTTTACCGAAGGTAGAACTCCATCGCCATTTGGAAGGCTCGCTGCGCCTGGCGACCATGCTGGAAATTGCCCGTGCGCACGGCATCACGATCCCGATCAATATCACCCGGCGGAGCATCCGTTGTCACCTGAGCCATCTCGTCCAGGTGCAAAACGGTGAACCATTCACGTACCAGAATTTCCTGGCCAAGTTCACCACCCTGCGCATGTTCTACCGCTCGCCGGAGGTCATCCATCGCGTGACCCGCGAGGCCGTCGAGGACGCGGCGAAGGACAACGTCCGCTACATGGAACTGCGTTTTACGCCGGTCGCCCTCAGCCGCGCCGAGCGTTTTCCGCTCGATGATGTCATGGACTGGGTCTGCGAGAGCGCAACCGAGGCCGCCCAGGAATTTGGCGTGATGGTACGCTTGATCGCCTCGGTTAACCGCAATGAAAGCCCCGAACTGGCAGAGCAGGTGGCTTGGGAAGCTGCCGGGCGCGTGGAGCGCGGCCTGGTCGGCCTCGACCTGGCTGGCAACGAGGCGGAATTCCCCATCCAGCCTTTCGCGGGCATCTTCCGCGAGGCGCAGCAGGCCGGATTGCGCACCACGGTCCACGCCGGGGAGTGGGCCGGGGCGGACAGCGTGCGCCGCGCGCTCGAGGTGCTGAATGCCGAACGCATCGGCCATGGCGTCCGCATCCTCGAAGACGAAGCGGTGGTGACTCTGGCCCGCGAGCGCGGCGCCGCCTTCGAGGTCTGCGTGACGAGCAACTACCAGAGCGGCGTCGTCCCCTCGCTGGAAGCGCATCCGTTGTTGAAGATGATGGAATCCGGCCTGAACGTCACGCTGGCAACCGACGATCCCAGCATTTCGCAGATCACGTTGGGAGACGAGTATCGCCAGGCCTGCGAAGAGCTGGGGATGACGCGCCAAATCTTGAAGGAACGCGTCCTGGGCGCGGCGCAGGCTGCCTTCCTGCCGGAGGCGGAAAAGCTGAAACTGATAGCTAATTTACAAAAGGAATTGAAATAACAGGCAAAAACGTAACGCGGAATTCATTCCGCAACTAAATGGGCTGTCATTGCGAGGAGCGCTCTTCGCGACGAAGCAATCCCCCCGCAGGCCATGAGATTGCTTCGCACACCGTCCTGACGGTCGGTGTCAGGAAAAACCGCTCGCAATGACAGTGCATTTAAAATCTTCGCGGTTAGCGTAGTTTTCACATAGTAATACTACATTATCGTCAAAGGAGTTTCATGCAAGAAGATTTCTTTAGAGCACGTGCAATATTGAGAGTAGGGAAAAAAGAATACGTTTTCTATCGTCTCGGCGCGCTGGAAGAGAACTATCATGTGGATCTCACGCGGCTGCCGTTTTCGATCCGCATCCTGTTGGAGGCCGCGCTGCGTCAATGCAATAACCGGGAAATCACGCAATCTGACGTAGAACACATTGCAAGATGGGCGCCGACCGGCATACGCCCCGGCATTTCCTTCCTGCCTGCGCGTGTCATCATGCAGGATTTTACCGGCGTGCCAGCCATCGTTGACCTGGCTGCCATGCGCGCCGCCGTTGCCCGGCTGGGCGGCGACCCGAAGAAGATCAACCCGCTCGTGCCGGTTGAGCTGGTGATTGACCACTCGGTGCAGGTGGATTTCTTCGCCACCGCGGATGCCCTGCAGCGCAACACCGAGATCGAATTCCAGCGCAACCGCGAGCGGTACGAGTTCCTCAAGTGGGGGCAGAAGGCTTTCTCCAACTTCCGCGTCGTCCCGCCCATGACCGGCATCGTGCATCAGGTCAACCTGGAATATCTCGCCAATGTGGTGATGACGAAAACGGAGTCCGCCGACTCCAGTCGGCGAGGAGCGAAGTCGGAGACTTCGCAGTCCGTATTAGCCTTCCCCGACACCCTGGTCGGCACCGACTCGCATACCACCATGGTCAACGGCCTGGGCGTGCTCGGCTGGGGCGTGGGCGGCATCGAGGCCGAAGCGGTCATGCTCGGCCAGCCGATGGACATGCTCCTGCCGGACGTGATCGGGTTCAAGCTGCACGGCAAACTTAGCGACGGCGTCACGGCCACCGACCTCGTCCTGACCGTCACCCAAATGCTGCGCAAAAAGGGCGTGGTGGACAAGTTCGTCGAGTTCTACGGCCCCGGACTGGAGGGCATGTCGCTGCCCGACCGCGCCACCATCGCCAACATGGCCCCAGAGTACGGGGCGACGGTGGGCTACTTCCCGGTAGACGCCGAGACGCTGCGCTACCTGCGCCTGACGGGACGAAAAGACGAACAGGTCGAGCTGGTTGAAGCGTACTGCCGCGCCCAGGGACTTTTCCGCGACGCGTCCACCCCGCAGCCGGAATTCAGCGACACGCTGGAACTGGACCTGGGGTCTGTTGCGCCCTCCCTGGCCGGTCCCAAGCGTCCGCAGGATCGCGTCCCCCTGGCGGACATGAAGCAGGTCTTCGAGAAGGCGCTGGCCGCGCCGGCCAAGGAACGCGGCTACGAGCTAAAGCCGGAAGATGTGAAGCGCAAAGCGAAAGTCGGCGCGAACGGCGGCTCCTACGAGATCGGCCACGGCGCGGTGGTCATCGCTGCCATCACCTCCTGCACGAATACCAGCAATCCGTTCGTGATGGTCGCGGCGGGTCTTGTTGCTAAAAAGGCCATCGAGAAAGGGCTGGCGGTCAAGCCATACGTCAAGACCAGCCTGGCGCCTGGCTCACGCGTGGTCACGGAATATCTCAAACAGGCCGATTTACTCGAACCGCTGGCAAAACTGGGCTTCAACGTGGTCGGCTACGGCTGCACCACCTGCATCGGCAACAGCGGCCCGCTGCCGGGTGAAGTGACGAAAGCCATCAGCAGCGGGAACCTCGTCGCCGCGGCGGTCATCTCCGGCAACCGCAATTTCGAGGGGCGCGTGCATCCGCTGGTCAAGGCAAACTATCTTGCCTCGCCGCCGCTGGTCGTCGCCTACGCCCTGGCCGGGACAGTGGACATTGACCTGGATACCGAACCCCTCGGCACGGGCAAAGACGAGCGGCCGGTCTACCTGAAAGACCTCTGGCCGACGGCACAGGAGATTCTAGATACGGTCGCCTCCAGCCTCGATACGAAAATGTTCCGCGAGAAGTACGCGGATGTATTTGCCGGAAGCGAACTGTGGAACCAGATCGAGGCGGCCAAGAGCGATCTTTACCAGTGGAATGAGGTTTCCACCTACATCCAGCATCCGCCCTTTTTCCAGGCGTTGACGCTGGAAGCGCCGCACATCCAAGATATTCATGGTGCGCGCCTGCTGGCCTTGCTGGGCGATTCCATCACCACCGACCACATCTCGCCAGCCGGCAGCATCGCCGCCGACAGCCCGGCAGGAAAATACCTGATCGAGCGCGGCGTGGCGGCGCGCGACTTCAATTCCTACGGCTCACGGCGCGGCAACGATCATGTGATGACGCGCGGCACTTTTGCCAATATTCGGCTCAAGAACCTGCTCGTCCCGGGCGTGGAAGGCGGCCTCACGCGCCACTTCCCGGATGGCGCGCAGATGTCCATCTATGACGCGGCAATGAAGTACCAGGGCGAAGGTGCGCCTGTCATCGTCATGGCTGGCAAGGAGTACGGCGCCGGCTCCAGCCGCGACTGGGCGGCGAAAGGCACGCTCCTGCTCGGAGTGCGCGCCGTGATCGCCGAATCCTTCGAGCGCATCCATCGCTCCAACCTGGTCGGCATGGGCGTGCTGCCGCTTCAATTCGAGACCGGTCAAAACGCCGAACGCCTCGGCCTGAAAGGCGACGAGGTCTTCGATATCACAGGCTTGAGCGATGACATGGCCCCGCAGAGCCTGGTCACGGTGAGGGCGAAGAAGGCGGATGGGAAGGAGACCAGGTTCAGGGTCAAAGCGCTGTTGAACACGCCGGTGGAAGTGGCATATTTCCGCAACGGCGGCATCCTGCATACCGTTCTGAGAAATATGGTTCGCGGCTGATGTGAAACCTAAAAAACATTCGCGAAATTCGCCTTTTCGCGTCATCCGCGATAAGAAGCCCTCACGGGGGATGGGATACACCCTACTCCAGGCCTTTGCGTTCTTTGTCGTTTTCATTGCCCTTTTGGAAGGCATTGCCCGAACAAGCCTCATAAGCAATTTGCTCCCTTATAATTCCCTGGGAAATTGGCACTATCAGTTCGATATAAAATGGTTCCGCCTGAAGCAATACGTTGCCAACAACGGCGGTGTAGACGTTATCATCCTGGGCAATTCAGAGGTCAACACCGGCTTCGATCCAGATGTCGTCACCCAGATTTATTATGAGAAGACCGGCCTGCGGCTGAGGATATTTAATTTCGGCGTGGATGGCCTGACGATTGCCCCAAATTCTGTAACCGCCAAACTTCTTGTCGAGGAATACCACCCTGCGCTGTTGGTATTTGTCACCGAAATGAGGGACTACGATGCGGCGAACGGGCTGGATACGCAGGGGATGTTTCTTTCTGATCCGTGGGTGCAGTATCGAATGGGGGGCTTCAACCTCACGGGATGGATCGTTGATCATTCCCTGGCGCTCCAACATTATTTGCCCTACCGGAATTGGATGCGCTCCGATTTCCCCAATGCTTTTGCGGCTTTCCTGCAAACCTCACACGAAACCTCACTTGCCGGTTATGCACCCGACTATGGGGTAATGAGTACTGCTTCAGTCTCCAAGCCGAATGCCTCGGCAGACAACCCTTATTTCGACAGCTCCCAGCCTTACCTGGTTGACCCATCCCGCCTGGAATGTTTACGAGCCATTCTCGACCTTGCCAGAGACAATGGGCCACAGATCGTGGTGGTAGAGATGCCAGTGCATCCCGTATTCTTCGACTATGCGGGTGGGGAAACAGTCCATAAGGCATTCCAGGAGAAGATGGCTGAGACAGTGCAAGCCGGCGGCGGGACCTTCTTGCCGGCAATTGACGAGGTAACAATCCCCTTGCAAGGACGCGCCAATTTGACGCACTTGAATTGGCGAGGCGCCCCAATATTGAGCGCTTACCTGGGCGAGCAGCTTGCCGCGCTGACGAATCAAGAGGGGATGATGTTCGTCAACGAGCAAAACGGGGATAGCCAGCCATGAACATAACGACGCTGTCGTTCGCTGCCTTTGTTGTCATCGTTATCGCCGGTTTCAGGCTGCTCCCCGCCAGATTCAGGAATACCTGGCTGTTCGTGGCTTGCCTGGGATTCCTGGCCACGTGGGCCTGGCAATTCGTCGGCATCTTGCTGGTGATCGGCACGGTCAACTACTTTCTCGGCAGGTGGATCGGTGAAGCCAGAGAGGGGCGTAAGCGTATTCTTTGGATTGGCATTGCCTTCGATGTGTTCACGTTATTGATATTCAAGTATAGCGACTTCTATATCCCAGAGCTCACCGCATTCCTGGCGCGGATTGGCGTAGAGAAGGGCGGCGAGGGAATCCGGCTGTTGATGCCCATTGGCCTTTCGTTCACGACGGTCCAATTGATCTCTTATCTGGCAGATATTCACAATCGTATCCTGCTGCCGGAAAAGGGGTGGCTCAAGTTCATCCTCTACGTTCTCTATTTTCCAAAACTGATATCCGGACCGATCGAACGCGCCAGAATATTCCTTCCCAAACTGGATCACCCCCAACCTCTCTCCGCTGAATCCATTGCCCGCAACTTCACGCTGATCGTCATTGGCCTGACCCGAAAACTACTATTTGCCAATATGCTCAACGCGCTGATCCCTTCGGCCGCGTTCGTCCAACCGCTGACCTATTCTGCCCAAATGCTGCTGACCTGGCTGCTGGCGTATGCTTTCGTCATCTACAATGACTTTGCCGGTTACACCAGCATTGCAAGAGGCGTCAGCGGCTTTCTGGGGATCGAGCTGACCAGTAACTTCAATACGCCGTATTTTTCCCGCAGCATTGCTGAGTTCTGGGAGCGCTGGCACATCAGCCTTTCGAACTGGCTGCGGGATTACATCTTTTTCCCGCTGTCCCGCCGCCTGCGAAAAAAGTTCCCGCATCCCAATCATGTGATCAACTTCATCCTGCCGCCGTTGGTCACCATGCTGGTCAGCGGCATGTGGCACGGACTCTCCGTCAGTCTGCTATTGTGGGGCGGCTTGCACGGCGCATACTTGATCGCCGAGCGCATTCCAACGCTGTGGGCGCCCAAAGTTCTGATGGATGAACGTCCCAAATGGCAGCAGGTGGTGGCGACGCTTTTCACTTTTTCGCTGGTCTTGCTGGCCTGGATTCCGTTCCGCATGGACCTCGTTGCTGCCAAACATTATCTAGCCGGGTTGATCATCCCTTCACGGTGGGTAAGAATGGAATTTTTATGGATGAGCGAGGTCTTCAAGGGACACCTTCCCGTCGGCGACGTGTACGGGTGGAACATCCCCGACCCGCGCGTCTTCCTGGTGCTCCTGCCTGCCATACTGCTGGACTGGGTGCAATACCATCACAAGGACGAGCTTATCTTCCTGAAGTGGCCGCGCTGGGCGCGCGCCGCGCTGCTTGCTTTCGTGACCCTGGGCCTGTTCCTCGTCTCATTTGCGGATTCGGCCGCCCCCTTTGTCTACCAGGGATTTTAGAGAGATTCCCTACAAGGATCTGAAAAAACAATCTCCTGCCACCCAAATGGATAGGACAACGAAGAACATGGTTGCGTGTTATTGATGAATATACTCCATAAAGTCAGGAAACGCTCTTGTCACAAAAACTACTCTACACGTTCGGGCGCATCTTGGTTCGTGCCTATGCGCGCATGATGCTGCGATTGGATATTCACTGGCACGACGATCTTCCGTTGGGGCCAAAAATCTTCGTTGCCAACCATCCCAGCGCCACTGATCCGTTTCTTATTCAACTCGTTTCGCCTCAACCGATGAGCGTGATGATCACGGCGAAAGCCTTCACCGTGCCCATGTTCGGGTATTTTCTGCGTCGACTCAAACAGATTCCGGTTGGCGAAGAAGGAGGCGGGGACTCATTGGGCGAAGCCCGTTGCGCCATCGAACGAGGCCATTCCGTGGCAATCTTCCCCGAAGGGCAGTTCTCTCCACAGAGAGGTGGTTTTCACCCCCCGCGCAGCGGCGCGGCCCGCTTGGCGCTGGCGACAGGCGTGCCAGTGGTGCCGGTAGGGATCTACCTGCCGCGTGAGCGCAGCGTCCGCATCACCAGCGGGATCACTGGCAAGCAAACCACCGGTTACTGGTATCTGCGCGGTCCCTACGGCATTACAGTCGGCCGGCCATTGAATTTTGCGGGAGATATCGAAAACCCCGAAAATGTTCAGAGCGTGTCACACGCCATTATGCGGCACATTCATTCGCTGGCATACGAAAGCGAGCAGCGCACTCGCAGGTCCAAACTTCGCCTGGCAAATTCACCGGCATAGAAAAACATTGTAGAGCGAGATACTATCTCGCTCTACGTTTTTATTTCACTGCCTCTCGTCCCGCTAAAAACGCCTTCTCGTTGATGGCGATGTGCTTCTCCGGCACGTGCGCCCTGACAGTCTCCAGCCACTCATTTTCGGGGGTATCCAACAGCGCCGAAAGCGCGCCCAGGATGGCGACGTTGGCCGTTTTGGGATTGCCGAGGCTTTCCGCGATCTCTTGACCGTTCACCCAGTGCACCGCGCCGGCCGCGCTGGCTAACGTGGAACGAACCGCCTCGTCATCCGGATATTCGACATCCCCGGCCTTGACGGTGATCGGCTCGATGGCCTGGTCATTGACCAGCACGCCGCCGCCGGGCCGCAATTGGTCGAGGTAGCGGAGAGCTTCCAGTTTTTCGAAGGCCACCAAAATGTCCACCTCGCCCTTGCCGATGATGGGGGAGAAGACTTGCTCGCCCCAGCGCACGTACGAGGTCACGCTGCCGCCGCGCTGGGACATGCCGTGAACCTCGGCCTTTTTCGCGTCGTAGCCCAGCCGGACGCCCAAGTCCGCCAGGATGTCGCTGGCCAGGAGCGTGCCTTGCCCGCCCACTCCCACCAGCAGGAAGTTGATGTTTTTAGAGGTTCTCTTTTCAGCCATGATGATTTCCTCGACCAGCATTTTCCAAGGCGTGCATTTGCTCGCGGAACAAGATCGCATCGCGTGGGCAGACCTGGGCGCAGATCTCACAGCCGGTGCACATCTGCGCGTCAATCTCGGCCAGCGGACGGTTGTATTTTGCATCCATCTTGTCCGATTTGAGAATGGCCGGGCAGCCGATGCGGAAGCAGATCGTGCAGCCGTTGCACTTCTCTTGGATCACCTTCAGCGGCATCCACTCTTTTCGCTCTTCGGGCAGCAGGGCGCAGGCGTGACGGGTGATGAGCACGGCCGGGCCTTCTTCCTTGAGCCAGGCTTTCAGCGTCTTCTCGATGGATTCGACATCCAGGGCGTCCACCGTCGCCACGCGCTGGATGCCCAGGGCGCGCACCAGCGGTTCGAGTTCGACCTGCACCGTCTCTTTTTGCTGGAGCGTGCGCCCCGTGCCGGGATTTTCCTGGTGGCCGGTCATGCCGGTGATGCGGTTGTCCATGATGATGGTGATGACGTTGCTCTTGTTGTAAGCCACGTTGAGCAGGGCCGGGATGCCGGTGTGGAAGAAGGTCGAATCGCCTAAAACAGCAAAGTGACGCTCGCTGTCGCCGGCCACGGCCGCGCCGTGCGCCACGCCGATGCTGGCGCCCATGCAGCCGCATGTGTCTATCGCGCTGAGCGGCGGGATGACGCCCAGCGTGTAACAGCCAATGTCGCCGTTTATCGGCAGGCCAATCTTATGCAGGATGTAGAGCGTGCTGCGGTGCGGACAGCCCGCGCACAGCACCGGCGGGCGGGAGGGTAATGCCCCCTCC
>Ga0208045_1000759_pt1 | contig 11527 bp, 10 predicted proteins | sample PL_2010_200m_FD_184160 | JGI IMG/M metagenome (GOLD analysis project Ga0208045, IMG submission 184160) | Freshwater microbial communities from Powell Lake, British Columbia, Canada to study Microbial Dark Matter (Phase II) - PL_2010_200m... | ecosystem: Environmental > Aquatic > Freshwater >...
CCATAGTTTCACATCTCCATCAACTGCACACAATAATTAATTATATAATTGCCTTTGAAATCTTCTATAATATTAGTTATCATTTACTTACATCACCCCGTTAAACACTTAATTACATATAAATGGGGGGAAGAAGCTGATTAGGAGAATGAGATTTATGAAAAAGCAAATTTTCGGGCAGCACATATTAATTTTGCTGGTTATCTCTTTAGTCTTCGTTTCTTTGATAGTTGGAGCGTGTTCCTCGCAAGATGTAAATACAAATCAGACACCGGTGGGTACTCAGGCTGATCAATCCAACGCTATACCGTGTTTGACATCGCAAGAGGCGATGAATAGTGTTGGGAAGACCACTTGTGTTGAATTTTTTGTTGGTAACCCTTCGCAATTTAAGGGCGAGGTATTCTTAAATGAAAGGGCGGATTATACAAAAGGATTCCAAGCAGTGATTTTGGCAGATTCTTTGAAGAATTTTAATGACCCAGTATCACAATATCGAAGTAAAACGATTAGAGTCAGCGGTTTGATTGTTGAATATGACGGGCATCCCGGAATCATTGTCAATGCCCCGTCTGATATCACGGTGGTCAAATAACCCCGGCCAGCTGAAATCTGATTTTCCGCAGTCTTGAACCATACTTAGACGGAGCAAACGGTATTGCAGGGATTGTCCAATATCTGGACGCTGAGTAATTACAGCTACAATCTCAAGGAAAAGTTTGATCCAATTTTAAAGTATTCCGCAACGGCATATCTTAGTACCGAATGCTGTCTCTCTTCTTGACAGTATTTCCATATTCCGTGATATTACAGGTTTCTTTTAATTTGGACGGTAATTACGCCCAACCGTAGTTCAGGATAATAAGATAGCATTATGAAAGTAGGACTAGTTACTTCATACGACTACTCGCATCCCGGCGGAGTCGTTAACCATGTTTCATATCTTGCTCATTACTTGCAGATCTTGGGCCATGACGTGAAAATCATAGCTCCCGTGCGGAGAAAGGGCATGCGTTACTTCGACGAGACCGTAAAGGCTATCGGAAGGCCCCTGCCTATACCGTATGGGGGCACTACTGCCCGTATACCGCTCTCGCCTTGGCTGCCTTATCAGGTCAAAAGAGCGCTGGATAGGGAAAAATTTGACATAGTGCATTTACATGAGCCTTTCATCCCTATGCTTTGCTTGAGCACACTAGCCCAATCCCAATCGATTAATGTTGGCACTTTTCATGCGTGCCATGAAAGATCAGGGCTTTATTGGCTCGGCCAACCGATAATTAGGAAGCTCGGCAGGAAATTGCAGGGGAAAATCGCAGTTTCACAGCCTGCGCTAACTTACATATCCAGGTATCTGCCTGCGGATTACCGGATCATCCCCAACGCTGTTGATACCAGTCTCTACACGCCGGAAGGGCCTGTGCTACCGGAGTTGATAGACGGCAAGTTGAATATACTCTTTGTCGGCAGATTGGAAGAGCGTAAGGGCGTATCGGACCTCATTCATGCATGTGCTATCGTGAAAAAAGACTTCCCCAATTTCCGCTTGATAATAGCCGGCCCAGGCATCAGATTACGCTACCAGTACGAGTTGCTTGCCAGGAGACTTATACCAGGCCAGGCTATGTTTACAGGGTTTGTGCCATTCAATAAAATGTTGAAATATTACCGTACGGCAGATATATTTTGTGCGCCGGCCACAGGCGGAGAAAGCTTTGGAATAGTCTTATTGGAAGCTATGGCGTCGGGTACTCCTGTCGTTGCCACCGATATACCAGGCTACTCGAGCGTCGTGACCCATGGCCACGACGGCCTGCTAGCCGAGACGCGAGACCGGCGTTCCATAGCTGAAGCATTATTGTCTCTTATACACGACAAATCACTAAGATTGAAAATAGCAGAAAATGGGTTACAAACAGCTGAAAAATACAACTGGCGAAACATAAGCCGGCAAATTGCGGACTATTACCAGTTTCTAGTTAGGTGATCGCCGATGCTATTCCAAAGGATAATTCAATGCATGATGCAGCAGTAGCCATCGCTTTAGTAGGCTTATTGATTTTTGCTGCCCATCTATTTGAGGCCGTTTTCAGGCAGACCAGGATACCTGATGTATTACCACTGGTAATCATCGGCCTTTTGCTCGGACCGTTATTTAATATAGCGACGCCCTCGCACTTTGGTTCGGTTGGCCCCGTATTTACTACCATTACCTTCATTCTGATCCTGTTCGACGCAGGAATTGGTCTTAAGATCAGTACTTTCAGAAAGATGTATAAGGAAACATTTGTGCTCAGCACCCTTTCGTATGTAGTAACAGTTGCAGCAGTCGGAGCCGCCGCGTATTTCTTGACCAACCTGGGAATTGTAAGATCGTTTATGCTTGCAGCGGTGGTCGGTGGCATTTCATCTGTAATAATTGCCCCCATGCTGAATCAGCTAAAAATGCAGCCTGAAAGCAAGATAGTATTACTGCTGGAATCGACGATAACCGATGTATTTTGTGTCATAGCGACCATTAGCCTCATCGAAATCACTAAGCTTGGTAACATAGCCGAATTTGATGTTGGACTGACGATGGGCAAAATCCTGGCTTCTTTCATTCTTGCAACTGTGCTGGGAGCAGCAGCCGCATTCGGATGGTCAGTCATATTAAATAAAGTCCGCAACCTTCAGAATTCCATATTTACAACTGCTGCATTTGTATTTGTCGTATTTGGACTGGCAGAATGGCTTGGCTACAGCGGGGTTGTATCGGCTCTCGTGTTTGGCATCACTCTGGGCAATATAGGATCTCTGGATCTGCCAAGATTGCGCACCGCTGTTTACACACACCCCAGCGAATTAAACGTAACAGAAAAAGCTTTCTTCTCTGAATTGGTATTCATCTTGAAGACGCTGTTCTTCGTATATATGGGCATTTCGCTTCACCTGGCCAACTGGTGGCTGATACTGATTGGTTTGCTTCTGACGATAATAATATATATCGTGCGGCTGCCGCTGGTCAGATTAATAGTGGTCAAGTCGACGACCGTATCTGATGCCTCGATGTTGGCAGTTGTTATCCCCCGTGGTCTGGCAGCGGTTATTCTGGCATCCATCCCGTTCCAGCAAGGTATCTCCGGCGGCGAAACAATTCAAAACATAGCCTATTCCATTATATTGATCAGCATCGTCATGACATCCCTGCTTGTTTTTCTCATTGATAAAACCAAGTTAGCTCTTTTTTATAATTGGATATTCTCCAATTTGCCCCATCGCCCTCCACCAGATTCATAACTTTCAGCAGATGTAAAAGATATCTCTTTATTTGGATCTGTATTTTTCGGTGGTTTTGATAATCCAGAATTATTACGCTACAATGTGTGTGATCGTTAACTTACTTTGTTTATGGAATTGATCAGAGCGCCACAGCTTTTATTGCCACCTCAATATGCGTATCAATATCGCGCGTTGGTTATTTTGAAAAAATCGGCTGGATGAAATTTCAGTCAGTATTCAGACAAGAGGATAATCAATGTGGAATCAGGATTCTTTACAACATTTAGTGAAAGATAAACTGTCTGATTACCTGTTTGTTGTAGTATCAAACAGGGAACCTTATGTTCATAATTACGTAAATAATAGTATTGAGTGCATTGTCCCGGCCAGCGGCCTGACAGTGGCACTTGATCCGGTCATGCGCGCCTGCGGCGGGACCTGGGTGGCTCACGGCAGCGGAACCGCGGACAGGGAGGTAGTTGATGCCCATAACCGCGTTCTGGTTCCCCCGGATACACAAAACTACACATTGCGGAGGGTCTGGCTGACGGAAACCGAGGTGGACAAATATTATTTCGGCTTCTCCAACGAAACACTGTGGCCTTTGTGCCACATAGTCTACCAGCGCCCTGAATTTAATGTCGAAGATTGGAATACCTATAAATACGTAAACAGGCTTTTTGCCGATGCCGTGTTGGACGAAATCGGCGATCGGAAAGCTTTCGTTTTTATACAGGACTACCATCTTACGCTTTTATCAAGGATGCTCAAGGCCAAGAACCCTCGCATTATCTCGGCTCAATTCTGGCATATCCCATGGCCCAACAGGGAAGCCTTCAGGATTTGCCCCTGGCAGAATGAGATTCTGGATGGTTTGCTGGGAAACGATCTGCTGGGTTTTCACATCGCTTATCACCGTAACAACTTCCTTGATACTGTAGACAGGACCCTGGAATGCAGGATCGACTATGAGAGATTTTCGGTTTGCTACGGCGATCATACGACTTTTGTAGCTCCTTTTCCTATCAGCGTTGATTTTGACAGGATATCCGAAAACGTTCAGAAACCGGAAGTCGACAAGGAAATATCGGCGCTGAAAAAAAAGTTCGGTCTGAAGGACGAAATAATAGGCATCGGGCTTGACCGCATAGACTACACAAAGGGCATCCCAGAAAGGTTGAAGGCTATTGATTTGCTGCTGACCAGGTATCCGAAATATAAGAATAAACTGATCTTTTTCCAGCTTGCTGAACCGAGCCGCACGAAAATTAAAAAATATCAGGAGTTGAACGCTGAGATCGATAATCTGGTTGAGCAGATAAACAGTAAACACCAGACTGCGGGCTGGAAACCTATAACGTATATCAAGGAGCACAAATCTCCCGTTACATTGCTGGCTTTCAACAGGATGTCCAACTTCTGCCTGATAAGCTCACTCCATGATGGCATGAATTTGGTGGCAAAGGAATTTATATCGAGCAGAGTGGACCAGGATGGCGTCCTTATATTGAGCAGGTTTACTGGGGCCTCCAGGGAATTGGACGAAGCATTGCTAATAAATCCATATGCTATTGATGAAATCTCTGAGACCATTCACACTGCCATTCAAATGCCCGCGGACGCGCGAAAGAAGCGCATGATTAAGTTGCGGCAGAGAGTGTGCGAGAACAATATCTACCGGTGGGCCGCAGATATTATTACTGAATTGGTTAAAATAGAATCAGCATGAATTTTCTAAGAGCATGCAATATGTTTTTAATGTATGGAATGACATCTGCCGGAGGGTTAAGCAGTCCAAACAAAGATTGCTATTATGCGACTACGATGGTACGTTGACCCCAATCGTGGACAGCCCTGAAATGGCCAACCTTACAGACGAAATGAGGAAATTGCTTACCGGACTTGTTCACAAGCCTGGTGTAACAGTGGCAATAGTAAGCGGGCGGGCTCTTGCGGATATTAAAGAGCGCGTCGGTATTAGCGGTGTTATTTATGCGGGGAACCACGGCTTTGAGATAGAAGGGCCGGAGATCCGATTTATACATCCCCTAACGGAGGAAATAAGTTCAATAATACATTTGATGGGCACTGTTTTGAAGCGGGCTATGAGCCGAGTTAAAGGAGTCACAGTTGAGGACAAAGGGATGACATTGAGCGTCCATTACAGGCTTGTTGATGATGATCAACTGCCGCAGGTTAATGCGGCATTTGAGAACACCGTCGGCACCGCCCGCAAACTGGGCAAGATAAGGACGACTTCCGGCAAGAAAGTGCATGAAGTCAGGCCGGCCATTCCCTGGCACAAAGGCAACGCTGTTCAGTTGATTTTCGATAGAGTCTCACATTCACGTAAAAAAGGAGGAGTACTTCCAATATATTTGGGGGACGATTTAACTGACGAGGATGCCTTCACGTCGGTTAATGAGCTTAACGGTATTTCCGTACTGGTAGGTGAGGCGACACAGACTTCCGCAGCGGGTTATTATCTGAATTCCACATCAGAGGTGAACACCTTCCTTGCAGAATTTCTCAAAATCCCGTAGGTGACTGATATGATTGAATGGATTCAAGAGAACTGGATAATCCTGGCCGTCCCGGTGGCCGTCTTCCTGGCCTTCTGCATAGTCGGACTTTGGGCACGCAGGGTTCTGTACAACCGCTTGGATAAATTGCTAATCAAGTCCGGCTGGGGTGGAAGGGAAGTCCTCGTCCAAACCACCAGGGGACCGTTCTTTTTCTGGTTTATGCTGCTGGGCGCCTTTGCAGCGATGAAGTTTTCCCCACTACCCGTCGAAGCACAGGTTCTGGCAGAAAAAATAATAACCAGCGTATTTATCATTTCCATCATCTGGCTGCTCATAATCCTGACAAACAGGCTGCTTAATCTCTTTCTTGATGATATCAAATCTCCAAAACCGCCCGGAAAATTCATTACAAATGGCGTTAGAGTGACCATACTCCTGCTGGGGGTTTTAATCCTGGCCGACTACTGGGGATGGCCGCTCGCGCCCGTGATACTCCTGCTTGCGGCTGCCATCCTTGTCGCGGTCGTTGCCTCCAGAGACACTATCCTGAACATTTTTTCGGGATTTGAAATCGCAGCCGCTCATAACATCAAGGAAGGCGATTTCATCAAACTGAGTTCGGGGGAAGAAGGCTATGTCACTGACATGACCTGGCGGACTCTCACGATAAAGACTCCGGACCAGCATACTATCATCGTGCCTAACAGCAAACTGGTACGAGAAACGGTGATTAATTACGGACGTCCCTTAAAAAGGGCGTCGAAACCTTTCCATTTTTACACCAGACTGCATTTGAAGGAGTTGACAGGTCTAAAAGCCAGAAATTTGACTGGGCTGGTGAATATTTTGAAGTCAGTTCCCGATTCCGTCGTCTACTACCATACTCACCATTTTCTGGAAGAACATCAATTCCTCACGCCCGAACCAGCTAACGACTTTGCGCTGTGGGTCGATGATTCCTTGGATGAACACGTGCTCTCTGAGAAATTGGCTAACATCGATACATTTGCCTATTCCAGCCTGGGTGCACTGAAATCGTCGATCATATCGGTTATCGAGCAGTATACGGCGGACAATCCCTCCTCACGGCTAGTCAAGGGAGAGAACGATTTCCACTTCATTAAGTCAACCAGCGTCGTGCTGCCCACACCATATTTCGCTTCGGATCTCCGAGAGTTTATCGAGGTGCTGCGAAAAATTACCATAGATTCTCTCTATTATCATATATTTGAATCGCGCCTCCGACTGCAAAAAAGGTCAAACGACTTTTCGGTGTGGATAAAGGACTCCTTCGGAGAACACGACCTTGCTGACAAGATTGATAGTCTGGTGCCTTACACATCGACAATTGAAGCTATGCGGTCGTTTATTATTCAAAATATTGAGAAAAGGATCAAATAGGGGCAGAATGGCACTAGATGTGATCAGTCAATTCAACAACAAAATCGAAGAATACCAGCCCATTGTAGGCAAAAATGTAATCGACGAGCTAAGACTGCTGGGCAATCACCTGGCGGGCAAGCGAATCCAAAATGTAAACTCGACATTTTCAGGGGGAGGTGTGGCCGAAATCCTGAGCCGCCTGGTGCCGCTCTTAAACCAGTTGGGGATTGATGCAAGATGGGATGTTATCCAGGGAGATGAAGCCTTCTTTGATGTAACTAAGAAATTCCACAACGCCCTTCACGGCAGAGACCAGGATATCAGCGATGACGACCTCGAAATCTTTATCCAAACCAGTCGGAAGAATATCGACGAAATGCGATTAAACGCGGACGTCTATTTCATACACGATCCACAGCCGGCCATGTTGGTCTCAAGAAAACCAGAATTGCAGGGCAAATGGATATGGCGATGCCATATAGACGTATCACACCCCAATCAGCGTGTATGGGAGTTTCTAAATCAATATGTATGCAAATACGATGCGGCAGTCTTCTCCGCGCCGGCTTTCTCCCAGAAATTGCCCATACGACAATTCCTGATCTCTCCTTCAATTGATCCATTGAGCGATAAGAATAAAGAACTATCGTCTGGGCAGATTGAGGCAGTCCTCAACAAATACGGCCTTGACCCTGCCAAGCCCATGGTAGTACAAATATCGAGGTTTGACTATTTGAAAGATCCCGTCGGTGTTATTGATGCATTTGAGATGGTTAGAAAAGGCATCGAGTGCCAGTTGGTCCTTGCGGGCGGAACAGCTACGGATGACCCCGAGTGTGCCGTAGTCTTGGATCAAGTTAGAGATCGTGCTGACGGTAATCCAGATATTAAAGTGCTGCTGATACCTCCCGGCAGTGATATCGAGATAAATGCATTACAGAGAGCGGCTACTGTTATATTACAGAAGTCACTGAAGGAAGGCTTCGGGCTGACCATAAGTGAAGCACTGTGGAAAAGCAAGCCGGTTGTGGCAAGTGCAGTTGGTGGAATCCCGCTTCAGGTGATAAATAAGTTTACCGGGCTGCTTAGCCACAGTGTAGACGGGGCAGCGTATGCATTAAAACAATTACTTAGCAATCCGGATTTAGCGTCCCAACTGGGAAAAAATGGCAGAGAACATGTGAAACAGAACTTCCTAATAACACGCCATCTCAAAGAATATCTGCTGCTGTTTATTGCCCTGGATCATGAGTCTGATATTATTTATCTATAGGATCGGCTTGGATGTGATACATTTCGATACTTTAATATATTCTTTGGCAAGAATCTGCTTTTTTGCCTCAAATCACAACTTGAACGGAGCATAAGAATGTTTAATAAAATTCTGGTGTCTTTAGATGGTTCGGAACTGGCCGAGTGTGTTTTTCCTTACGTTGAGGACATTGCCAAATTGAGGAATTCACGAGTGGAAGCAGCTTTTGTGGTCGAGCACTATGAGATGCCGTTCCACGGCGGTGTTGTTTTTGATGAGGACAACTTAAAAGAGATCGAGCGATCCGCAAAGAAAGGCGCCGAACAGTACATGAAGACGGTTAAAAAGCGTCTTTTTTCTAAGGGTATCGATGTTAATACCGTTGTGCTTGAAGGCAAAATAGCGGATAGCTTGGTCGATTATGCCAACAATAATGGTTTCGATCTTATTGTCATGGCTACTCACGGCAGGTCCGGCTTAGCCCGCTGGGTAATAGGCAGCGTCGCCGACAAAATATTGCACTGTTCTACAATACCTGTGCTTTTGATCAGGTCGGAAAGTCGGCAATAATTGTGTTCTTGTTTTACGTTTGTCATATCAGACAATTTTGCGGTAGTTTTATATGTGGTTTGAATATGCACACCAGACACTGCCTCTTTATGTGATTGTCCTTTTATCTCTGATTACGGGGCTGACCCTTATCCTTCCATTCGCTATCAAGATTATTAACGATCAATTAGAGCTGTTCTTTCTTCTCATGGGTCTTGCTGCAGTCACCATTTCTGGGGTCTGGTCCTGGGAGTTAGTTTTAGATGCTGTTAAAGCGCCGCTGACGGTTGGCGGGCTGCCTGTCGGCATATTCCAGGTTGTACTCGTGTTCGGACTATTAATACATTACTTCAATCATTGGCTATACCCGCCAATTACCAGATTATTCGAGAAACTAAGCCCCAGATTATTTTATTTCTTACTAGTGTTACTTCTTGGTTTATTTTCGAGCGTTCTGTCTGTAATAGTCACCGCAGTTATTTTATCGGAGGTTCTCCTCGTTCTTCCTATCAAGAGAGAAGATAAAATCAAAATTGCAGTTTTCTCCTGTTTTTCGATAGGCTTGGGCGCCGGCCTTACCCCGATAGGGGAACCTTTGTCCACCATCATGGTATATAAACTTGCAGGGCCGCCTTATTATGCAGATTTCCTTTTCCCTCTCAGGACCTTTGGTATCTATATAATACCCGGCATTATTATTCTTGCACTGGCAGCTTCAATATTGCTTGGCCGCAGGGCATCCCACCACCATGAAGAGGGGGAATCATATTCGGAGAGTGTAAAAGGAATAGTCATGCGGGCCTTTAAAGTATATATATTTATTTCTGCCCTGATACTCTTAGGGGATGGCTTAAAACCGCTATTCGAATTATTCCTCAATCTTGTGCCGCCCATGGCCTTATACTGGATAAATCTGCTTTCAGCCTTCCTTGATAATGCCACTTTAACTGCCATAGAAATAAACCCCACCCTGGCGCTATCTCAAATAGTAAGTGCAATTATCGCCCTGTTGATATCCGGCGGAATATTAATCCCCGGCAATATTCCTAATATAGTCGCCGCCGGCCGTCTTAGGATAAGTACTAAAGAGTGGGCTATTATCGGCGTTCCACTTGGGTTGTCATTAATGGTCTTATATTTCATTGCCTTGCTACCCATTTTTCTAACAAAGTAGTAGCTTGACAACGATCATATCTGTTAAGACTAACACGACTGATCTGCAAGGAAAAAGTCTGGTGTTTTTAGTTAGTTTCGGCTTGATTAATGGGGTGCAGTACAAGGACAAAGAGCGGCGATTAGCTGATAGTTGGAGAAAATACTAATATAATAGGGAAAGGAGGTTAGCATTATGGGTTGGTATAGTAACAAAATAGAAAAGTTAAGACAGTTATCAAATCCTTACTTTGTGTTATATGTCACAGCTAAAGTTATCGGTGGCGTAGGCATAGGTGTGCTATTAGCAAACTGGCTGCCTGTATGGACGTGGTGGATATTCATTGTTATTGCTGTAATAATAGCTATTCCGATATATTTTAAGGGTAATCTGTTTGACAAATAGAGATGGCTTAAAATAACGCCGTAGCACAATAACAAACCTTAAGATCACTCATATTTAGCTTTGCTTTACTCCACCTTTTACTATCGATGCAACGACGATCTTGAAACAAGGGTTTAAGGTCAGTTTGTTGACCCGTGGTAAACTCTTATTTAATCAGCTTGCGCGCCTCGGCCTCGACTGTCCGGTAAACATCCCTCAGCGGGATATTCTTTTCGGCGGCTATCTTCTTGCATTCGTCGTATTCAGGCGCGATGCTGACTACCTCGTCCTCGAAGCGCTTGACCTTGACCTTGACCTTTCCGTAGCTTGACTCAAACTCGACGATATCGCGGCCGGCTATGTGGCGGAATACCGGACGCACCCTTATACCCAGTGTGGAGGTCTCGCGCATAATGGTCTCAGCCAGCCCTGACTCGGAATCACCGGGTGCCAGCACGCTCAACATCACGGCAGGTCGGTTCTTCTTCATCTGGATATGTGTGAACCAGACGTCCAACGCCCCCAGTGCAAAAAGCCTCTCCATAACGTAGTCGTATATCTGCGGGTTCATATCGTCGATGTTTGTCTCCAGCAGCACCATGCCCTCGTGGCCATCATGATCGGGCGCCTGTCCTATCCACAGGCGCATGACGTTGGGATACTCATCGGCATTCATACTGCCTGCGCCGTAGGCTATCTTCTCCAGGTTCAGCTGAGGCCGATGGAAATCCGCCAGCGTAGTCACGATGGCAGCGCCAGTCGGTGTTACCAGTTCCCTGCCATTCATGGCGGCATGGCAGGGGTTGACTACAGGCGCCTGCCGGCAGGCTATTAATTCAAGCGTGGCCGGCGCCGGCAACGGAAGAGCACCGTGACGACACTCTACAGCGCCCCCTGCCGCCGGGAAGGGGGATGAGAAAAATTGCGTTATTCCCAGCAGATCAAAGCCGATAATAGCCCCCACGATATCCACTATAGAATCCACCGCCCCGATCTCGTGGAAGCGCACCAGTTCCAGCT
>Ga0208045_1000761_pt1 | contig 11491 bp, 7 predicted proteins | sample PL_2010_200m_FD_184160 | JGI IMG/M metagenome (GOLD analysis project Ga0208045, IMG submission 184160) | Freshwater microbial communities from Powell Lake, British Columbia, Canada to study Microbial Dark Matter (Phase II) - PL_2010_200m... | ecosystem: Environmental > Aquatic > Freshwater > Lake...
ATCCAGGACTGAGCTCTGCCTTTGCCCGTGGCCGATGCAGTTCACGTTCTGGATCCCCTCCAACAACATGAGGGGATGACAAAAGAAGTCACTTCGCAAAAAACGCTCGTGATGACAATAGAAAGAGCCTTGCCACGCCCTTCCCGCCAGACCGACAGCGTCTGTCGGGCTGGTAGGGCGTGGATAACAAACACAAACCAGAAGGGGTTTCAACCCTTATTGATTTGCGTTGATGCGAGATGCTCGCGATCTTGGTTGGGGGCTAAAGCCCACCTGGTTGGTTGCTCTCTTGCCCCGACCTAAAGGTCGGGGCAAAGCTGGACTCGAGAGAGGTTTCTTTCTCATTGTGCAAGGCTATCCGAGATATTTCAGATATTGGCTCATGACACTTTGTGAGACGAGTTTCTATTCGCCATTCATGTTATTCAGGAAAATAATCATGAAACAATCAAGCGTGCTGTTGGCAATCCTCCTGACCATATCCATGGGCTTCGCCCAGCAGAATGATGGCGTGGAAGTCTCTGTGAGCAGCGGATATGTTCTTCCATCTTCTCCGATGACGTTTGCAAACTATTGGACGATGCAGTATGGAGGCGGACTCTCAGCCGGGATGCCGTTATCACCGTCCATCACACTCATCGGCTCGTTTGAACACTATCAGTTCAAGCTGAACAAGGACGGGGTCAATAACGGATTCGACACGAACTACATGCGTGATATCTGGATTTTCAAGAGTGTCTCGTTGAATCCGTCTGCTGATCCGACCACCATGACAACGGTGTCGGCCAATCTTCGATTTGCTCCTTCAGGGATCTCGGGACGGCTCTCTCCGTACTTTATCGGCGGCGTTGGCGTGATGCGTTTCTCCCTCAGCGAAATCAACTTACCGACGACGAGCGTTCTGACGGCCGGCGGTTCGGATATAGCGATGACCGCTCAACAGAGTGTTACCGGCGGCGTTGAAACCTCGGCGTTTGTCCAGTTCGGGATGGGGTTTGACATCCGACTGACACAATCCTTCGACATGTTTGTTGAGGCGCGCTATGCGAGCGGGCTTAACAAAGGGCTTCACACATCCTACGTACCGATTACCGGGGGGATAAAACTGAGTCTGTAAGTGAGTTCAGGACCAACAAGTGTATTTTCAGAAGCACTCGCGTGTCATGCTTTCATCTATCAATCAAGGAGGTGTTATGAAACACAAATTACTGTTTCTTTCTATCGCCGTGCTTGCACTGGCGACCGCTCTCCAGGCCGGAACCATTACTTCCACAGCGACTGGCGGAAAATGGAGCGCAACCACAACCTGGGTCGGGGGAGCAGTTCCTGGCGCCTCTGATGATGTTGTCATTGCCAATGGGGCGACGGTGACGATTGATGCAAATGTTACTGTTGCTTCCATAACCGTTGGCCAGGGCACGAGCGGCACTCTTACATTTGACAACGTTGCAATACGCGTCGTGACAGTCTCCGGGAATATCACCGTTGCGACGGGAGGCACATTTATTGCGCTGATTCCGATCAGCACCACTGGAGACTTGGCTGCAACCTCCACCTCTGTAACAAATGCAGCTACATCAGCGGGCGTGGTGGCCGGAATGAACATCGGCACGCTGACCGGACTCGCGACGGGCACGACGATCGCGTCGTTCACCGCGAACACCATCACGCTTTCCCTCGCTTCCACAAATACGGTCGCACTGACCGGAGCGGTCTTCAATATCGGTTATGACGATACGCTCTTCGTTGGCGGGAACCTGACGAACAACGGCACATTTGATATGTCGCGGGGAAATGCCGCTGGCATCTGCCACGTCACGTTCAACAAAGCGGGCGACCAGACGATCACGGGCACCGGAGCGACGACCAGATTCCGGAGCATCACATTGAACAAGGCGGCCGTAGCGAACAAGGTGATTTCAAGCATCAACGTGACGGCGGCGGGAACTCCGTTGACGTTTGTTGCCGGCACGTGGGAACAAAACGCGGGGAGATTCACGGCAACAACAGGAACCATCGGCGTGGGATCGGCTCTTGCTACCGGTTGTGCGCTGAACATTATCGGCTCCGGAAGCGCCTCCGTCTCGAGCAATATCAACGTGTTCGGCAGCCTGTTGGTGAACACCACGGATTCTCTGATCGTGGGCGTCGGGACGACCACCGGCAAAATCGATCTCACGAATATTATCGGGGCAACTGGCACGTTTACAAAAGGCACGGTCGTGGTCTACGGAAAAATTGCCACGGCTGCAGTCAGTGCGACAACATTCAACGGTGCCAATGTTATCATCGATCCGAAAGGATTTGCGACGGCCGTTACCCCTGGGACCGATTATTCGTTCAGGTCGACGACCGGCACCGGTGGGACAAATCCTCTTACCTTCACGAGCGGTACCATCACGATTCTCAATCCGAACAGCACAACAGGCGCCAATCCTGAGCTTGCGGCATCCTCCAGTGTCGCGCCGAACATCTCCGGAACAGCCACCCTGATTCTCGGCCAGGGTGCCAACACTGTGGCGAGCGCTGCTGGTTTTCGAATCAATCTGAACGCCGCCGCCGCTCTGAACAACCTCACCATTAACACGGGAACGGTCGGTGTCGCGCTCCAAGCCAACGTCACCGTCAAAGGGAAGCTGACGATCACGAGCTGCGGCCCGCTCAGCGGTACTGGTTTTACCTGGGCTGCTCCTAACTATGTGTTCAACGGGAACGTTGCACAGGTAACGGGCTCCATTATGCCTGCAACGGTGAAGAATGTGACCGTCAACAATCCGTTGGGCGTCACGTCGTCTCAGGCACTTACGATCACGGACACATTGTTCCTTGTCTCCGGAACCTTGTCAGGACCATATACTGCCGGCACCACCGTGAAGGTCAGCACAAATGTGCAGGATCAAGGTACGGGAATACCGCAGGAGTATTCTTTGCAGCAGAACTATCCCAATCCATTCAATCCAAGTACAGCGATCAGCTATCAGCTTTCAGCGAACAGCTTCGTGAGTCTGAAGGTGTTTGATGTGCTGGGCCGGGAAGTCGCCACACTTGTCAACGAGGTGAAGAAAGCGGGAACGTATTCCACGACATGGAATGCAGCCGGCTTCGGTTCCGGCATCTACTTCTGCAAGATGCAGGCCGGTTCCTTCACGGAAACCAGGAAACTGGTCTTGATGAAGTAAGGTAGAGCGGTTCAATCGAAGGGCTGATCCATGCGATCAGCCCTTCGTTTTCTTAGCCCGTACCGTGTCAACATGACTATGCGAGAGGAATGACAACAGTGCCAAATCTTCGCTCTCTGTACACATGCCTGCTCCTTTTGCTTCCCCTTGCCTCTATCACCGCACAAACTAGAATCGAGGTCGGAACCACGAAGGGCCTTCGGAATGCCTTAGAAAAAGCTCGGCCAGGAACGAACATCATCCTTTCGGATGGCGCATACGATTTCGGCGGCGAATTGAAGATCGCCACGAGGGCGACGAAAGAACTACCGGTGACAATTGCCGCAAAACATCGAGGCAAGGCAACGCTCGTCGGAGACTCACGGATTGTTCTGGTCGCAGCAGAGCACATTATCGTCGAAGGGCTGAACTTTGAAAGCACGAATGGCCCCGCCGTCGAACTCCGTGCCAGCAGTCACGTCCGAATTAGTCGCAATACGTTCCATCTGAAGGAAACGCAGCGCGGTTCGTGGATCCTGATCGATGGAATAAAGGGAGATTCGGTTCGCCTCAGTCACCATAATCGGATCGGTCATAACCAGTTCGAAAGAAAATCCAAGCTAGGCAATTTCATCACTATCGAAGGCACCATGCGGGCCCAGCCGCAGGTGTCGCAGTACGACCGTATCGACCACAACCTCTTTGCAGACATCGGTCCCCGTGTGGAAAACGTGCTTGAAGCCATCCGTGTGGGATCGGCGGAGTACTCGCTCTCGAGTGGCTTCACAATCATGGAAGACAATCTCTTCGAACGGTGCGACGGCGACCCGGAATACATCTCCATCAAGTCCAGCGACGATACAATCCGTAACAACACATTTCGTGAATGTCTGGGGTCGCTTTCGTTGCGCCACGGCAATCGCAACACCGTTGAAGGCAACTATGTCCTCGGCAACAACAGAACCGGATCGTTTCTCGACAGCACCGGGAAGACGTGGAAGCTGGGCACCGGCGGCGTCCGGTTCTACGGCACGGGGATGCGCATCATCAACAATTACTTTGAGGGATTGACCGGCAAGAAGTGGGATGCGACATTCGCCATCACGAGCGGCAATGCGGAGTATGGCGACGGCAAACCGCTCACAAAGCACTTCCGAATTCGTGATGCGGTCATTGCGTCCAATACGCTGGTGAACAATGCCAGCAACTTTGAGATCGGATACGATGGCGGCGGTTTTCAGGGGAACTGGTGGCACCTGCCGCCCGTCGGCATGCGCATCGAGAATAACGTCATCGTCGGCAATCAGGACACGCTCATCAAGGTCTTCGCTCAGCCGTTGAACTCCACATGGAAGAACAATGTCGCCTGGCCGACAGCCGGAGCCGTGGTCTCTCGTTTCCCCGTTGACGGCGTACGAGTAGTGGATCCGAAGCTCGTGAAAGAGGGAGCAATCTGGCGCTCACCTCATCAGCCTTTGCGGTTTCGACCCCTGACCAGAAAAGACGTGGGTCCCGATGCGAAATAGCATTTCTGTGAGAAGAACTGCATGAGAATCTGTCGTTGCGCCTTGATGGCAGGATTGCTGATAATCCTGTTCTTCGTTCGCGTTCAGGCGACTGAAATACATGTCTCCTCGATCGCGGCGCTTCAGGCGGCAATCAATGGCGCCTCAGCGGGCGATGTCATTGTCCTGGACAACGGCACCTATCTCAACAATACTCTGGCGATTGGCACCAGCAACATTACCGTAAAAGCCGCAACTCCGGGGGGTGTTTATCTCAATGGCACGAATGCCATTACCATTTCAGGGAGTCGTGTAACATTCAGCGGCTTTCAGTTTACATCGGGCGTCATAGATGGAATTGTCATTGTTGTGAGCGGCGACTATGATGTCCTCACTCAGCTGAGCTTTAAGGGGTATTCAGCTCAGAAATACATCAATCTGCAGGGTCAGTACGACGAAGTGTCATTCTGCAACTTCGAAAACAAACCCGCGACTGCTCCCCAAGGAAATCTTATACATATCGCCCCGAACGGCATTGTGCCAAACTATGCCACAATCCGGTATTGCTCGTTCCAGAACATGCCTGGAGCCGGCGGCGACAATGGAAACGAGTGCATCCGGATAGCAAATGGTGCACAATCAGCATATGCCTGCAGAACGGTCGTCGAGTACTGTTATTTTGAGAACACGGGATTGGGAGACAGTGAAGCCATTTCCGTTAAGAGCCGCGAGAATGTTCTCAGATACAATACATTCAGAAGCAATCAAAACGCTATGATGGTTTTCAGAAATGGCGACGACAATATTGGATATGGCAATTTCTTTATCAATGCCGGTGGCATTCGTGTCAAGGAAGCCAACAACATCTATTGCTACAACAATTACTTTGAAAACTCAGGTGTAGGCGGCAGCATGGACGCTGTGACGTATGTTTATTATACCGCTAACACCACGAACGTTCTTAAGAACATCAACTTCATCCACAATACGTTTGTCGAATGTGGAGATATTGATTTGGACAAAGGTGCGACAAACAACACCTGGGCGAACAACATTTTCAAGAAGAGTGCCGGGAATGTCTTTACGGCAAGCTCAGCTTCAGGAATATCCTGGGCCGGAAACCTGTATGCCGGCACGTTGGGACTTTCCATCCCAGCTGGAATGACGAATGCTGACCCGAAGCTCGTAAAGAATTCCGATGGGTACTATGGTTTGTCGTCCTCGAGCCCGGCCATTGACGCCTCGAGCGCCAGTTATCCTCCCATTTTGGATATCGCCAACATTGATGACGATCCTACGTTGCTCCTGGATATCAGCGGACGACTAAGGCCCCCGACCGCTACGCTGAAAGATGTTGGTTGCAGCGAACATAGCGCGACAGGCGCTGTAAAAAACCGGCCGCTGAAGTTGTCAGATGTGGGTCCATCATATCTGGGCGGTCCAGTCACTGATGTGGTGAACGATCCAGTCAAATATCCTTCCGGAACTGCACCATCAGGCTTCCAGCTCCTTGAAGCGTATCCAAATCCGTTCAATCCGGCAACAGCTATTAGCTATCGGCTAGTAGCTAATAGCTTCGTTGAGCTCAACGTGTATGATGCGGTTGGGAGGGCGATCGCAAAACTCGTCAATGAAGAGAAGCCAGCAGGTCTGCACAAAGTCGTTTGGAACGCCCGGGACTTTCCCTCCGGTCTGTATGTCTGCCGACTCGTTGCAGGCAGTCGCTCAGACAGTAAGAAGTTGATGTTGATAAAATAGCAAATGGATGTAGTCGCTTTGAGATGCGATCTCGACCATGACGATCGCAGATTGTCACTGCAAGATTTTCTCGAGAAGGACACATGTACAAATACGGTTGTCTGCTATTGCTTTCATTCTCCCTGAGCTTGTTTTCACAAGTGCCATCTGCTCCAGACGTGCTGCTCGTGAACAAGGCTTCTCTCCAGGCTCTCCGGGAAGAATATCGGAAGAATCCGAAGACCCTCTCCCCCTACCTTTCGGCAATGCTGAAGGAGGCAAAACTTGCTCTTAGCGTAGAGCCCGTTTCTGTCGTCGACAAAGAGCACTTGCCGCCGAGCGGTGACAAGCATGATTATTTCAGCATCGCCCCCTACTGGTGGCCCGATTCGACAAAGAAGGATGGATTGCCGTATATCCGCCGTGACGGCCAGATTAATCCCGAGCGCTACTTGACCGGCGACCGGGAAAAGGTCCGGATGCTGAATACGTCGGTATTCACGCTTTCTCTGGCTTATTGCATCACCGGAGATGAGACCTTTGCGGCACATGCGGTGCGTTTCCTTCAGACATGGTTCTTGAATCCCACCACACGGATGAATCCCAATCTGAACTATGCCCAGGCGATCAGGGGGATGAATGAGGGAAGAGGAACCGGCATTATCGATACTCACGATTTCATCCGTGTTATCGATGGCATCAGAATGCTGGAGGGATCAAGAGCCTGGACGAGAGTTGACGCGGACCGAATGAAACAATGGTTCGCAGAGTATTTGAAGTGGCTCAGCGAGAGCAACGGCGGCAAGGAAGAAGCCGCGGCGACGAACAATCACGGCAGTTTGTACGATGTCCAATGTGTCTGCATCGCGCTTTTCATCGGAAAGACGGAACAAGCGAAACAGGTTCTTCGCAACGTCGGAACAAAGAGAATTTCCGTTCAAATTGAACCCGACGGATCGCAGCCGCTGGAACTTGCTCGCACCAAGGCCTACAACTATTCACTTCTGAATCTCGAGGGGTTGATCAATCTGGCGACACTCGGTCAGCGGTTGGGACTCGACCTGTGGTCGTACAGAACACCGAACGGAGGCTGCATCAGGAAGGCGATCGACTTCCTCATTCCTTATACTCTCGGGAAAAAGAAGTGGGCATGGGACCAGATTATTCCATCTGAGTACGAGCGCATGATCCCGATCCTGCGAATGGCAGCAAAGGCCTACAACGATCCGGCATATACTGCCGCCGCCAACACATTGAAGGAGAAGCTCGGAACTCCGACCCGCCCGGCTTACTCCCTTCCATTGGATTAGGGGAACTTGATCTCAAAGAAAACGATGTAACGTTCTTCATCAAGAACACTATTGAGAGGATACAATGAGCCGAACACGACGTGAGTTTCTATCAAGCGCTGCAGTTCTTGGTGTAGGAGGCGTGATAAGCTACTCTCCGATAAGGAATCTATTTGGAGAAACGCTGTCAGAACTTACCTCGATCGCCGCCAGGAGAAAGAACGTACTCTTCATTGCCGTCGATGACCTCCGTCCGGAATTGGGTTGCTACGGCCACCCGATGGTCAAGTCCCCCAATATCGATTCCCTTGCCAGAAGCGGCGTTCTCTTCGAACGGACATACTGTCAGCAAGCAGTGTGCGGGCCAACACGGGCAAGCCTGCTGACGGGAAAAAGACCGGACACAACCAAAGTGTATGATCTGAAAACACACATCAGAACAAACCTACCCGATGTGGTCACACTTCAACAGCATTTCAAAAACAATGGATATTTTTCCGAAGGGATGGGAAAGCTGTTTCACGGCGGACTGGAAGACGAACCGTCATACAGCACACCGCATCGTAATCCAAGTGGAAAACAGTATGCGGTCGAGGAGAACCTCAAGCTCCTGAAGGAGGGTGGAAAGCAGACAAAGAAAGATACAGCTGAAGCTGAAGACGGCGCTCGTATGCGTGGTCCGGCCACTGAATGCGGTGATGTAGCTGATGAAGCCTATTTAGATGGCAAGCTTGCGCAGATGGCCATTGAATCTCTCAACCGGCTTGCTCCAAAGGCAACTGCGAAAAACGAGAAGGACCGTCAACCGTTCTTTCTTGGTGTAGGATTTCGAAAACCCCACCTCCCCTTCTGTGCGCCGAAGAAATACTGGGACTTGTACGATCGCAGCAAGATTGCGCTTCCGTATCCCGAGAAACCTAAGAATGCACCCGACATCGCATTTGCCAATTGGGGTGAACTTCGGTCTTATTCCGACATACCCGACGTAGGATACTGTGATGAGGCAAAGACAAGAAAACTGATTCACGGATATTACGCATGCGTGAGTTTCATGGATGCCCAGGTCGGCAAGTTGTTAGCGGAACTTGATAGACTGGACCTGAGAAAAGACACCATTGTAATAATCTGGGGCGACCATGGATGGAAATTAGGAGAATACTCACAATGGTGCAAACATACGAACTTCGAATTGGACACCCATGTTCCAATGATCCTCTCTGATCCTGATTTCCCGAAGGGCAAAAGAGTGAATGCTCTCACGGAGTTCGTTGATATTTATCCAACGCTTTCGGAACTATGCGGTTTGCCTGTGGCGAAAGATCTGGAAGGAGTGAGCATGGTCCCGCTTCTGAAGGACCCGAAGAAACGGTGGAAGAAAGCGGCATTCAGTCAGTATCCGCGTCCCCGTAAAATGATGGGTTACTCGATGAGAACGGATCAATACCGGTATACAGAATGGATTGATCAGAGGACGAATGAGGTGAAGGAGCGGGAACTGTACGATCTGAAGAATGATCCATTGTGCAAGGAAAGCATCGTGTTCAAGCCTGAGCACAAAGAACTGGTGGCGAAGCTACACGAACAAATGAAAGCAGGGTGGCAGCAAGCAAAACCATAGCCGGTTCACGCTATGAGCGACAGGCAGACAAAGGCCGATCCCTTTCAGGATTGGCCTTTACAATAGCGGGGGGCAGTTAACATTCGTCGAAACAAAAAAACTCACTCCCTTTCGGTAGATAGTCAGCTACTGCGACAAATACGATTTAGAAACCATCTTTGGGCGACTTGGTTTCTTCTACCTCACGAGCCTCTTGTATTTGATCCGGTGCGGCTGATCGGCGGCGATTCCAAACCGTTCTCTCCGGTTCTCTTCGTATTCCGTGTAGTTTCCATCAAACCAGAACACCTTGCTTTCTCCTTCGAACGCCAGGACATGTGTCACGACGCGATCGAGGAACCAGCGGTCGTGGGAGATGATGACAGCACAGCCTGCAAAATTCGTCACAGCCTCCTCGAGGGCCCGGAGCGTATTGACATCGAGGTCGTTGGTCGGTTCGTCCAGCAGCAACACGTTGGCTCCTTCCTTCAGCACTTTCGCGAGATGCACGCGGTTTCTTTCTCCGCCCGACAGAACGCCCGTCGGCTTCTGCTGGTCGGTTCCGCTGAAGTTGAACCGGGATACATAGCCGCGTGAATTGACCTCGCGATTGCCCAGTTGAAGAAGTTCCTCTCCCCCCGAAATCTCCTGCCAGATCGTTTTGTTCGGATCGAGCGACCGGTTTTGATCGACGTAGGCCAACTTCACCGTCTCGCCCACAACAATAGTCCCCGAGTCGGGCTTTTCCTGTCCCGTAATCATACGGAAGAGCGTTGTCTTGCCCGCCCCGTTGGGTCCGATAACACCAATGATGCCGCCGCGGGGAAGCGAGAATGTCATATCTTCACACAACAGATTGTCGCTGTACGCTTTCGTGACGTTCTTTGCCTCAATGACGACATCTCCCAGCCTCGGACCGGGCGGAATATAGATCTCCATCTCTTCGTCCCGTTTGTCTCCCTGGTCCTCAAGCATTTTTTCGTAGGCTGCGATGCGCGCTTTGCTCTTGGCATGTCGCCCCTTGGGGTTCAGCCGTACCCATTCCAGTTCCCGGGCGAGAACACGGTGCCGCTTGCTTTCCTGCTTTTCTTCGATTTCGAGGCGGGCTTTCTTCTGCTCAAGCCATGACGAGTAGTTCCCCTGGAACGGGATCCCCTCCCCCCGATCCAGCTCCAAAATCCATCCTGCGACATTGTCCAGAAAGTACCGGTCGTGCGTTACGGCGATGACGGTCCCTTTGTACTGGCCAAGATGATGTTCAAGCCATGCCACCGATTCTGCGTCCAGATGGTTGGTCGGTTCGTCCAGCAGGAGCACATCCGGCTCCTTCAAAAGAAGGCGGCACAGCGCAACGCGCCGTCGTTCTCCGCCGGAGAGAATTTTGACCGGCGTGTCCCCGGGAGGACATCGAAGCGCATCCATCGCCATTTCGAGCTTGCTTTCGAGATCCCATGCGTTGAGATGGTCGATCCGATCCTGGAGCTTGGCCTGCTTCTCGAGAAGTTTGTCAAAATCCGCATCCGGCTCGCCCAGAGCGGCGTTGACGGCTTCATAGTCTTTGAGAAGAGCGACTGTCGCGGCAGCCCCTTCCTCGACGATCTCCTTGACGGTCTTTGACGGATCGAGTTCCGGCTCCTGGGGAAGATAATCGAACGTGATTCCTTTCTGGGCGGTTACCTGGCCCAGATAATCCTTGTCCACGCCGGCGATGATGCGCAGCAGCGTGCTTTTGCCGGCTCCGTTGAGTCCCAGGACTCCTATCTTCGCTCCGTAATAGAAAGACAGGTAGATGTCTTTGAGCACCTGCCTGTTCGGCTTGTGGACTTTGCCGACGCCGATCATGGAGAAGATTACCTTGTTGTCGCTCATTGCACTCGCTATGTTATTTGGTTGAGGAGAAACTGAGCTTGTCGAGCTTTCGAATTGCTACTCTCCGCACCGACTGTGGAATCCGCCGTCCGGATTTCGAGTCGAGCCCACTACAAATGTCCTCAATCGCCTGGTCAGCGAAGTTTAAGATCAGGGCTCATGATACCGATGTAACACTGTATGTGCAAGCGGTGCATTCCATCCTCTGAATCGGGTAGGAGGCGGGGTTACCCCCGCCGTCCTCCCACACCACCGTACGTACGGTTCCGTATACGGCGGTTCATGGAGTCTTCTGGAGAGTCAGAATCGTTGTTAGCAGTGAGATGAGACCGATTT